>Ga0193965_1000301_pt1 | contig 16722 bp, 14 predicted proteins | sample FB_8_MG_FD_140330 | JGI IMG/M metagenome (GOLD analysis project Ga0193965, IMG submission 140330) | Microbial mat bacterial communities from the Broadkill River, Lewes, Delaware, United States - FB_8_MG | ecosystem: Environmental > Aquatic > Freshwater > River > Microbial mats | place: USA... | reverse complement strand
TTTACTTTAAGTTTATCTTTATAAGTAATTTTTGATTGATTTGAAAGATAAATATCTCCATTATTATCAATTGCTATAGCTTCAACTCCAGTTTTTTTTGACTTTTTTAAAAGTTCGATATCTTTAAATTTTCTTTTAATTTTTATCTCTTTTTCTATTTTAAAACTACTACTATTTAAAACTAAAACAGTTTCATCACCCTCAACTGCTACTAATAATTTATCATTAGATTTATCATAAGTTATACCCTCTAAATCATATTTTCCAAGGTAAAGTTTTTTGATATTTTTACCATTAGTATCTAATGTATATATCCACCCCTCATCATTTACTACAATTAATTTATCTGATTTTGCCACATAACATATACCTGAAGCTTCTGGTATTTTTGCTATCTCTTTTGAGTTTACAGTAGATATTATAAGAAGCATTAAAACTAATAATATCTTTATTTTTTTTAACATAATTTCCCTTTTGGTTTTTTAATCTATTTAATCACAATAAAGTTTTTGTAAAACTTGTATAATACTATCTATAGATTTTGTATTTGTGGTTTCTTTTGAAGTGTGATAACCAATTGTTGGTATTTGCAATGTTGTACCTTGTATTTTACCTTTTGTAGCACTAATAATTCTTCCAAGTTCTGTAACACCTAAAGAGCCTTTTGTATTATTTTGTAACATTATATTTTTTATATATTCATCTTTATAATGGTAAGTTATATTATTTTCTATCGCTATTTTTTTTATTTTACTTTTTAAAGGTGACCTAAAATATCCATTCTCATCTCTATTTCTTAATACAATGTCAAGATGTTTAATATCTTCTATATCGCTATATGGACTTGTATCAAGAACCAAAAGCTCATTTGTAGAGATATCAAATCTTCTAAAATACTCTAATAAAAACCTCCAACTTCTTCCAGCCTCTTCTGAAGCTGTAAAAAAGGCAGTGCCTTTATATCCTAAATGATACATATAAAGTATAACTGCTACAGATATTACATTATCAAGCTGTGCCCAAACTTTCCCCTCTTCATTTACCTCTAGTTTATCCATAAAAGCAATAGGTGTTCCAGGAAAAAGGTGTTCAAAACCATCTACTTTAAAAATTATATTATTTCTTCTTTCACAAAGATAAGCATCTTTAATAGTTCCTATACCTAAATAACTTCCAGACCAAGGCTCGTAAGCTTGTACCTGCTCATCTAAAAACCTCATCTCAAAATTCTTTAATAATTTTTCAGAATTCGAATTTCCTTTTAAATCTGCTTGATTTTTAGCAATAAAAGCAGCATATTGAAACTCATTAGTACCTGTACAAATAAGACCGTGCCTATCTGCATGTGCCGAAAGATATCCACTTGTTGGATTATCACCTTTTGCAACAAGTACACCATCATAATACTCTACATCTATTGACAACTCCTCAAGCTCCCGTTTTACAGCCATAAAAAAAGGATGTTCAGCCCCAACAACACTTGGTATTCTAATAAGTTGTTTTAAGATATCGTAAAATATCTCCATATTACTACTCCCTTAAATCGCTTAATCTTTTAAGTAAATATTCTAGTTCTACCCTTTTTTCTATCTTTTCATCAACTTTTTCTTCTATAAAATCAACTACTAATTTATGAAGTTTTAATTTGTCTAATCTATTTATATTTGTAATTCCACCTGGGTTTAGAACATTTACCTCAAGTATTTTATCACCTATCATATCAAGTCCAACAAAATATAATCCATCTGCAAGTAATTTTGTACCTACTTTTTTACATATTCTTCTTTGACTCTCTGTTAATACATATCTATGAGCAGAACCACCTTGTTGAATATTTGCTCTAATCTCTCCAGAAGCTGGTTTTCTATTATATGCACCTATAAACTTACCATTTAACATCATAACTCTTACATCACCTTGGTCAGCACCCTCTATAAATTCTTGAAGAATTACATAATTGTCACCTGTTTCATCTATATAAAAATCTAAAAGAGAATTTATATTCTCTCTTGCATTTTTTTCAAGAACAATAACACCACGACCACCAGAACCATCAAGTGGTTTAAGTATCATTTTTTGGGCATCTGATTCATCTATAGTTCTATTTATAAATTTTTTACTTCCAGATACATGAGTAATAGGTAAATAAGTATTATGTGGGTCGTGAAATGTTGTAGTATAAAGTTTATTATTTGCTTTTCTTATCCCATCTACATCATTTAAAATTACAACATCATCTTTTATAGCATCTAAAAAGTTAAATACCAAAGGATTAATAGGAGGGTCTTTTCTTATCATCAAACAATCAAAGGCATGCAAAGCCTCCATTTTTTTATCAAATGTTATTTTTTTATAAAATGTTGTTATATTTTCAGGTACTTTATCCATATCATTTATTGTTTCTATAAATCCATGAACAATATTATTTCGTACTGTTAAATTATTTGTGTACATTATAGAAACTTTGTGATTTCTTTTTATACACTCTTGAATGATAGTAAGTGTTGAGCTAGAAGATGGCTCTACATTATCCCAATTTGCTATTATAAAACCTATATGCATTTTATTTTCCTTATATTATAATTCCATATTATATCACAAATTATGATTAAAAGAGTTTATATGGTATAATTATTTTTTTATATAAATTTAAAATTATAAGGTGGAAAAATCAAATGGAAACAATTCTAATAGTAGATGATATAAAAATAAATGTGAATATTTTAGTAGAGCTATTAAGTGATTCGTACGATGTGTTAGTAGCTTTAAATGGTAGTTCTGCTTTAGAGATTATAAAAGAGGAAAAAGTTGACCTTATTTTACTTGACATTATGATGCCTGATATGAATGGGTACGAGGTGTGTGAAACTTTAAAAAGTGATTCTTCTTATGATGCAAGAGATATACCTATTATATTTATAACAGCAATTACAGATGAAGATAGTATAGAAAAAGCTTATGATGTAGGTGGTATAGATTATATTACAAAACCATTTAAACAAAAAGAGTTATTAGCAAAAGTAAAAAGGGAGATGCAACTAAAAAAATTAAAAAAACAAGAGATAGAGTATCAAAAACAATTATCTATAAAAGACCTTTTACATAATATATCACACCAGTGGAGACAACCATTATCTGTTATATCAACAGCAGCTTCTACAATACAAGTAACTCAAGAGTTCTCTAAATTATCTAATGAGGAGCTTGATAATTTATGTGAAATCATTATAAAAAATACAAAATCTTTATCAAAAACAATAGATGAATTTAGTGATTTTGTAGTAGGAAAAACAGAACCTAAACTAATAGATATGAATAATAAAATGGATAAATTTATATCACTTATAAAACCTTCTATAAAAAAACATTCAATAGAGCTAGTAACTAAACTTGAAAGTGATATAGAGATAAAAAGCTATCCAAAAGAGCTTATGCAATGTTATATGAATATAATTAATAATGCAGAAGATGCTTTTGAACACAATAATATCCCAAAAGATGAAAGATATATATTTATATCTCAATATGTTAAAAATAATTATATATATATAAAGTTTAAAGATAATGCAGGTGGAATTCCAGAAGATGTTATTTCAAGAGTTTTTGAACCATATTTTACAACAAAACACAAATCACAAGGAACAGGGCTAGGACTTAGTATGACCTATAATATGATAGAATCAAAAATGAAAGGTAATATTTTAGTATCAAATGAAAACTATACATATAAAAATAAATCTTACAAAGGTGCATCTTTTGAGATGATTATACCTATAGATTAAATTTATTAATTTAATCTATAAGTTATCATTAAATCTAATTCAATCTCTTTTGAAAAAAGTCCATCATCTGGTATAATAGGAAAGCTATTTTGAATAGCTGTTTTTACAGATTTATAAAAAATAGTTTTACCATCTAAAATATCTATATTTAACAACTCACCATATTTGGATATAGTAAATTTAACTTTTACATCACCTTGCATATTTCTTTTTATAGCTCTTTTTGGATATATTTTATTTCTATTAATACTATCTTTTATTTTAGAAAAGTATTTTTGTTTTAATGTCTCTTTTATTTTTTTGCTTTCATCTTTTTTTATTTGTGTTTGAGGTATATACTTTTGTTCTTTAACTGCTTTTGTTATCTCTTTTTTTGGTTCTATCTTTTTAGGCTCTACTTTCTCTACTACCTCTTTTTTGATTTCTACCTTTTTAGGTTCTACTTTCTTTATTACCTCTTTTTTTGGTTCTACCTTTTTAGGCTCTACTTTCTTTACTACCTCTTTTTTTGGTTCTATTCTCTTTTGTGGTGGTTCTGGTGATATAATTGTGAACTTAACCTCTTGAACTGAAGGTTTTGGTACAATCTTTACTTTCTCTTCTATATTTAGATAATAATATATACCAAAAAATAAACTATAAACTAAGATAGTTATAGTAAAAGCTATAAAATACCTCATCTTTTTGTTACAATTCCTAAATTACTATAATTTGTCTCTTTGAGTATATTTAATAAAAAAACAAAATTATGAAACTCCATACTTTTATCACAACTTATTTGAATAGGTATATCTTTTTTATATTTAAATAACTCTTGTTTTATATCATCTTTTAATATTTTATCTTTATTAAAATATACACTTCCATCTTTTTTAATACTAATACTTAATTTTGTTTCATCTTTTACAATCTCGTTAGAACTTTTACCTTCACTTAAATCAAGTGGAATTATACCTTTTGCTACAAATGAAGCTGTTGTTAGAACTATAACTAACAACACCAACATAATATCTATAAAAGGTACAATTTGTATAGAATCAAACTTTTTAAGCTTCATCTCTTCTTATATCCCATAAAGATGATATAACCTCTATTTTTCTTACTAAATGGTTATAAAAAAACATAGCAGGAATTGCTACTATTAACCCCAATGCAGTAGCTTTTAAAGCTAAAGATAAAGAACTCATTATAATTTTTACATCTATTTGTCCAGTTTCACCCATAGTATAAAAAGTTATAATAATCCCAAAAACAGTACCCAAAAGCCCTATATAAACAGAATTTGAAGCGATAGAAGATATAATATTGATATTATTTGTTAAGTCTATCTCTAGCTTTTGTTTATGATTATATGTTTTTAAATCTATTTTACTATAAAAGAATAATCTTTCTATATAAAAGAATATAGATAAAAAACTCATAAAACCTAACACCCATAATACACCATAATCTACTATATCTTTTATTAATTCAATATCCATAACTTACCTTTTAAAATCTTTCTCAACTACTTTTAACATCTCTTCATAACTCATAATCTCTCCATTATATCTTTTTTGAAATATTAAAGCATCTTTTTTATTTTTAAAAGCATATTTACTTATCATACTCATTGTACCTTTTTTATTACTTCCTACTACATAAAAAGCTTTTTTAGCATCTATAAATTTTAAACTATTTGTATCTACAACTTTTTCATCTATTGTCTCTACTTTATGTTTATGGTCAACCATACAATGACTTGAACAATATTGCATAACCTTACCATCTTTTGTTGTAGCACCATGATTTGTTTTATAAAACATAGGTAATTTCATACCACATATAGGACAAGAAGCTTTATCTTTACCTGTTTGTAAAAGTGTTGCATCTTTATATGGTACACTTTGAAACATCTGTCCACTTGAACTATGTCCACCGTGAGAATGTCCACCTTTTTTAACACCATAAGTTTTAAATGTATAAGCTGAATATACTTGTAACCCTAAATATAAACTAACTAAAGATGAAGCAAATATAAATGCAAATACTTTTTTTATTTTAGAGGCATCAAATTGTTTTAGTCTATTAGCTAATATTAGATATCCCCATAAAGCAGCAAGGTATGGTATAACTTTTAGATACATAAGCCAATCATCTCCTCTGCTAGCAAGGTCTTCAACATTTGCTATATCTAAACCAAACCCATATATAAATCCATTAATTATATCTGCATATTCGTGTGTTGCAAAACTACTTATAAGGTGAGCTAATCCACCAATTACAAAAAGTGGTGCAAAGGCATAACCTAAAGTATAAAATATTTTTTCAAAATCTGCTTTTAAAATCTTTGAAGCTATAAACATACCTATATATACAATTGATATTGCAAATAAAACAGCATAACTAAAAGCAAATAATCCAACAACATCTAATGAACCAAAATCTATATATTGTTGTGCAAAAACTGCAGTTTTAGACCAAATAAATTCATCTGCAATAGCTGTACGATTTAAACCATGATGAAATCCCATAGTAAGTGAGATAGCAGCAGTTATAAGTATAAAAGCCCAAACTTCAGCTTTATTATATTTAAATTTTTCAAATAAAGTTTTTGATGGCTTATTAAACTTAAAAGCAACAGCATCACAAGCACTACTACAATCCATACACAAAGTACAATCTTCCATTGTATTTTTTTTATTAAAAGTAAATGGTTTTAAATTATAAGGACAAGCTTTAGCACATTCAAAAGTTCTACAATCTTTACAATCATCTTTATATGTACTTAAAAAAGTTGGCGATATTTTACTGTAAGATTTCATAAGTGTTCCAATAGGACAAATGTATTTACAATAACTCATATCTTTATATAAATAGTACATAACAAAAGCTACTAAAGTTAAAGATGCAAATAACCAAGCCGTTGCAAGTGGTACTTTCCAAAATCCAGGAGCCATATAATAAACAGCCCACCATCCAAAAAACAGTAAAAATATACCTATAAATCTATTTTTTAAGAAATTTGGCATATCTTTTTTAAGCCCAAACTTAGTGATATATTTACCCAAAAAGCCGTGAGGACAAATTCCACAAAATATTCTACCAAAAGATGTAAGAGTTACTACTATAAATAATGACCAAAATAACCCCCAAAAAAGCTCTTTTGTAAAAATATTCTCTTTTGTAGGTTCAGCAAACCCCATATAGACTCCAAAAACAAAAAGGGCAAGTACAATAATTTGTACTGCCCTTATAAATTTCTGATTTTTAAAGATAGTTTTTAGTATTGGCATACCATATATATCACTTTTATCTCTATTATTTTTAAATTCTATCATTATTTAATCCCTAAAATTTATATCTAAGTCCAGCATAATATGCTCTTGGTTCTCCAACTCTTATAGTAGCATCTTCCATAGTAGCTAATGTTGAAGAGTTAACAGTTACGAATTGGTAATAGTCTTTATCAAGTAAATTTGTTATTTTAAAATAAAAATCTAATGATTTACTTTGAGAATAATTTGTCTTTAAATTTACAACTTCATACCCATCTTGTTTAAATTTATTAGCTTCATCTGCATAATAACTACTTTTAAAATAAATTTCTGGTGAAATATCAATTTGTTTATTTATTTTATAATTCATTCTTAAATTTATAGTATGCTTAGAAGTTCTTGGAATATAATTTCCTGAAAAATCTACATCGTGATTAAAACTAGCAGTTAGTGGTCCTCTTCCATCTGGGTCTTTAGTTATTTGTTGAGATATAGTGTAATTAGTAAACTTAGCATCTAAAAATGTATACGCTAGGTTATAAGAAAATGTTTTTTCTTGTTTACTACCAATAGAAAGTTCAAATCCTCTACTTCTCATATCACCAACATTATCATAATTACTCTCATCTTCTTCATCACTTGTTATATAACTTCCAGCAATTCTACCTATATAATTTTTTCTATCAAGTTGATATATTGAACCATTATATACTAAATCTCCATTAGTATTACCCTTAAGACCAACTTCATAATTATATGTATTTTCAACATCAATAACACTTGGAATATCTAATGTTGGGTCATCTAAAAGCGAAGATTGATTTGTTGCTGTTTGAGTTACACTTGGTGTTCTAAATCCACTTGCTAAACTTGCATAAATTGTTTGTAATTCATTTAATGAATAGTTCGCTCCAAATCTATAAGATGTTATATCATAACTAGGATTTGCTGTTTGTGTTGTTGTACTTCTACCAATATCAACTCCATTATACTCATGGTCAATTTGGTCATGTCTTATATTTAATGTTGTGATTAAATTATTTGTTGTTTGATGTTTTACCTCTGTATAAAGAGCTTTTATAGTCTCTTTTGTTTTATAGTCTGAAGTTAAAGAGTTATCTTCTATTAAATGACTCTCTTCATCTGTATCATTTTTTTGAATATCAAAACCTGCCATTAATGCAAAACTATTAACTTTTGTTCGATACTCACCCTTAGCACCATTTTGGTCCCATATTTCACTTCTATCTTTTGTAAATCTTGCTGTTTTATTGCTTTTGTCATCTTTATAGCTATGAACTCTAAGCATTACATTTGAATCATCATCTACATCATTTGAATAGGTTACAAATGCTTTTGTTAAAGTTGTATCATAATATCCACTATAAGATTTACTATTTTTACTTTCTGGATCATTTTGAGCTTCTGTTATACCACTTACACTATTTCCATCACCTGTATCTCTTTTTGATATATCTATCCCAACTGTAACATCACTATTATCATTTAAATAGTGTTGATATTTTCCATTTACTGATTTTACAGTTACAAAAGCATCATCCCAATAGCCATCTGTATCTCTATAACTTCCTTGTAATTGTAATGCTCCATTTTCAAATACTTGATTTGTAGATACTACAAATTTCTTATATCCAAAACTACCTACTTCTGTTTCAACTTTAGAACTATTTTTATCACCTTTTTGTCTTTTTGTTCTAATAACAACAGCTCCACCTATTGCATCATTTCCGTATAAATAAGAAGCACTTCCTTTAATTACTTTAATTGATTCTATATTATCAAGGTCAACATTTATTTTTCCACTTGTTTCTTGAACAGGAACCCCATCAATTACAATTGCAACACCTGGTTTTTCCCCCATATACATTTGATTATCAATACCTCTAATGTGTACTTTTAATGAATCTGTCCCAGATAAAGTTAACGATACACCTGGTACTGTATTTAAGATGTCAGATACACTTTGAGCTGTAATATTTTCTATCTCTTTTGATGATATAGTTTCTGTACTTGATGCTTCTGTTTGCTCAACTTCTACTTTTGTATCGATTGTTGAAGACTCAATACTAATACTACCCAAATCTGCTCCATATATAGATGAAGTTAAAACTGCTGATGTTACTATTGAAAGAGTTATTTTTTTCATTTTTTATTATTTCCTATTGTTAAAATTTATATTTTATATTTGTATATATGTATCTACCTGGTTCGTTAAATAACATAACTTCCCCACTTGTACCATCACTTAATAAAATCAAATCTGCATAAGTGTTTGATACTGCATAAGTTTTATCAAATAAATTATCAATACCTAAAGTTATCTCAAAGTTTTTTGAAAAATCTTTTTTTGCTTTTAAATTTACAATATCATAACCGTCAAGCTTTTGCTCACCATTATCAGAATCATATTTATCCCAAGAACAAGAGTGTATTAATTCAATTTTTGTACTTAAACTATAATCAATATCATAATTAAATGCTATATTTAGTTTTAATGGATTTATATCTGCTAAATCTTTATCAGTTTGATTTTTAACTGTAGTTTCACCTGTGATTGTATTAACATTTTTACTAGTTAAAACTTCATCTTTTTTTCCAATTTTATAAGATGTTCCAAAATCAATATAAGAATCATCGTTTATATCATAAGCACCATTTAATTCTAAACCATAAATAGTTGCATCTATATTTTCAAAAGAGTTATAAGCTACTGTGGTAGGAGTTCCTTTCATTGAAAAAGTTTTTGTATTACCTTTATTAAAATAGATATAATCATCTAATTGACTATAAAATGTTTTAAACTTTACATAACCATTTTCATAACTTTTTTCAACTCCTAAATCTATCTCATTATTTGTAGTTTGATTTAGTGTAGGAGTTCCTGACATAACATTCATAGAGCTATTAAAATACAACTCTCTACCATCTGGAACTCTTGAGGCTTTACCTATAGCTGTAAAATATTTTGTATTTTCATCTTTGTTAAAAGTTGCTAATATATTTAAATCTAATGAATTAAAATCAACATCTTTATATGTTTTATTAGCTGTAGATATTGTAGTGTCGTTTACTCTAGCACCTATTTTTATATTGATATTCTCAATATCTTTAGAGTATCTTGTAAAAAAAGCATTATTTGTAGTATCTACATCTTCTATAGAAACTCTTCCTGTTATAGCTTTTTTTTCACCATAACCAATATATGTACCATCCCAATTTCTCTTACTTGCATCAACTCCAATAGTTAATAAGTCTTCATCTATTGCAATATCGTTTAAAACTTTTACTCCTGTCATATCAGTAGTAAGCTCACTTACCACCTCATTTACAGAATCAACACCTGAACTTTTTCTATATTTTGTGCTCATAGGATGCTCAACTTGAGAATTATAAGCTTTTACTTCTAGTTTTTCAGAATACTTTCCTAACTCTCTTATAGTATATTTTAAATTAAAAATATCACTATCGTCATAAAGGGCATCCATTTTACTATTTGCATAAATTATATCATCACTTCTATTTTGAGTATAACTAAATTCTAAATCTTGATTATCTGTTACTTTTACAAATGTTTTTGCCATAATAGACTTTTTTGTATAAGCATCAATATCTTCATATTTAGTAGCTAATTGTGTTCCAGCTTGATTTGTACCATTTGTAGCTATTTTAATCTGTTGGGCCATAGTATTACCATCGCCATCTTCATACTGCTTAGATGTTTCAGAAGAACCAACAACAAGAACTTGTACAGTATCATTTCCACCACTTGCACTTGCTCCAAATTTTTTATAACCAAAACTTCCTATTGTAGTTTCTATTTCACCCTCTAACTCTTTTGTAGGTTTTTTGGTTTTTACTTTTACAACACCACTTAAACTTCCAAAATTTTCTACATCAAAAGGACCTTCACTTACTTTAATAGTATCAATATTTGATGTTACTATATGTGAAGTTGGTGGGTCCATTCTATTTGGACAAGCTCCATATATTTTACTACTATCTATAGTTATATTAATATTATCTCTTTTTTGACCTCTTAAAGTGATATCATTTGCAATTCCACTTCTTCTTATAAGATTTATACTTGGAACTTGCTTATGTAAAGCTTCGGCTAAGTCTGCACTTTTTACCTCATCATTACTTACATTTTCTATCACTTTAGTGTCTATTACATCTGATACTTCAATAGTACCTAAATCAGAAGCTGTTGCATTTATAGCTAAAATACATACTACTGATAGATAAATTCTTTTATTCATTATAGTTACCTTTTGTTATTATAAACTTATTAATAGAATAATAACAAAAGATTGTGGAATAATTGTGAAAGTTTAGTTTATAACTATTTTAAATTAATATTATGCTTACCTTCAAATTCTTTTTCATCTGTAGATGCTACAGTTTTTGATGCTATATCAGAAGTTCTATGAGCAATATTCTGAGTTTTACTAGCAACATTTGCATTTGATTGTGTTTGTCTATCTAATAAATTTATAGCATCATTAATTTGAGAAATTCCCGACTGTTGTTCTTTTGATGCCAATTCAACACCATCTATAAGTTCAATAGTTTTTGAGATATTTTCTTTTAAATTATTATAACCAATAATCATTTTATCTGAAATAATTTTTCCATTATTTGCTTTATTAGTTGCATTTTGTACAAGAGCTTTTATCTCATTTGCAGCATCAGCAGACCTTGAAGCAAGATTTCTTACCTCTTGAGCAACTACAGCAAAACCTTTTCCAGCTTCACCTGCTGTTGCTGCTTCAACTGCAGCATTTAAAGATAAAATATTTGTTTGAAATGCTATTTGATCAATAACACTAATTGCATCATTTATAGCAATTACCTCATTATTTATCTCATCCATAGATTTTGTTGTTTGAGTTGCTAAACTTTGTCCATCATCAGCTGTATTAGAAAGCTCTTTTGCATAAGATGACATCTTAATTACATTATTTGTATTTTGAGAAATATTACTACTCATCTCTTCAACTGCAGCTGCTGTTTCTTCTAAACTTGATGCTGATTCATTTGATGCTTTACTTAATATATTTACATCTTCTAAGAGTTCCTCTGCTGAATTATTTAACAAAATACCACTTCTTTTATTTTCTATAAGCATCTCAGTTATAGATTCTTTTAGAATATTTATATTTTTTACAAAAGTTTCAAATACACCTCCACTCTCAATACCTTCTAAAGATAGTTTCTTTCTATAATCATACTTAGAATATTCTTCCAATACATCATTAATATTTAAAAAATGAACTTTTGAAGCTTTTATCATAGAATTTACTTCATTTCTAAATTCTTCTAAAAGTGGATTAGTAGTTGAAGTTTCAATATATTGAGAATACCATCCGTGTTTTACTCTATTTACTACTAATTTTGCTTCATCTATTACTGCATTATCAAGTTCAATTGTTCTTTGAATATCCTCTATATTATTATTTATCATAATTGCCATTTGACCAAATTCATCTTTTGCAATAACTTTAATATGACTTGTTTGAGTAGATTCTCTATTTATAAATTTAAAAAAGTTATCTAAACCATATTGAATATTCTTAATAGGGTTAACAACACTCTTTTTAATAAACATATAAATTAAAACAATAGTAATTACAAATATAATAGTAAATAATATCATAAGTAAAATCATAGAGCCCTCTATGATATTAAGCTTATTATTAAATATATCTCTATCTATACCAAGAATATGAGTCCCAATAACTCTCCCTTTTGAATCTTTTGCTACAATTGATGAAGTAAAATATCTATTAGAAAGCATATAACCATTTTCTTCTATTTCATTAAAATCTAAAGATTTTGCTAAACTATTAAAATCAGCTCCAAACCATTTTTTATGTGCAGTTACATATTTATCATTTATAATAATATTACTTGGTTTAAATGTTCTTCCTACAATATTTCTATCTAATAATAAACCATAATATATATTTTCTTTTTTATAAGACCTATGTATAGAACCCAATCCTAAATGAACACTAACAGCTCCCACTAATTTTTGATTTTTATCAAAAATAGGTGCAACAGTTCTTATGAAATAACCACTCTTCCCAACAGCTTCTGCAGTAACTATTCTTTTTGTTTCAAAAGCCTGAGCAACAATACCGACACTTCTTAAATCATCACCTTTTTTATCTCTCCATGTTCTAAATGCAGTTTTAATATCAGATGTAATAAGTTGAAATTTAACTCCTGTATAACTACTATTCTCTATAATTGATTTTTGAATAGAGTCTATCTCTTTTCTTAAAGTTATAAAGTTATTTGTTTTTAAAGAATCTATTATTTTTTGATTCTTAGATATACCAACCCCAATAAGAGCTGCTCCTGAAAGTTTTGATTTTATCTCTTTTTCTATACCTTCTTTAAATATATGACTATAACTACTTGCTGTTTGTTTTATTGCATCTGGTTGTAATTTAAAAAAATATACTATTGTAATCAATACTATAAATATACCCATTATCGATAATAATAAAACTAAAACTTTATTATTAATACTCTCTTCTTGCCCTCTATTTAAATCCATATTCTTTATCTCCCAATGACTTAGTTTGTTACTAATTATAACATTTATATAATTAAACTGCCAACTAAATCATAAATAAAAAATATTATATAAAATTATATACGATAATCTTCTTTAAAACACTCACTTTTAAATTCTATATTATCTTTTGTTATTTTTATAAAACTATTGCTGGAATAATTGTGTAAGGTGGGAGTTAGAATTGTTGATATTATTTATTTGATATTTTTTTTAAACTTTGTATGATATAATACTCTTAAAAGTACTATTAAGGATAGAATTATGATATTAACGGCTAATGATGTGAAAAAGAATGGTGTTACTGTTTTTGAGAAAATGCTCCAAAAAGCAAATGAAATCGTTATTAATGTTAGAGGTAAAAATAAATTTGTAGTATTAGATATTAAAAGATACAATGAATTTAGAGAATATGAATTGGATATTGCTCATATGAAAGTTATGGATGATATTAAAAATGGTAATTATAAAACACAAACTGCATCACAACATATAAAAGAACTTGTAGATGAATTATAAAATAATACAAACTGATTATTATTTTAAAAAATTAAAGAAATTTATAAAAAAACATCCAGAACTTTTAGATAGATATATCAAAACTATAGAACTTCTTGAAATAGATCCTTTTCATTCATCACTTAGGCTTCATAAACTAAACGGGAAACTAAGAGTTTATCACAGTGTTTCTATAAATATGCAATATCGTGTTGTAATAGACTTTATCATTAAAAATAAAGAGATTATTCCTATTGATATTGGTACTCACGATGAAGTTTATTGAGTTTAAGATTCTAATCTCAAAATAACTTGGGTCACAATCTTCAACTAGTTCGTTTCTTCTACAAGCTGTAGATAAATATTATATATTAAATTTTTAAATAATAACTTACTATATGCTTTAAGTTGATTATAAAAGATTATCTTATAAAATAAGCTCTATCTTAATACAAAAGGCTCTAAATGAAAATACTATATCTTGAAGATGATATAAACTTATCTGAAACTATTTCAGAATTTTTAGAAGATAATGATTTTGAAGTTACTTGTGTATATAGTTCTGATGAGTTATTGGATATAGTATATGATAAAATATTTGATATATTTATTTTTGATGTAAATGTACCTAATAAAAATGGATTTGAACTACTAAAAGAGTTAAGAGATACAGATATAAACACTCCAACTATATTTACAACAACACTAAATGATATAAATAGTTTAGATAAAGGTTATGAAAGTGGAGCAGATGACTACCTAAGAAAACCTTTTTCTGTAAGAGAGCTATTACATAGGATAAATGCTTTAGTAAAAAGAGATTTTAATACTCAATCAACTCTAATAAATATAGATACAAATATAGAATATAATATAACTTCACAAGAGTTAAAAATAGATAATAATATAGTATCACTAAATACAAAAGAAAAAACACTCCTTCAGCTTTTTATGCAAAATAGAAATCAGCTACTATCAACACAAAATATTGAAAATAATTTATGGGTTTATAGTGAAGAGGTAAGTGAAACAAGTTTAAGAACATATATTAAAAACCTTAGAAAACTACTAGGGAAAGAGAAAATAGTAAATATAAAAAAACAAGGGTATAAACTAATTGTTTAAACTGCCAGAAAATCAAAACAGTAGAAAAACTATATATAATATTGTTATGGTTTATTTTATCACTTCTATTTTATTAATACTAATTATAGGAATAATATATTTTAAATATCAAAAGCAACAATTTTTGCATATTCAACAACAACAAGGTGAAGTTCAGTCAAATATGATTATTCAAGATTTAGAAATACTTCACGAGAATTATATTGATAATAACTTTATAATCTATCCTGAATTTGGAAATATAAAAACAGCTATTTATGATATAGATAAAAACCTAATATTTTCATCATTTCAAGAGAAAATAGATATCACAAATCAAAAAATTCTTTATAAAAAAAACTTTTTATATCTAACTTATAAAATTGAACCTTATTATATTGGGGCTGCTTATTTGGTAATACAACAACCTATTATATTTAATGATGCACATAATATAACTTTGATATCTATTGCTATCTCTTTGATTATATTGTTTTTATTGATTATATCTATTATATTAGCAAAAATGTTAATCAAACCATTATCTAATAATATCCAAACACTAGATAAATTTATCAGAGATACAACTCACGAACTAAATACTCCAATAAGTGCTATTTTAACAAATATTGAGATGTTAGATTATTCAACTTTAACTCCAAGAAATATAAAGAAAATTAATAGAATAAAAATAGGAGCAACTACAATATCTACTATTTATGATGATTTATCTTTTTTACTTTTGAATGATAAACAAAAATCAAATAATATTACACTTAATCTTTCTACAATTTTAAAAGAGAGAATAGAGTATTTTATAATTTTAGCTAATAGTAAAAAAATAGATTTTAAAACAGATATAAAAGATGATATATTTATAACTATAGATAAATTAAAAATAGAAAGAGTTATAGATAATATTATCTCTAATAGTATCAAATATTCAAATATAAATAGCTCTATAGATATAGTTTTAGATAATAATAGTTTAATTATAAAAGATAATGGAATAGGCATGGAACAAAATGAGATAGATGAGATATTTATAAGATATAAAAGATTTAATAATAGCACTGGTGGGTTTGGAATAGGATATGATATTATAAACTCTATAATAAAAGAGTATAATATAGATATAAAAATAGAATCTAAAAAAAATCAAGGTACAAAAGTAACTTTAATATGGTAAAAGTTTTATTAATATTTTTATTATCTTCAACTATCTTTGCAAATAATATATTTGAACAAAATTGCTTATATTGTCATAAAAATAAAAAAGAGTTAAAGCTTTTTATGATAAATTATACACTCTCATATAGTAGTGAAAAAAGAGTGAAAAAAGCTATTTTTAATTTTTTAAAATCTCCAACTTCCCATAGGTCTATTATGCCTGCTAGTTTTATTATAAAATATGGTTTTAAACAAAGTTCTACTTTAAGTGATGATAAATTAAAAGAAGCTATTGATATATATTATG
>Ga0193965_1000300_pt1 | contig 16749 bp, 10 predicted proteins | sample FB_8_MG_FD_140330 | JGI IMG/M metagenome (GOLD analysis project Ga0193965, IMG submission 140330) | Microbial mat bacterial communities from the Broadkill River, Lewes, Delaware, United States - FB_8_MG | ecosystem: Environmental > Aquatic > Freshwater > River > Microbial mats | place: USA... | reverse complement strand
CGGCTTCATCACGTGCCAAGGCCACTCCACCTTGTGCATAAAAACTGTTACATTTAAAAGTCTCTCTTTTATTTATTACTAGAACTTTTTTCTCTTTTGGTAGTTTACTTGCCGCATACAAGCCAGCCACACCAGCTCCTATGATAATAACATCATATTTCAAAACCTTATTTACAATTCTCATTGTTCACTTCACTTTTATCTTTTTGTATAAATTTAACTTCATTATTTTCGATAGAATGTTCTTGTACATAAAATGGTTTCGCTTTATGACCACATCCACTTAAACTAAACATGAAACTTGCTATAATAAGCACATGAAAAATGCTAGTCAAATCATCACTACTCTTCAACATAAACCTCAATTTTCTAAACTTACAGAATCTAGCTGTATAAATAGATTAAAATCTTCTCTTTTGCCTAGCATACAACACAATATAAAATATGGATACTTTAAAAATGCTACCTTATACTTTGTTCTTTCAACAAGGCTAAACAAGTTAGATATTGATAATATTATAAATACTATTAAAATGATTTTAAACTCCCCTATGATTTTAGAATCAGACAGATTTGTGGAATGTTTGGGCATACAAATAGATGATGTAAAGATTTATACAGATCACAAACCACAAAAAAAATTCGAGTCTTTTAGCACTCATGCGCATGAAGAAAAATATCCCGAAAGAGCAAGTGGAGATATACCAGTAAAAATTGAAGATGAAAAGCTCAAACAACTTGCCCAAAGTATTTTAGAGATAATTAAATCCAAATCAGGTGAAACAGACAATGACTCTTGAACAAACCATAAAACAACTTCCTGATTCACCAGGGATCTATCAATATTTCGATAAAGATAATAACCTTTTATATGTAGGTAAAGCCAAAAGCTTAGTAAAGCGGGTAAAGAGTTATTTTAACTTTACACCCTCCCTTAAAGCGAATACAAACCTGTCTCTTAGAATCACCAAAATGATTAACCAAACTGTGTCTCTTAATTATATAGTGGTGCATTCAGAACATGATGCTCTTATACTAGAAAATTCACTTATTAAACAACTGAACCCCAAATACAATATACTACTACGTGATGATAAAACATACCCATACATTTTCATAGATAATTCTCAAAAGTATCCCCGTTTTGATATAACGAGAAAAATAATATCAAGTAGTGATATAACTTACTTTGGCCCTTATTCTGTTGGAGCAAGAGATATCTTAGATTCTATATATGAGCTCTGTATGCTTGTTCAGAAAAAAGGGTGTTTAACATCTAAAAAATTATGTCTCTATTATCAAATAAAAAAATGCTTAGGTCCATGTGAAATTAATATACCACAAGAAAGGTACCAAGAGGAGATAAACTTAGCACAAGAGCTTATACAAAATAAAAAACTTCTTCTCTCAAAACTTACTGATAAAATGATGTTTTACGCAGAAGAGATGCGTTTTGAAGAAGCTGGAGAATTACGAGATCGATGTGAAAGAATAAGTCGCTCAGAGATCAAAAGCGACATTGACTTTGCTACGAATGAGAACTACGACATTTTTGTTATTAAAAACACTGCTACACAGGCTGTAGTAGTAAGAATCTTTATGCGAAATGGAAAAATCATCTCATCATCCCATGATCTCATAGCACTTAATGATGGCTATGATGAAGATGAGTTATACCAAAGAGCACTCATTAATTTTTATGGTCTTGAAAAACCACCAATAATTGCACCAATTCTTGTAAGCAAAGAGTTTAAAGAAAAAGAGATTATAGAGGAACACTTAAGTAAACTTTTTGAGAAAAAAGCAGAGATAAAAGCTCCTAAGCGTGGGAATAAAAAAGATCTTATCGAGCTGGCCCTTTTAAATGCTGATGAGCTTCTAAAACGTAATAAAAATGATGATTCCCAAAAACTTTTAATTGAGATAAAAGAGCTACTATCACTACAACGTATTCCAAACAGAGTCGAAATTTTTGACAACTCACATATTTCAGGGGTTGCAACTGTTGGGGCTATGGTTGTATATGAAAATGCAAAATTTGATAAAAAATCTTACAGAACCTACCATCTTAAAGCAAAAGATGAATATGCTCAGATGAGAGAGACACTAACACGTAGAGTACAAAGTTTTAACAAGAGTTCACCGCCTGACCTTTGGATTATCGATGGAGGAACAACTCTTCTTTCTTTGGCACATGAAATATTAAAATCTAATGGCGTCTATATAGACACCATCGCGATATCTAAAGAAAAAATAGATAAGAGATCTCATCGTGCAAAAGGGAAAGCAAAAGATATCCTTCATACTATTGATCAAAGCTTTACACTTTTAAGCACTGATAAAAGATTACAATGGGTACAAAATCTGAGAGACGAAGCACACAGATCTGCAATCACTTTTCATAAAAAAACAAAACTAAAACAAGATAAAGAGAGTGATCTTTTAGCCCTATCGGGAATAGGACCTGCAAAAGTGAAAAAATTACTCAACCATTTTGGTACCTTTGATGCCATCAAAAAACTAGATATTGAAGATTTGTTATTAATTTTAAATACAAAAGATGCTCAAACAGTAAAGAATTTTTATAAATAAGTTTTTTTTTTAAACCTTTATGATATATTTGTGTCAATTATAGTTTTTTAGTATTATACAAGGGTTTTTTATGGAAAAAATAACACCTAAAGATGAAGAGTACATCTATGAAGGGAATGTAATTATTAGTCAAACTGACTCAAATGGCATTATAACTTATGCTAACAGAATGTTTTGTGAAGCGTCTGGATACAAGGTTAATGAACTTATAGGTCAACCTCATGCTATCATTAGACATCCTGATATGCCAAAAGCTGCATTTGCAAAAATGTGGGAAACAATTCAAAGTGGACAGGTTTGGAACGGTTTGATCAAAAACTTAAGGAAAGATGGTCTTTACTATTGGGTAGATACTGAAATTCTCCCTATTCTTGATGATAATCACAATATAACAGGTTATATCGCAGCAAGAAAACAAGCTTCAAGAAAAGATATAGCAGAAAACGAAGCCTTATACAAAAAAATGTTAGACGTTCAAAAGCAATAAAAAGGGGTATGTGAATGTTAATATATAATTCTAAAAAAGAGTTTTTAGGTATTGATGAGAGTGACTTAACGAGTCTGGGATACACAAATTTTTCTCAAATGAGACTAGAAGCAGCTGACTTTGCTGACCTTTTTGTCAAAACTCCTGGTTATATTCATAACTTCAAACATGTGCACTGGATCGATTTTATCACATGTGCAGATTCAACAGAAACTCCTAGAGTTATTATCAATGCAAATACTAAAAACTATAGAGCAAACCTTATTATCTCTACTGCTTACCTTGTGGACAACCAAGATGCAAAAGCTTACCTAGTTACTCTTCAAAACCTTCGTGAATTAACTGGAAACGAAGTGAATGACTTTGCTACAGATATTGCGAAAAAACCTGATTCTCGTCCAATACAAACTCTAGAAGATCAACCTATTATCAGTAAAATAGAAACTCAATTAGATCAGTCTTCAAATAAACAAGAACTCAACCTGGCTACAGATATCGACGAAAGAAATTATTCTCAAGAGATCATTGAAGATGAATATGATGACCAAACTTTAAGTTCTCCACTTGATATAAACTTTGATACAGATGATGAACCAACTTCTATCCCTCAAGAAACTTCTGTCCCTCAAGAAACTTCTGAGATTAAACAAAAAAAATTGGAAATAAGAGAAGAGCTTGAGATTCAAGATATTCCAATCCTTGAAGATGAATTTACAAGTGATTATGTTTTTGATCCAAAAATTGCTTCTAATGAGCTAGGTTTACCAATAGACTTAATTGAAGAATTTATTGATGATTTTATTGCACAATCAAAAGAGTTTAAAGATAACTTATATGAATCTTTAAATGATGGTGATATAGATAACGTAAAAATTCTTTCACACAAACTAAAAGGGGTAGCTGCAAATCTACGTATTGAAGATGCTTTTGAAGTCCTCACTACTATTAATACTTCTAGTGACATTAATATAATAAGAAAAAATTTAAACCATTTTTATATTATAATAGCAAAACTCGCTGGTGAGGAGATCTCTACTCCAAATCCTAAAACTCCTCAAAAAACAGAAGATAAAGAATCTCTTGAGCCAACTAAAACTGAAGAAAATGAAGAAGAAAATGAAACTGAAGAAAGTATGGAAGATGATGACTTTGTTTTAGATTTTAAAGATGATTTACTTAAGAAAACACCATCAAACGACTCAATAGAACCTCCTGTAGATGAAGAGATAGAACTTATAGATGACGAAGTTATAAGTATAAATGATTCTGATGTACCTGAAAAGATAGATGTAGCAGAGTTAGCAGATGATGATTTTTTAAATAATGAACCACTAGAGATTGATGAAAAAAATCTCGCATTAGATCTTGAATCTGTAGATGAAGAAGAACTTTCTAAAGATATTTCAATAATGGAAGAGTTACCAGATCATTTAGATCCTGAACTTTTGGACATAGAACCTAATACAACTGAAGACACAGATGAAGTTTCAGTAGAAATTCATTATGACAAAAAGAAAACTGCACGTGAAATAGGGATAGATCAAGAAAGTTTTGATGAACTATTTGAAGACTATCTATTAGATGCCTCTGATTTTTCATCAAATATCGAAGATGCCATAAACAAAAAAGATCAAGAGCAATGGAAAAAAGAAGCGATTAAGCTCAAAGGTATGAGTGACAACATGAGAATAAACACTTTTACAAGTGAGTTAGAAACACTGTTAAATACTTCGAATGTAGATGAAGCAACAGCTGCATCAGAACATATCAAAATATATTTATCTAAATTATCTACAATGGAGGCTTAGGATATGCAATTAGGACTCAAGAACAGACTTCGTCTAATTAGTCTTTTACCAATACTCATGCTATTTGCTGTGACGAGTTATTATGTTTATAATTCATATACAAACTATAAACTCGCAGAAGTTTTACAAGAAAAGCTTACTGAAAACAGACTCTTAAATGAGCTAGTGGGTAACCTCTCAAGAGAAAGAGGTATGACAGTAATGTACCTTGGAAACTCTTCTGCCAATACATTGAAATCTTTAACAAAACAAAGAGGAATTGTTAACGAAAAGTATAACAAATACACTGATTATTCTAAAGGTAATCAAGCACTTCATGATCATACACAAGGTATAGATAAATGTAACACATGTAATAACATTAAATCTTTAAGCAGTTCATATGACGCTATTAAAAAAGAGAGAGCTTTAGTAGATGCGAATCAAAGTAACTTCAAAGAAGTATATGAAACAATTTATGGACAAGCTCAGAACAAAGGGATTAAAAAACTAGAAGAGATTACTAGTAGTCAAATGGATCCTGAGATTAATGAACTCTCATCAGCATATATCTCTATGGTACGTGCTAAAGAGTTTACTGCAGCAGAGAGAGATTTTATCTCTTATGCAATTGCCCGTTCTACTGAACTCGAAGAAGAAGAATTTAACATGTGGCTCTCTCTTATCGCACAGGCAGATACACTCAACTACGATACAATTCAGAATAAAGCGCTTGTATCAAAGATTGATGAGATACTTAAAAGTGAAGACAATCTTGAACTTATTGCTGATATTAATGCTGAGAGAACACTTATCATTACCTCTGCACAAAGTGGCGAATATGAAACAAGTCCTGGTATTTGGTTTACAATGCTTTCTGAAAAAACAAACACTATCTCACAGGCTGAAGAACTTATTTTGGAAGCAATGGACCAAAGAGCATTTAAGGTACAATCGGATGCCCTACAATTTCTTACTATCACAGTAACAATTTGGGTAATTAATATTATATTGGCAATTCTAGGTTATTTACTTTCTAATGAGATTGCAAAAAATATTAAAAACCTTGAAAGTGTACTTAAAAGAGTTGCTGAAGATTCAAGTGATGATAATAAAGAGATTAATCTTCATACATCTGAAGGTACAGCAGAAGCATACTCTTTACTTGAAAATATTATCGAACAAACAAGACAAGATAAAATTTCAGCACAAGAGGCAAGTGAAGCAAAATCTATGTTCCTTGCAAACATGTCTCACGAAATTCGTACCCCACTTAATGGTATCGTTGGATTTACAGAACTTTTAAAAGATACTGGACTCAAAGAGGAACAAAATGAATTTGTTGAAATTATTGAAAAATCTTCTGAAAATCTTCTAGAGATTATTAATAATATTCTTGACCTTTCTAAAATCGAGAGCAATAAACTTGAAATTGAAGATATTGTATTTAACCCTATTGATGAGTTTGAGAGTGCAGTTGAGGTATACGCAGTACGTGCAAGTGAAAAACATATTGACCTTGGATGTTTTATTGATCCGGAGTTAGAGCACCCAATTAAAGGTGATCCAACAAAAATCAAAGAAGTTCTAATTAATCTTCTCTCGAATGCTGTCAAATTTACAAGTAGTGCTGGTGCTATTAATGTTGATATTAGAAAAATCGATTCTGAACTAGCTGGTATTACACGTATTAGATTTGAGGTTCAAGATAGTGGAATTGGTGTAACGAGTGAACAAAAAGCTAGAATTTTTGAAGCTTTCTCTCAAGCAGATACATCTATTACACGTAAATATGGTGGTACGGGTCTTGGTCTTACAATTTCAAGTAACTTTATCGAGCTTATGGGTGGCCAACTTGATCTTCATAGTGAACCAGGAGAAGGTACTACTTTCTTCTTTAGTATCGATTTTGAAGAGGTTGAAACTCTTAATGAAAGTACACAAGGAAGCTTTTCAAGCATTAATGCTTTAGTACTGGAATCATCACACAAAATTAAAAAGCAAGAAACTTATCTTAGAGAGTATCTAGAATTTTATGGCGTTAGTTATACAACATTTAAAGACCTTAATGAGCTTGAAACACTTCAAAGACAAGTAAACTATGATCTTATATTTATTGACTATGATTACACTTCAGAAGATGAGATGGTTGCTTACGGCAAGCTGTCACAAGAATTAATCTTGTTGACAAAATCTTATTTTATGAAAAAAATTGATTCACTCAATATCAATATATTTAAAACTCTTTATGAACCATTAAATGTTTCTAAGGTTAAATTAGTTTTAGAAAATTACAATTCTGAAAGCTTTAGTTCAAGTAAAGTTAAAAAAGTTAATCGCAAAAAATTTGATGCTGACTCATCTAAATTTGATGCGAACGTACTTATTGCTGAAGATAATATAATTAATCAAAAACTTATTAAACGTACACTTGAGGATTTAGGTCTTACAATCACTCTTGCATCCAATGGTCTTGAAGCATTCCAAAAACGTAAAGATGGTAATTTTGATTTAATCTTTATGGATATTCAAATGCCATTTTTAGATGGTGTAGAAGCTACAAAAGAGATACTTGACTATGAAGAGGACTTTAACCAACCACATACTCCAATTATCGCTCTAACAGCAAATGCACTCAAAGGGGATAGAGAAAGATTTCTAGAAGCTGGTCTTGATGAATACACAACTAAACCTCTAGTACGTTCTGAAATCATTTCATTACTAAACCACTTTTTAAGTGATCACATAATTAATGAAGAAAAAATACCAAAAAGTATTAATGAATTACACACAGTACAAACTAAGCAAGAGCTAGTTGAAGAACCTCTTGAAGAAATAAGTGAAGATGTAATTGAAGAAGTTACTCAAGAACCAGTTGAAGAGATTGTAGAAACAGCAAATGTAGAATTTGTAGAGAAAAAAGAGCAAGCTAGTTATAAAGCAGATATACTTCTTGCTAAGAAAAGTAGTTTCGAAGCAAAAATGTATGCGAAAATTTTAACGTCTCTTAATTATACTTTTGATGTTGCTTCCTCTCAAGAAGAGTTAGAGGATCTGGTTACAAAAGACAGTTATAAACTTATTTTATTCGACAAAGAGTTAGAAAAATTTGGTCTTGCAGAATTTACTTCACTTGTACATGATTCTAACAAAACTAGAGGATTAAACTCTTATCTAGTTCAGATAAATGACCCATCATCCCCTGAAAAGCCAGGTGATCACCTTTTAGTAGATGAAACCATTCAAAATGTAATCAATAAAGACTTGTTAAGACTTGTTTTTGAAAAATTTCTCCAAGGATAATATAAAATGAAAAATGATTTAGTTGTTTTAGCAGTTGATGACGATATGATAAACTTAAAACTTTTGAAATCTATGCTTATAAAAAGTGGTCATGTAAAAGAGGTGATTGAAGCACATAATGGTTCTGACGCCATTGGTCATATAAAATCAAGGGATGATATAGATTTGATATTACTTGACATTATCATGCCAATTATGGGTGGGATTGAGATGTTACAAGTTGTACGTGCTGATGACAACATCCCACAAGTTCCAATTATAGTTCTTACTACTGATGAAACTAAAAAAAGTGAGGCTTTGGAATTTGGAGCTAATGCTTTCTTAATGAAACCAATTAGAAATGCAGATCTTCTGAGTAAAATGGCGACTGTTATTGTATAAATTTACTACAAACAAGTTCTAAACTAGAACTTGTTTTAAGACCTCTTCTACTCTTGTAACACCTACAATCTCTACAGCTTCTCTTACTTCTGCCGGTATATCTTCTATATCACGTTCATAATTTTTTGCAGGTATAATAGCTTTTGTCATCCCTGCCTTGTGTGCAGCGATAAGTTTCTCTTTTAAGCCACCAATTGGAAGAACATCTCCACTAAGTGAAACCTCTCCAGTCATTGCTACCTCTGAACGAATCTTGTAGTTACTTAGGATTGATGCTATAACACTAACCATTGCAATACCTGCACTTGGTCCATCTTTAGGAGTTGCACCATCTGGAACATGGATATGTAAATCATAACGCTTATACACTTCACTAGGGTCAAGTACGACGCCATCCTCTTTCTCTTTAAAAGTGATAGGGATATTATCTTTAGAAATTTTGAGTTTCTTCTTATCTATAAGAGTCTTTACAACACTCATAGCTATTCTTGCAGATTCTTTCATAACATCACCAAGAGAACCCGTGAGTTGCATATTACCTTTACCTTTGATACGAATAGATTCTATTTTTAATACATCCCCACCAACAGCTGTCCAGGCAAGACCATTGACAACTCCGACAACTGGAACCTTATCTGTTTTCTCTATCTCAAATACACTTTTATCAAAATAATCTTTTAAGTTTTTTAAAGAGATAGATATTTTATTAACATCTGGATGTTGTAAAATATCTTTAGCAGCTTTCCTACTCATGTCTGCTATGCGACGACGTAAATTTCTTACCCCTGCTTCACGTGTGTAACTATGAATAAGCTCTTTTAATGCTGGCTTAGAAATATTTATCTCAGATGTTTTTAAACCATGCTTTTTGAGCTCTTGAGGAATTAGATAACGTTTTGCAATCTCAAACTTCTCTTGAGGTGTATAAGAGCTTACTGCAATAAACTCCATCCTGTCACGAAGTGGTGCAGGAATTTTTCCAACATCATTTGCAGTAGCAATAAAAATAACATTACTCAAATCTAAATCAAAATTAAGATAGTAATCTCTAAATTCACTGTTTTGTTCAGGATCAAGTATCTCTAAAAGTGCGGCCGTAGGATCACCACGTTGAGAACGGGAAACTTTATCTATCTCGTCCAGTACAACTACAGGATTCATTTTTTTAGCATCTATAAGTCCTTGAGTGATACGACCAGGCATAGCGCCGACATAAGTTCTACGATGTCCACGAAGCTCATTTACATCCTCTAAACCACCAAGTGCAATTCTTACAAGTGGTCTTTTCAAAGCTGTTGCAATTGAGTTTGCAAGTGAAGTTTTACCAACACCTGGAGGTCCTGAGAAACATAGAATTGCTCCGGCACTTTTCTTTTGAGATACACCACGTAATTCAAGAAGCTCTTTTACTGCGAAATACTCTACTATTCTTGCTTTAGGTTTTTCTAATGAAAAATGGTCTTTATCAAGTTGTTTTTCTACATCATCTATCTTAAGAGCTTTTTTCGATTCATCACCAAAAGGTATCTCTAAAACCCAATCAAGATAAGTTTGCGTCATTGAAGCATCAGAAGAGTCTGGGTGCATTCTTGAAAAACGCTCTATTTGTTTGTTGATCTCTTTGTATGCGTCCTCACGCATATTATCTTTTTTCGCCTCTAATTTTTTTCTATACTCTTCTATCTCTTCATCTCTTGAAGTATCAGTACCCAACTCTTTTTGAATCTGTTTTAACTGCTCTTTTAAAAAGTACTCTTTGTTTACTTTTTCAATATGGGTATGAACTTTTGAACGAATCTCTTTTTGAAGTTTATTTGCCTCAATTTCATCCATAAGATAGTCAATCAAGTCTAAAAATCTTTTCTCCGTATCTATCTCTGCGAAGAGACTATAAGCTTGCTCTTTTTTAAGTTTTACAGTTGAACATATTAAATCTATGATGCGGTTGTGATCATGATTTTCCTCTATAGTTCTAAGCAAATCAGGCGGAAAATAGTTACTTACACTCGAGAGTGTTCTCACTTTTTCTCTTACAACCTCTAAGATGGCGTCAACTTTTAAAACATCTACTGTAGTGGGTTCTAAAATATCAACATAAGCTATAAGTGGTTTATTCTCAATTCTGTTTAGGATTTTAGCACGTGCCAAACCTTGAAAAAGAACTTTTACTCTTCCATCAGGAAGGGCAACCTTTCTCATAATAGAACCAACAACACCTACATCATATAAAGCATCAAACTCCCTTTCACCTTCATGTGATGGTTTTGTTGAACACACAATCACCAAAGAGTTATCTTCTATAGCTTTTGATGCAGCACTAATATTTGTCTCATCACTTAAAAATATTGGCGATATCATAAATGGGTATAAAAAAAGTTCGTCCTCTGCTATCACTGGGATATTTGCCGGGAACTCACCATAATTGCTTAATTTCATATTTATTCCTTTTATTGTTTTTACCTAAGGGTTTATTTTTGTCATAGATCTTTGAAAATCTTCATCATCTTCCGTGATAGAGTTACGAGAGACTACACTTCTTGTATCTGGTACCATAAATCCATACCAACTCTGTGTACCATCACCTTCAAACCAAGCACGATACCAAGGTGTGTTTGCTCTGTCTATATTATTCCAATCTATCCATGGTTCTTGTTTGATATTTCTGTAATACTCAGCACTTTTTGGTTTATCGAGTCTTTCATACAAATCAGCTATAGTTTCATTTAAAGCTGCTTGTGCCATATGAAGATTTGTTAACATAGTATCAATAGTACTTACATACATTGAATTTGGATAATTATCTATAAACAACTCTCCATCTTGTATAGCTTCGTTTATAAGAACCTGATCACGTCTTGGATTTGGAAGTGCCATATATTTAGATTTTATCTTCATAAATTCACAAAACTCTTTTTCATTTGGATTTGCATACCTTTTTATATATTCATTAAAGAAATGCTCACTTAAAAGATATTCCTCTTCATGCATATGTGCTATAGCTAAAATCATAGTTGCTTCTGGTAACAGTGGCGAGCCAATGTGTTCGCCTTGAAGTGAAGAGTAGTAATTATCTGCTTTTTCCAAATTTCCATTAGAGATAGACTCTACAATCTTTGAGTACCAATAAACTGCTGGCTTATTATACTCTTCAAGCTCCTTAGCACATCCAGAAAAGAGGATAAAAATCGCTAAAACTAAAAGTGTAAAACTTATTTTAATTTTCATATATAATGTTTCCTATTTGTAAATGAGTTGTTATTCTACCTAAAAGATATATAACAGTGATTAAACTAGGTACATTTTATGCTTTTGGTGTTATAATTGAGAAATTTAGATAAAAGGCTTTTAATGAAATTTGAAGTAAGTGTCCCTCTTTTAGGGTTTGAAGACTTAAAAAATGTAGAGTTACAAAAAATAGACGATATATTTATGAAAATGCAATCTTTAGAAAATGAGCATACATCATTTACACTTATAGATCCTTTTGTTCTTAGAGATTATGACTTTGAGGTTCCAGACCATGTAAAAGACTTATTAAGTATAGATGAAAACTCAAACCTTTTAGTTTTAAACATCGTTCTTATTCAAACACCAATCGAAGACTCTATAGTTAATTTCATAGGTCCTTTGGTGTTTAATACTGACACACATAAAATGGCTCAAATTATCCTTCAAGAGTCTACATCATACAGTGTAGCAGAGAAAATTTCTACTTTTTTAAAAAAGAAGTAGGTTTCTCTACACCTTCAATATTTTCTATTAAAAAAAAACACTATTTTTTTAAAATCCATTTACTTTCAGCAACTATTAAGTGTTTTAGCAAGATAATGTAATATTTTACTGAATATACTGCTACTGAGCCCTGTTGTTTGCCGTAGTTGTTTTATTTGTATTTAAGGAGCTTATTGTGAACGCTATTATTGTAATTATTTTGTCCTTAACTCTAACCATATCTACATCTTTTTCTGATGAAATAGACTTCACTGAAACTTATAACCTAAATATGTATGGAGACATTAGACTTATTGGAAATACAGTTCTTGAAATTGATAGTAGTAAAAATAGAACCGATAATAACTATTTTTTGTCAGATGATGATGCTGCATACGGTTTAAAGATCAACTCAGGTCTAGTTGCTAATATTTGGGGAGGATCATCATGGATAGATGTTTCATCATATGAAGCAAATAACTTTACTTACATGCGCTACATCAATGTCAACAACAATGGTGATACAAATATATTTAACTCGTCAAGTTCAACCTTAACTTTACCTACAGGGAGTAAAATTATATTTGCGAGATTGTACTGGTCTGGTATGATTCATAACTATAACAACGGTTATTCTCTTTACACTAAAAAACTAAACTCAAAAAAAATAAAATTAAAAATTGACAATGTTGATATTGGTAATGGAAATGACGCTTTCATAGATATAACAGTAGATAAAACAAATGAATATGATACAACAGAAGGCTGGGCTGAGATTGAATATACGAACTATAATTTAGCTTTTTCTAGATATTCCGCATACAAAGATATAACTGATAATTTAAAAGACATAGACTTTTACGGTAACTCGATCAATGTTACTGCTGCCAATATAATGTCAGAAGAAGGTTGGCTAAGAAACTACGGGAATTATGGTGCATGGAGCTTAGTAGTTGTATATGAAAACTATGCTGATATCTACAGAAATGTTTCATTACATACAGGGTATAAGGTTGTATACAATACTGATGATGCATCTATTGAAATACCAATATCAGGTTTTATCACACCTACTGACTCTGCAGTCTCATCAACATTGTCTGTATTTGCAACAGAAGGTGAAAAAACTACATTATTTGGTCAGGATTACTTGAAAGTTGCAAATAAAGATGATACAAATAGAATTTCTGCTTCATTCAATTCTGCTTATCCAAATCAAAGTACAAATATATTTGATTCAACTATTACAAATAATGAAACAAAGGTTCCCAGTGTATCTAATACAATGGGTATAGATATAGACAGTTTTGAAATTGGTGTTGATGGAGAGACAACACATCCTCAAATTATAGAAAATTTACAGACAAATACTGTTATCGAACTTTCTTCAGGTGGTGATGCTTACACAGTTAACACCGTTGCCCTATCAACTGAACTCTATGTTCCAGAGTTTTGTTATGATTATGCTTATAAACAACAGGGTACTTATTTTACAGAAGACAACACTGGCTCACAACTACCAAGGTTAACTGGTAACGTAGTCACTGGGGAAGATGTTAATGTAACGATCTTTATAAAAAGTCTTGTAAAAGACATCCCTATCATAGGTATGGATGCTCATATTAATGATATAAACTCTACACAAGTAACTTACATCAACGAATCTACTTACTTGGCTAAAATAGGTGACTTAATTCCTAAACACATACCTGATAGTACATTAGACATAGGAACTTCCAATCCTGAATATGTAAACAATATACATATTGGTGATATAAACACCGACGAATATTTTTACATCTATTATTCTCTTAATCCTCAAACAACTTCACTTGACATGCCATTAAATGTAGATGTAACCTATCAATTAGTTTTAAACGGTCAAACAGTCGATTATACATCTCGACTTGGTGTTGATATGCCAATGTGCCCAAGTTCAGGCTTAACATACACTCCATCCTCAGGTATGTTTAATGTTGTTCATAATGATTACTATAATTACGATACAGGTGGAGCAAATCGTTACTATAACCTACCAACTCAAGTTAGTTCTAGAGAAGGTAACTTTAAAGTTTTATCTTTAGATACTGTTGATAATGACCTATTAAAGATTAATCCAACTATTGTTGCTGTAGAACTAATTGACGCTGGAGCTTTTCACTATACCGATGCTTCATGTAGTGAGCAGTCAAGTTCTATTAGTCCAAGAGTATGGGTAATTTTTGATGACAATGCCACTTCAATTCCATTTAATCAAGCAACACTCCAAACAGCAATAGCTACAGGGATGACTGAACTAGCGAATTCTGCCCAATTTTTTTCAATCTCTAAACAAAATGCAGCCTTTAGAATAAGTTACAATGCCATGGATGACAATGATACAAGCGTTTATCTAGAGAAAGAGAATAACGGAAAATATACGATGCTCAACTGGAGAACAGCTTGGAATGGTGAAGAGTGTGTACAAGACATGGATAATAATCCAAGCAGTACGGATACCGTCGCCTCATATTGTATTGGAACCGGAAATAATCCATCAACTATAGCACAATGTATGGAGTGTGTTTATGGTAAAGACACTAGGGTTGTATGTTCTCGTGATAATTTTGCTTTAAGACCTGAAGCCCTTTTAATCAAACTAAATGACCAGAACCAAACCAATCCTACTCAAATACAACGATTAGACGATGATGGTCTTGGAATTATTTCAGGTGTCACAGCACCTACACAAAGAGTGTTAAATCTAGCTTCTGGATATACATATAACCTTGAGGTAAATGCGACTAACCATTTAAATAATGTATCAACAGTAGGATACACAAAATCGATTTATGAAGATGAACCAAAAGATTTTTCAGGAAATAAATGGGAACCAAGAAGTGCAGTATTTGGATGTAATGACACAAATGATACACACAATGATATAAGATTTGTTAACGGATATGCAAATGCAAACCTTATTGTAAATCAAGTTGGTGATTATAGATTTACTATATCCGATACTACATGGACTACTGTTGATAATGATCCAAACTATATGCAACACCATGTATCTCCTTACTTTTTATCTCCTAACATAAAAGATTGTGTTGAAAACACATCCCTAACATATCCAGTCAATACATCCCTAGGGCTTTTATCACCTGTTAATGGATGTGATATAAACAGTACCCATAACAGCAGTGGTTCATCTATGCAATATAGAGACTATAATATAACATACCATCCTTACAAATTTGATATGACAGGAATAACACCAAGTTTAGCCCTTAACAATGGTCCCCTCGGTCCTAATTCTTTTTTATATATGGCTGATATAACACAACCACTAGATGAAAACATGTCTTTACACTTAAATGGTAACATTGTTGCAGAAGGTTTTAATAACACGCAACTTACAAATTTTATAACGGGTTGTTATGCTAAAGGTGTTGATTTAAATATCTCAAAAAGTAATACAGATCTTAATAATACATCAGGTAATCCTGTGATACTTCAATCAGTATTTCACAATAGAACTGTAAATAATACAATAGTAGCAATACAAGATGTTGATACTAATGATACTGATCCATCACAAGATTTAAGCATACCTCTTACGGCTACATATTTTAGAACAGACTTAAATGGTTCTATGAACACTATTTTAAATATCAATTACGACAGAGATAAAAATGCAACTGTGAACCCTAAAAGAATTGAGTACTTTGACTATAAAGTAAACTGTACTAATGAAAATGTAAATTGCCAGTTTAAGGCGGATTTGGTAAACGATAAGACTACTGAGGGTGTATTACCGATCGATACAAACATAACACACTACTACGCTCGTACAAATGCACCAAGACAAAGATTTATAGCTCCTGCTGGAAATACAGCACCAGCTATTGACTTCATTTACTATGAGCTATATTGTGATAATCCTCTTATGTGTAAAGCTTTACTTCCAAATGGATTGGCCTCTAATACAACTAATGATCCGAGATGGTTTGTAAATACATTACATACAAACAACTATGGAAGAGCTGAACAAAGAGCTACTGGAATCACACAAAAGTATGTTAACCCAGATAAAGTATCGGGAACAATGCCAACAGGAAATCATCAGGACTTTACAGATTTACGCTACAATGAAACTAAATATCCGTACAAAGCTACTATGGAAAACAATGCTTCAGGATGGTTGATCTATAACAAATATAACATAGATGCAGAATTTAATGAATTTGAAGTTGAATTTGATGGTGGAACTAGTAACTGGGCCGGGAAACATGAAACAGATGTAACTACGAAAGCTAATGGAGCATATAAAACAAATAGGAGAAGTATGTGGTAAGAACTGCCTTTACTCTTATAGAACTTATATTTGCAATTGTCGTTATAGGAATTACTGTTATATCTCTTCCTACTATGAATCAAGTAACGAGTAGTGGTCTTGAGGGTAACTTAGTCCAAGAAGCGATTTTTGTAGCTTCTGCTGAACTTAAT
>Ga0193965_1000298_pt1 | contig 16794 bp, 16 predicted proteins | sample FB_8_MG_FD_140330 | JGI IMG/M metagenome (GOLD analysis project Ga0193965, IMG submission 140330) | Microbial mat bacterial communities from the Broadkill River, Lewes, Delaware, United States - FB_8_MG | ecosystem: Environmental > Aquatic > Freshwater > River > Microbial mats | place: USA... | reverse complement strand
TTTTAAAGTATGATTTAACAGCCTTAGATCTTTTAACCTCTTGCCATAATCTAGAATCAAGCAGATAAGCTTGTGCACTTAGAATATCTGCAAGATCTTCTTTATATTTTTGTGTTGCTTTTCCAAAAAGCTCGTAAAAATCATCTCTGTACTCTTTTTCAAACTCTTGTAACTGTTTTAAGTCACTCTTGTATCTCTCATCAAGTTCAGCCATCATATGAACTATATCAACATAAGCACCATTAAGAGATTTTAACTCATTAGTTAAAAGGTCAAACTCTTCTGTATGAATATCTTTAGTGACCTCCTCTTTTTTTACTTTTAAAATACTTCCAACATGCTTCTCTTCTGTTCTTAGACGAGAGAGCTTATCTATCATATCTTGAGCACCTTGTTTTATTTTCATATACTCATTTTGACAAGATAAAAAAACCTCTTCATAAGCTAGTGCTGGGTATTTTGTTTTACGAAGTAAATCATCATGTATTTTTGCTGTTAATTTTAAATCACTACTAAGATTTCTAATCTGAGGAGTTATGAGATGTATATCTATTTCACTGAGATTATTAAACATCGTCCATAAGAACCGTCTAATAACTATATAATCCAACCTACCAGATACTTTTTTATAATCAACCCTATCTTTTATATGCTTCTCTATCACTGAAAAATAATTTGCTACAGCATTATGAATATTAAGATCAAGTGTGACATTCTCGTTTCTCTCACTCTCCTCTTCCTTTTGATTTTCAGTCAGATGATCTATATCCGGCTCTTTCTCAAAAGGTTTTTCCTCCTCAATCTCTTCATTAGACTCTAAAGTCTCATCTTCAGTAGGTAAAGTTTCCTCTTTACTAAGCAGTTCATCTTCTAAGGCTGGGATCTCTTCAGGAATTTGATCAATGGAAACTTGATTTAAGATATCATCAACAGGGCTCTCCTGATGTTTTATATCTTGTGCATCTTCATAATCAGCAGGTTTTGAAGATATACTTAATGCTTTTGCATCTTCATACTCAAAAATCACTTCTAATCCAAGAGATGGCATGGTATCAAAATCATCCCACTCCCCAACATGAAAAGGAACTTTGTTTTTATCACTTGTGATAATAATTCCATTCCCATCATTAGAATTAAAAAAAAGAATTTTGCCTGATTTTTTCATAAACTCATTCTATCTATTTTAATCTTAATCTACTATTTTCTACATCATTCCTAACAGGTAGTTATTTAATTTTTTTTAAGTTTTTTATGATAAAATTTCGACCGTTAAAACATTGGGGTATCGCCAAGCGGTAAGGCACTAGTTTTTGGTACTGGCATTCGGGGGTTCGAATCCCTCTACCCCATCCACATACTACTTCTATTTATTTTATTTCATATTAATTACAAGATAACTTTTTATATCATTCAAATTATTTTCCTTAACAGCACAAAAAGTTCTACATTCCAAACTTCAATGTTATAACATTATGCTAGAATGCGGTTTATATAACATACGGAAGGATTTAATTTGCAAAAACTTACACAAGAGGGTCAACTTTTTGTTAATGATCTTTCTTATAGATACAATCTCTCTGCTGACGCTATAATTCATATGATAAATGCAGTCAATAATGGTGCTGGTACAATGGCTCAGTTTAATTCTCCAGAACTTGGTGGTTCTGGACAATGGATGCGCGGTGGTATGACTATGGTTGGCGATATGTTCAATAATGGGCTTAAAAACACTGTAAACAATCTTTGCACAGAGATTTCTAATGCTTTAGTAAATATACAAATTTTTCCTATAGTTCCTGCCGGAACACCAGAAAGTAATCAATGGTGGCCAACAGACTTAGGTTTAGGTATACCCTTTAGCAGTGGTGGACAAAACAACACTAGATATGCAGTTTTTTCAAATAGACTGGCTGTAGAAGTAAATGGTGAAGTTACTGTGTATAATACTTTAGACAACAATATCAGTGGTGTCTCACAGCAACAAGGTTCTGATACATCTCTTAACTTTAGTAGTCAGTACGGAACAATCTCTGTTGATTCACTTCCTATTGTTTTTAGCTCAAAACCTACTCCTGTAGTTGAACAAAACAATAACTTTGTAGAAACCCCAGTTATCAATACAATACATTCTGAACCAAGCTATAACAAACAAGAGTCTACAAATGAAATTATAGACCTTATTGCAAAACTTGCATCACTTTATGATGCAGGAGCATTAACTCAAGAAGAGTTCAATACAAAGAAAAGTGAGCTTCTCTCAAGAATATAGATTTGCTCTTAAGATTTAACTTTTAAATTTTGGATTTTTTAAGACTGCTTTTCTAACATCTTCGTTTTCATCTCTACGCAACATATTTAATATATCTGATGGTGTACTTGGATTTACTGCAAGAGAAGAGCGAACATTTTCATCTTCACTTTTACAACACTCTATAAGTATATCTACTGGTGTATTGGGATTTCCTGCAATCCAGTATAGAAAATCACTATCTTTACTAAGTTCTACAAGTGTATCGACAGGTGTGTTAATATGTTCAGCGACAAACTGTTTTACGATGGGTGTCTCATCTTTAGCAAGTTTTTCAAGTGTTTGAGCAGATGTGTTAAGATGTGCAGCTACACGAACACGCACGAATGGATTTTCATCTTCACTGAGTGTATCTAAAACCTCTGCAGATGTATTTTCATCTTGAACTAACGCTAATGTTTCTGTATTTATCATATATATTGCCTTGTAAAGTCTTTAAAAAAATTAATTGTGAAATTCTAGCTTTAAAATCTTAAATCAATTTATCGTTAAAACATTTCATCAAAAAATAAAGCTTTCTCACTATCTCTCAATTCTAAGTAAGTGAATTTACAATATGATAAGAACAAAAAATTTGAGGACACCTAAATCAATGGATAAACAAATCTCTATAAGCTTTAAAGTTACACCTTCACAAAAAGAGACCATAGATTCTAGAATGATAGAAAATGGTTTTGATGATATATCTACCTACATAAAAGTTGTAGCATTAAATACACAAAGATTTACTTTAACATCTGCTGGTTTATCAGATGAAGAAGGATCAATCGAGCTTAAATTTAGCGTGACGCCATCACAAAAAGCAAAAATAGAGGCAAATATGAAACTAAATGCTTGTGAAGATCTTGATATATACCTAAAATATGTGGCACTTCACGCAGTTGTATCTGCAGTTATAGAGGTACGCTCCACAGGAGGTCTTGAGGCCATGCTTGAGAGGATTGCAAAGAGCAAAGCATCAAATAAGTAAATAATATAAATTTCAATAAAGAATTATATGATAAGATTTAGCTAAGAATATCTTTAAAGGATTACAAATGAGTAGATTAGACTTTACAGTTCAAGAAAAAGTGTATTTTGAATTAAATAAACAAAATAGAACAACAGCAGACACTGATAGTAAGTTTCTAAAAGAAAATGATACCCTTAGCAAGATGCAAGAAGAGATAGATTTACAGGACTGGCTTGAGATATTTGAAGAGGATCAAGTGAAACTTCAAGGTTGTAGATAAACTTGAAGTTTTACTAAACTTTATTGTTCAGGTTCAAACTCAGCGATTGACTCTAAGGCTTGGTCAAACTGTTCGGGTGTTAGTTCAAACGCATTAATACCCAGATCAGCAATAGAGAAAAGTTTATCTGTATCTTTTGGCGAAACCATAGCAAATATTATTTGATCAGATTTTATATCTTTAATCTGCTTTAAAAAAGCAACACCTTCAGGTTTTACACTCAAATCCCCGATTACAAAATCGTACTCGTTTTTATCAAAAAACTCTAAGGCCTCTTCTCTATTTTTAGCCTTGTCTATTTTACTAAATAGTATATCAAACATTTGAGTATCTTCATTAAACATTGAGTTCTCATCTTTTATGAAAAGTACATCTTTTTTTCTATTATGATTCATCGTTTTCCTTTAATCTAAAGTTTGAGATTACTATTTAAAAATTCTTTAGAAAGCTCGACACCTTTTCTTTTAAAAAGTATCGCCACCTCAGGCACATACACTTCATCAGCTGTTTTTGAGAAAAGTTCTAACCATTTTGTAAAATTCTCTTTTTTAATAACTGGAAGTTTAATATGTGCACCAACAAAATTTCCTATATATGTATTTTCTCCAAGGAGCTGAGCTAACCAAAAATCTGCTAATAATTCTATATGTTCAACCCAGTCCTCATCTCTCATGTCGTCCCCAAGTTCATCAGTAAAAAAAGGACCTAATGCCTCATCTTCTACCGCTTTTTCATAAAATGATCTCATCAAGACTCTTAAGTTTTCTCGGGTTATACTGCTTTGAAGTTCTATGTTTTATCCTTAAACTATACAAAAGATGATTTTAAAAGTGAAATTATAGCAAATTTATAAAAGCTTATTCTTAGTAGTCACCTAGTACACAGAACTACTTTTAGAATTGCATCTACTATTTATAAACCTACATGTAAAATCCGACTATGAATTTTGATAATATGATACTTCAAACCCCTTATCTCTCACTTGATGAGGAGTTTTATAAACTTACTGAGCCTATACCTTTAGAGGAACCTTATCTCATAAGTTACAGTTCAAGTGCTGCTAAACTTATTGACTTGGATAATAATAATTTTAATGATTCTAAGTTTGTCGCTCTATTAAATGGTGAGTTTCTTCCAAAAGGTGCTCGCCCTTTTTCTATGTGTTATGCAGGGCATCAATTTGGTCACTTTAACCCTTGGCTAGGTGATGGAAGAGCTGTAAATCTAGGTACTACCTCAGGGTGGAATCTACAGCTTAAAGGGAGTGGTGAGACATACTACTCACGAACTGCTGATGGAAGAGCTGTTATAGATTCATCTATACGTGAGTATCTCATGAGTGAGGCTATGCATCATCTTGGTATCCCCACTACCCGTGCACTTGGAGTTATTGGATCAAAAACAAAAGTTCTTAGAAAGCAGATGAAAGATGCTGCAATTGTTATGCGTATGTCTACTAGTTGGATCCGTTTTGGAACCTTTGAATATTTTCACGCCATGAAAGAGTATAGTAAACTTGAAGCACTTGCAGAGTATGTTATAGCAGAATCCTATCCACATCTCAAAGATGATGAAGATCGTTTTTATAAAATGTTTTGTGAGATACTAGAGCGTACAGCTAAACTCATTGCAAAGTGGCAAGCTATAGGGTTTACCCATGGCGTCATGAATACTGACAATATGTCAATTGAGGGTCTAACTATTGATTATGGTCCCTTTGCGATGCTTGATGATTTTAACTATAGCTATGTAGCTAATCATACAGACCGTGTTGGACGCTATGCTTATGGGGAACAGCCCAATATATCTTACTGGAACCTTACTATGCTAGCAAAAGCACTCTCCCCTATTATCTCAAAAGAGAAGATGCAGACAAAACTAGATGAATTTGGCGAGTCTATCTATCCAGATGCCTACATAGATGTAATGCGTGAAAAACTTGGACTTTTCATAAAACTAGATGAGGATGTAGATCTTATAAAAGAGCTTGTTGGAGCCTTGCAAGACGCCATTGTAGATCATACACTTTTTTTTAGGACACTTAGTAGATATGATGGGAACAGAGCAGAGCTTTATGACATAGTAATGGAACCTGTGGTTATAGATAACTGGCTAAAGCTATATGATGAGCGTTTATTAAAAGAGAAACTCTCTCAATCAGAACGTCAAGAGATAATGCTCAAAACCAATCCAAAATATATTTTAAAAAACTATATGCTTCAAGAAGCGATTACCCTAGCCCAAAAAGGTGACTTTTCAATGGTAGAGAAATTGTTACATATCGCAAGCAACCCTTATGATGAACTTCCAGAGTTTGAACACTTTGCACAAGATACGCCAGAGGAGTATAAAAACATTGGGCTCTCATGCTCATCATAAGTTAGTTCTAAAAATAGATACTAAGCTTTATTATGCTCTTGTACAAACTGAGCAGTCACAGTATCCATAGTTTCTATATGATGCACTACCCATGATTTCAAGTTCCCTTCCACATAAGCATATATCGCTTTTGTGTCTTTGTTTTTATCGAAGTAGCTTATAAGAGATTTTAGTTCACTTATATGTCTATCGTGTTCACTTTTATGTGGGTTATAGGCTGGAAAATTTGTCTCTTGCATCATGCGCTCTTCACTAGCAAAATGCTCAGTAGTATGCGATAAAAGCTCTTCAAGTAAACTAGCTACTGCTTCTACATTGCCCTCTTGCACTGCACCGTATAATCTATTAATAATTAACATCTCTTCTAAATGTGTATCATTCATGCTTGGTATTGCTACCATTGGTAATTGATCTTGTCTTATCAAAATTCAGCTCCATTGTTTATAGTTATCTTGGATGATACACAAAATTTCCTTGAGTATCACTGCTTTAAAAATTACTCTTTAAACTTTATGTATATATTAAACTTTCTTCATATCTCTCAGTAAGTCTAAATTTTTTATAGATATAATCCTTTCATTAAAATCTTAAACTATGGAGATACGATGTTAATTCAAGACAATGATATACAGCAAGTAGCAAATGCTATGATGAATATGCTACACGAAGATGAAGTAGAACTAATTAATGAATTTTATGATGCAGTTAAAGCAAAAGATATAGACAAAATTGATGAACTTTTTAATTCTCTTGTAGCTGAGATGGAAGTTCACTTTAAGACTGAAGAAGAGATGATGGAGCAAAGTGGATATCCTGATATGCAGATGCATAAAAGCGACCATGACCTTATAAGAAAGAAACTAGAAAAATTTCATAAACGTTGGGAAGTACTTAAGGGTCCAAAAGAGCTTCAAGGCTTTTTAGATAAAGATTTCAAAAAATGGTACACACAACATATCTCAAAGTGGGATGCACAGACTGCTCCACACGTTGGTTAATAAGGAAAACAATATATGAGTGAACAAGCAAAAATACTCACAGAGATGCAAACCCTCATTATGGGTATCTTACAAAGTGGATCAACAACAGCCGAAGATGCTGATAGAATGGATGAACTTGAAGATTTACTTTTCAAACAAAACAGTTTTAAAAGATCTGAACAAAACCCAAATATCTGCCAAGGTGAAGAGATAGCTACACTCTTTTTTAACAACAAAAATGAAGAGGCTATTAAAAAATTACATCAATATGAGATCACACCTGAAGATTTCTTCGGATTTGTAGAGTATCAGTATGATGATGAACATGAAGATGAAGAGTTAACAGAGATGTTTACAGATTCCTTTATTGCAACTGTAAACAAAGAGTACCAAGTAAAATAGATGCAATTTGTTTAACAACTATTGTGTACTTTAAAAAAAGTTTGATATACAAAGCTTGAATAAAAAATTTATTTTAAAGTTTTGTTTTTCGACGATAAAGGCAATAATCGACTAAATATTAAATGTGATTATGATACAATCTTGGTAATATTTAATACTTATACGGGACGATATATGCCAAAAAATAATCACAAAAATAAAAAAAACCTGGTTATTGTTGGGCTTGGCGCAAGTGCCGGTGGACTTGAAGCTCTTCAACTTTTTTTGTCAAACCTTCCTAGTAACCATGACAACATAGCGTACGTTGTAGTCCAGCACCTTAGTCCAACTCACAAAAGTATGATGCGTGATTTACTTGCACGCGAGACTATTTTTGATGTACTTGAGATAAAAAGTGGTTTAGCACCAAAAGCTAATACAGTATATATAACCCCTCCAGATCGTGATGTAACATTATATAATGGTCTTTTTCGTTTAGATAAGCCTTTAGATAGGTGGATAGGACCAAAACCATCTGTTGATAAATTCTTCATATCCTTAGCGCAAGAACAAGGTGAAGATGCTGTAGGTGTCATTCTCTCCGGAACAGGTACTGATGGCTCACAAGGTGTTAGGGCGATCAGAGCTGAGGGTGGTATTGCTATCGCTCAAAAACCTGAGCAAGCAAAATATGACGGTATGCCAGCATCAGCTATTCAAACTAAAAGTGTTGACTATATTTTACCTGCTGAAGAGATTGCTCAAGAGATTATTCATCTACTACGCTACCCAACATCTTTACGTGTTGAAAAAGGGGAAGATGATGAATTTAATATTATTTTTGAAATACTACGAGAACATATAAATATAGATTTTAGTCAATACAAAAAAAGCACTGTTACTAGACGTATAGAACGTCGTATGGCAGCGATAAAAGCAACAACACTTACCGATTACATCAGTTACCTCAAAGATGATAAAGAGGAAGTAGAACTGCTCTATAAAGATATGCTTATCGGTGTTACCTCGTTTTTTAGAGATAAAGATTCTTTTGATGCTTTAAAAACCCATATAGAAAGCTACATCAAAACACTTCCTAGCATAGAACAATTTCGAGTTTGGAACACAGCCTGTTCTACGGGTGAAGAGGCCTATTCCATAGCAATTTTACTTGATGAAATTATAGGTTCTCATAGTACAACACATATAAAAATATTTGCAACAGATGTAGATGAAGACGCCATTCAAAAAGCAAGAATAGGAATTTTTCCTGAAGTCACTTTATCCAATATGTCTCCGGAAAGATTAGTACGCTATTTTACACAAAGAGGAAATGAATTTGAAGTAAAACCTTTTTTAAAAGAGAGAGTTATATTTTCACGTCACGATATCACGATGGATCCCCCTTTTGTAAATGTTGATTTAATTACCTGTAGAAATATGCTTATATATTTTGAAACAGAATTACAAAAAAGAATTTTTACCACTTTCGCATATTCACTTAAACAACACGCTTTACTTTTTCTTGGGAAATCAGAATCAGTAGGTATGCATACTGACTTATTTGCTACTATAGATGCTAAAGCAAAAATTTTTCAAACTAGAACAACAGCTGAGTCTAAGAGATTATTATATCCACAAATGCTTACTCCTGCAAAATATTTGAAGCCATCAACAGCAGTAAAAAACAAAAGTACTGAAATGACTTTGGAAGAGTCAATCAAAGACACCCTTTTCGAACATTATGAGGCTAAATGTGTGGTAATTGACAATGACTTTAATGTACACTACATTAAAGGAAATATGAACGATATGTTGAAATTTCCTAGCGGAGTTGTACATAATAATATTTTAAAGATGTTACCGGACAAAATCTCCTTAGAGGTACGTGCACTTATTTATAAAGCAAATAAAAGAGAGAAAGAGATTGACTTTCCTGTTGTCTCAGAATGTATAATTGACGATGAAGTCACTTCTATAAAAATAGCACCACTTGAAGGTTATCCTGGACGATATCTTTATTTTTTACTTTGTTTTGAAACTTCAGTTAAAAAAGAGGAACTAACAACCATACGACCTGTTGAAACGGACAATGTATATATTGCACAACTAGAACAAGAACTACTCTCAACACGTGAACACCTACAAACTGTTGTCGAAGAATTAGAAACTTCAAATGAAGAGTTGCAATCTTCAAATGAAGAGTTGCAAGCTTCAAATGAAGAACTACAAGCTTCAAATGAAGAGCTTGAAACAACAAATGAAGAGTTGCAGTCAACAAATGAAGAGCTACAAACTGCTTATTCAGAGATTCGTTCTTTATATGAAAAACAGAACTTACAAAAAAATCATTTGCAAGATAAAGCAGATGAATTAGGTCTTATCAAAAAAGAACTTGACTATCAATACAATTATCTTAAAGGAATTCTTGACACAGATTCAAAAATAGTTATTGTTACTGATGGTAAAAAACTAACTTCAGCTAACAATGCGTTTATGCAATTTTTCTCTGAATATAAAACTTTAGAAAGCTTTCAAAATGAACACTCATGTATATGTGACTTTTTTGAAAAAATTGATGAGGATGGATATATTTACGATAAAAAAGAGGGTCTAAACTGGTTAGATCTTTTAATAAATAGTGATAGAACAGACTTGAAAGTTCAAATAAGCAAAAATGGTGTTCCTCACATATTCCATATCATGGGAAATATGCTAAACGGTGAGACACATACGTATGTTGTTAGTTTAACTGATATATCTCAAATCATTGCTTCTCAAGTAAAACTTGAAAATGATTTATCAAATGAGATTCAAGATAAAATAAGTAGTTCTCGTATTATTTATAAATTTAATTCTCTTTTTGGTAACGATATATTTATCCGTCAAATGGGTGAAGATATTAAAAAACCTCTTAATAAAATATATCAAGAGTATAAAAAAATATTGGAGCTCTCAGATTTAGATGAAGCAACTACCCTTGAATATTTTACAAATTTCACACAATATAAAAATGATATATTAGACACTTTAACTTTATCAAAAAAATATTTTGGAACTACACAAGAAAAATCTGTAAACATCTATAGTATTTTTGAAAAAATAGCTCTCTTGTTCAGTAGTATTCGTGGTAACGAACTTAAAATTGAAATTTTTGGTAATCAATCATTGGAAATTGAAGATAAATACACTCAATTTCCACAATTAGTAATGTTGTTAATTATGTTATTCAATAGAACTGTTAACCTATCACACTTAAAAAACATCACTTTAAAAGTGGAGATATTAGATGAAGACAATAGTATAAAAATTCGATTACTTAACAATATGGATGGCTCTTTATGTAAAAAACTATTAGCACTTTCATCTGATAAAAGAGTACAAACTGAAGATTTTCAAGCACTTAGTGATACATTCACTATATTTAAAGGTTTATTGGAAAAGATTTTTTATGGCACACTAGAGATTGACACGCAGGTATGTGAACTAGAGCTTAGAAAAAGGCTAAAAATTGAATAATATTCACAAATGGTTTAGGAAGTTAGCAACATCATTTCCTTTACCTATATTTATTGTTGATGATGACTTTCGTATATTAACAGCAAATGAAAAAATGAATGAAATTTGTAAATTAAATTTACATAACCCACAATTTTTAGAAAACCATATTGACTTAAACTTACTAGAAGATTTCTTTACTTTCAAACGTAACCTCCAACATAATTTTTATGCTCAAGTAGATATAAAATTTAATAATCTTGGTCATACAAAAATGATTGGGCATAGGCTACAAAACGGTTATAAAAATTTAAGTATTATTATGATGATACCGCTTTATTATAAAGAAAAATATATGCAACTTAATAATAATTATGAAACTATTATGAATTTTGTTAGTGATGCTATTATAGTTACAGACTCTGAACAAAAAATCATTGCATCAAATACCGCTTTTACTCGCACAATGGGCTATTCATTTGAAGAAGTAAGGGGACGATTTCCTAGCATATTAAAATCGGGTAAACAAGATGATGACTTTTATAAAAATATGTATATAAAGATGGCTGATCAAGGATATTTTTCAGGTGAATTAACAGATAGAAAAAAAAGTGGTGAATTACTACAAATAAAATCAACCATTATTCCAGTTTGTGATGACTCAGGTAAAACTATTAACTATATTGGAATTTTACAAGATATTACAGAATTAAAATCTATTCGCAGTAAAATCATATCTAGTCAACATAAAGATGCACTTACAGGCATACAAAATAGAGAATCATTTTTAAATATTTTAGATATAAAATGTGAACTATCCAATGCCAAAAATCCTATAGCTCTTTTATTTATCGATCTCAATAAGTTTAAACAAGTAAACGATACTTACGGACATCAATATGGTGACTTTGTACTTACAACAGCAGCAACTAGAATACAAAAAGCCCTTAGAAGCAATGATATGCTTGGACGTTATGGAGGTGATGAGTTTCTAATTCTTTTAGAAAGAGTTAGTAAAGAAACAGCTTACGAAGTAGCAAAAAAAGTTTCTGAAACTTTATCTAAACCTTATATAGTAGATGAGCAAGTGATAGATTTTATTTCTGGGAGTATAGGCATATCTTTTTGTCCTCAAGATGGTTATACTTCTGCACAATTAATTGAAAAAGCAGATGTTGCAATGTATAAGGCCAAACAAAACTCCAATACTTCATCTGTTATTATGTCCGAAGATTTTCATCATGATGACAAGGACTCTAAATCACTTAGAATAGAATTAATGAATGCAATTGATAATGATGAATTTTATATAAGAATACAACCTATTGTAAATTTACAAGATAAAAAAGTTATAGGTGGTGAAGTACTAGCTCGTTGGATCAACCTCAGTTTTGATGAAGTTATGCCTGGAACATTTATACCTTTAGCTCATCTAATGGGTATTATCAAAAAGTTTGATAAACATATATTGATGAAAACGATTGAAGCACTTGATAAGAAAAAACTTCCTAAAGATTTTTTTATTAATGTAAATTTCTCAGCTGAAGAGTTTGGAAATTTTAGTTTTGTTACTATGCTTGAGAACCTTACAATTACACACCCTTGGTTAAAAAATCATTTAGTAATAGAAATAACTGAAAGCACAATGATGGCAAATATTGAACAAACTTCAGAATACTTATCTGCCATCAAGGAGATAGGGTTAAAAATCGCTATTGATGATTTTGGTACAGGTTTTTCATCACTTGCATATTTAAAACATTTTGCTATTGATTATCTCAAAATTGACATTAGTTTTGTAGAAAATATTGAAAACTCCAAAAAAGATAAAGATATAGTAAGCACGATTGCAATGCTTGCACGCTCCATAGGAGCAAAGACAATTATTGAAGGGATTGAGAGAGAGACTCAATATGATATCATCAAAGAATTAGATTTAGATTATGCACAAGGTTTTTTATTTGACAAACCTCTTTTAAGTGATGTTTTTTTAAAAAAAATCATAAGTTGACCTTTAACCTTTTACTAATTCCTCACAAAATTTACATACTCTAGAATGTTTATATCTTTATCTCATACACTAAAAATTGCTGTATTAAGTTCTTCTGCATAAAGAATCTCTTTCTCAAGAAGTAACTTTGATAACTTTTCTATAGTTTTCCAATGCTCATCTACTAGTTTTTTAGTATTTTTCTCACCCTCAACCATCCAACGCTCTAGCGCACTGTCAATTTTAGCATGATAATGTTGCGTAGTTTGATTATGAGCTTGCATCTCTTTAGCATCTATGACGCCATTGATGTTGATATATCCTACCTCTTTATCCATTCCGTAGTGTGCAATAGCTGAATAAGCATCATGTGTAGCTTGTTGGAGATCGTTCGAAGCCCCGGTGTCTATTCCGTCTATCTCACCAAAAGCTTTAATCTGTGCTGTTCTTCCTGCAAGTGATACACAGATTTTGTCTTTAAAATCTTTTGCAGTCATATTATCTTCAACATCACTGTAGTTATGTGAAACAAAACGTTCATTATTATCACGAGGAGTTAAACTCACATGCTCAATATGAACCTGAGGCATTAAAATTTTAGAGATCACAGCACGTCCAGCTTCATATACTGCTGTCTCTTCAAACATCTTCTCGATAGATAAGTATGATTGTTTCTCTCCATACTTAATAGCATTTATCTGCTCTATTAAAATCTCTTGTGTTATTGCAGGTAAACTATGGCGAAGACAATAAAAAGAGGCTTCTTTACTAAGTAGTTCTAATTGTGCACCTGTAAATCCGGCAGTGTACATAAGGAGCTTATTCATATCGAACTTACCACTTGTAGGTTTAGTCTCTATTGTTTTATCCAAAAAGTATTGTCTTGCATCTTTATCAAGATTATTTATCTCTATATGGATCTCAATCCTTCCAGGTCTAATGATAGCGCTATCGATATTTTCTTTATAGTTTGTTGCAGCTATAACAAAAACATTCTCACCCTTAGAACCACTAAAGCCATCCATTTCAGCAAGAAGCGTGTTAATGGCAATCTCGCGAGTACCCCCTCCTCCACGTTTTCCAATTGTATCTATCTCATCTACAAATACAATAGACGGAGAGTACTCTTTTGCTTTAGCAAAAATCTGTTTTGTTTTATCAGACTGAAGAAGTTCTAACCCAGTTATAGAGATAAAAGGGAGTTCTGCTTCTTTAGCAAACGCTTTTGCAAGCATTGTTTTACCTGTACCTGGAGGTCCATATAAAAGCATCCCTTTTGGTGGTTCAATTTTGAAACTATCAAGTAACTTTGGAGCCTTAAAAAAGTTAATCACCTCACGAAGTCTCTGTTTTGCCTTATGATGTCCTGCAATATCATCAAAAGAGATTCTTGGTATATCAAATACAAGACCATCTTCGCTAAAGTCTTTAATCCTAGTGACTTGTTTAAATTTACAAGCATTTACTTTATATGTTAAGACACCGTCTTTATCTGTTATTTTATCATCTATATCAAGAGTGATATTTTTTCTAAAAAGCTCTTTTACAAGCATCTCCTCATCTATAAGAGGATTGATCATATCGTTTATATAGTTTGTACACGACTTAGAGAGAGTTACTTTTATCTGCTTAAACTGTTTAGTTGATCTGTCTGAATTAATTATATAATCTGTAATTTTATTAAAGAATGTAATGCTGACCTTGTCTTTAAGACGTCTTGCATCAAGTTCAGGGGCAAAATTAAGTATTTGGAGCTTTAAAAAATTATCAAAATTGTTTGTGCTTACAAACTCTATCCCATACTTCTCTTTAAAGCCATCTTTATAGTTTAAAAAAATCTTTTTAGTGATCTTCTCAAAAGCTTCATAATCAAGTTTATTAAAGAGAACAATATGCGCTTGGGAAAACCTAGAGACTAACTCAGGTATAATAGCTTGTTGCTCTCCACCACTTCTACTATCTCTTTTTTTCTCTCTTCTAATCGCTTCAATAATCATCGATTCAGCTTGAATATAGTCCTGTTTTACAAGCTCTTTAAACCTGTTGTCTAGATAAAGCTCTTTTCCTAAACTTGTAGTGATGATAAATATAGTTTGCGTAAAATCAACTATATAGTTAGCATTTTCATCTGTGTAAATAATATCAGGATCTTCACTACATGGCTCATCTGTGACCTTATCCCATCCACAACCATCACGCATCTTTCCACCTTGGAAGATAGAGAGCATATTACTTTGAATATTTGTGTCACATTTTTCAAACGAATCAAGCACAATAATAGACTTAGGGTTTCTATGTACAAAACCTGTTAACTGTCCTACACCATACCCTTTCCAACCAGCAGGATAACCATAAAGTTCCCCTCCATTTTGTTGATGATACTGTGTCATATCAAAAGACATAATTTTATACTTAGGTATATGTTCACTCATAAGTTCAGCCAAATAACTCTTACCAGTAGCAGGAGAACCTAAAAACAGATAAGTAGCTTTGGGTGCTTTTTTATTCTCAGTTATATCATTTTTCATACTGTTAACAACAGTCTCTATAGCCTCTTTTTGTCCAAACAACTCTTTTGTAAGTTCTACTTTAAGCTGTTTAGCAAATGCTATTTTATTTTGAGTTTCAATATCTACTGTACTTTCAAATTCATCTTCATTATTTTTCTCATATTTTTCAACCTGTGCTTTGACCAATTTTTCCGTTTCTGTCATATGTTTACTCTTTTTATTTATTTCTTTACAAATTTATACAATTATAATTTTTTAGTATGCTACTTGAATTTTGTTGAGGGCTAACATAAAATAAAAAAGCAGTTTTTATCTTTAAAAATCTTTTATTTTGGCTATAATCTGCTTATAAGTTCTTATATTTCAACTCATACTTTAGAGTTTAAATCAGATAAATTTTATATAAAGGTATTGAAAATGCATGATACTACTGATCCATTGGATTTAACGATTAGAACAGTTGTTTTTTTGGTTATTGCAGCTATATTTTACTTCACTCTTAAGAGTAAAAAAGAGAAGTAGTCAATCACTTTACTAGTGATTGACCTTTCTATTTAAAACTTTCTCAACAGATTCTATCTTTGTATGGAGTCTATTTTCACAGTTTTTACGAATATCAAATTTTAAAGAGGAGTAAACTCTCTCTAAATCACTTAATTGCTCATAAGCTAATTCTAAAATAGCTAAAGCCTCTTTCATACTTGGAGCTTCAAAAACAGTTCCCATAGGGGTTAACTGATACGGGACTCCCGATTTATCAATGGCGTCAATAATTTTACTTACACTCTTTGAAACAGAAGCACCATCTCTTCCATCGGCAGAAGTTGGAAACATACTAAATTCTACTAAAACACTTAACATAACTAACCTATTTACCGTTAAGGTCTGCACGATTTCCGTTCATACCACATCTACAATCCGGTCCACATTGGCATGGCTTTGGACATTTACATTTTGGATTATTACATCCATTTCCATTTAAACCATCTAACTGGCTTTGTGCTGTACTAGTACACCCTGAGATAAAAAACATCAAACCAATTGACGCGATTAATTGAACTATATATTTCACATTCACTCCTTAAATTATGAGTGATAGTAACAAAAGAATATTAAATTAAATATTAAGAAAATTTATTTAGCTGTATAAGCAATGTTGCTTTTTGGTTCCTCAATCACGCCATCTAAACCTATAAATTTTACAGGAAGTGTTTGTGTTGTATACGCGTCTTTTGCCTTAAAAACTGAGAAGTGAAGATGTGGTCCACTTGAGTTGCCAGTATTGCCAGACTTACCAATAACTTGAGCAAGTTTAACTTTCTCTCCCACTTTTACCTTGACGCCATTGTATTGTAGATGATAGTAGATTGCAAAAGTACCATCATTATGGAGTATTTTTATGTAGTTTCCATGTTGAGAAAACTCTCTTCCCATCCCGCCAATCTTGGAGTCTGCCTTAGTTTGAACAACGACACCTTCTCGTGTAGCACACACATCAGTACCTTCATTCATTGCA
>Ga0193965_1000297_pt1 | contig 16810 bp, 11 predicted proteins | sample FB_8_MG_FD_140330 | JGI IMG/M metagenome (GOLD analysis project Ga0193965, IMG submission 140330) | Microbial mat bacterial communities from the Broadkill River, Lewes, Delaware, United States - FB_8_MG | ecosystem: Environmental > Aquatic > Freshwater > River > Microbial mats | place: USA... | reverse complement strand
TCTCCAATTTTTACAAAAACCTCTTCAATAATACCACCCTCTAGGTTTTGGATAATCTGATTTTTACCACTAGGGACAACTTCACCATTTCCACGAGTAATCTCATCAATCTGTGTATAGTTTGCCCATACTATAAAAGAAGCTATTGCAACAATCCAAAAATATAAAACCCAACGCATTCTTTTTGGTGCTTGTTCTACAACAGCAGCACTTAGACTATTCATAAATTCATAGTCTTCTGGTGAAAGTTTACTTTTTTTCAACTTTTTGCTCCTTATTGGTTTTGCTATTGAGTGCTTCTAGTACAGCATTTCTCTGCCCATCTAAATAGACACGCCCCATATGCATGACTATAATTCTCTCTACATTTTTAAGAATAGGAAGTTTTTGGGTAACAAGTAAAAGTGTCTTATCTTTAAATGCTTTTTTGAAATGCATCATAAGTTTTGTCTCACTTGTAGGGTCTAAAGCATTGGTAGGCTCATCTAAAAGCATCACAGGGGCATTAGAGACCAAAGCTCTTGCTATTCCTATACTCTGTCTCTGTCCACCTGATACTCCTTGACCTCGCTCTCCTATAGGCATACCATACCCCATAGGGTGTCTTTTTACAAAATCATCAACACCACTATAGGTAGCAACTTCCAAAAGTTTTTCATCATTCGCACCTAAAGAACCATGTAAGATATTCTCTTTGAGCGTACCTCTAAAAAGCACTACATCTTGACTCACATATCCAATATGTTTACGCAATCTTTCAGGGTCTATTTGGGCTATATCAATATCATCTATCAATATGGAGCCTTCAGTTGGCTCATAAAGCTTCAAAATCAACTTCTCTATAGTACTTTTTCCAGAACCAATACGACCAATAATCCCTACACTCTCTCCTGGATTAATAACAAAGGAGACATCATTAAGAGCAGGAACTTCTGTATCAGGATAGGCAAATGTTACATTTCTAAACTCTATCTTTCCTTTGAAATCCTCTCTTTCCATAAAGTGTTGCTCTTCTGTTCTCTCCATAGGCTGTGATACTATAGAGTTGATTGTATCATACGCAGATTTTGCATCACTAAAATTAGTAAGCAACGCAGCTACCTGTCCCATTGGTGCAACAGTACGAGATGATAAGATAACAATACCTATCAATCCCCCCATAGTAAGCTCTAAATCTTTAATTAAAAAAACCCCTGCTATTACAATTAATACTGTTGTAAGCTGAACTAATAGACCTGTAACAATAGGAACAGATGAGGATAATAAGCGTGAGTGAAGACTCTTTTGAGCAATATCCCCCACACTCTCTTCCCAACGCCACTGCACTAATCCAGACATCCCTTGTGTTTTGATAGTCTCTATATTATGTAAAGACTCTATCAAAATACCATTTTTTCGTGCAGATGCTTCATGAGTACTCTCAATGCTCTCTTCTAATGGTTTACGAATAACAAGAGCATAGAGCATAATAAGAATCATCATAAGTATAGGAATCATCACAATATTACCGCCAATATAGTGAATAACCCACAAAAATATTATTGCAAATGGTAAATCAATCAAAACAGCCATAGTCGAGTTGGTTAAAAATGAGCGAATCATATCAAAATCACGAATATTACTTGCAAAAGAGCCTACAGATTTTGGGTGCATTGACATTTTGAGATCAAGTACTTTTTCAAAAACTATAGAGGACATAACAATATCACTCTTTTTGGCTGCAATCTCCAACATTCGTGTACGAAAAAACTTTAAAAAAGCATCCAAAAAATAGACAGCAATAACACCAACGGCAAAAACCATTAAAGTCTCTGTAGCATTATTGGGAATAACTCTATCATAGACACTCATAGTAAAAAGCGGTGATGCAAGAACAAAGAGGTTCACCAAAAGTGATGCCCATAAAACATCTTTATAGATAGGCCATGAGAGCTTAATAGTATTCCAAAACCAGTGACTTTTATGCTGTTTATGCACAAAGTTCTCTCTATTGTCTTCAGAAATTTTCTTTTTAAGTAAAAAGGCATACCCTAAATACTCTGCGGATAACTTCTCTATATCAATCCACTCTTCTAATGTACCCTCTTCAGGATAGACTACCTTTACTTGACTCTTATCTTCATTGAATGCCTCTAAAATACAAGATTGACCATGTGTAAGAAGTAAAATTATAGGAAGATGAAGATCCAAAATTGTTTCAAGATCTTTTTTGACTAATTTACTTTTGTATCCTGCTCTTTTGGCTGCTCGGGTAAATAGTGTATCTGCCTGAGAAAAAGAGAGAAGATTTGGAGAGTGAAGCTCATCATCATGTGGTAATCCCGAAATTAGTGCTTCAGGAGAGATAGCTCTACCATATCGAGAGCTAAAGAGACTTAGAGTCTGAAGAAGAACTTCAGAGCGTAATTTTTCTATTTTTTCCATATATACCTCAATTTATTTCATTCCATAAACCGCCACATCAACACGATTATTCAATCTTACTCCATCACTTGTTGCTTCAGTATAGAGCTTATCTTTTCCTAATCTATTCTCTGTATAGATTTTTGTTGGATGAATACCATGGTGTGTTAGATAATCTACTGTATCCCTAAGGTTGCTATTGACTCTACTCTTTGACTCATTTTGAGTTAGCCCATCGCTACTTCCTAATGAGTGCCAAAAGCTACTCCAGCTATTGAGTTGTATACGCTCATTTGGATTCCTTGGGGTAGAAGTATATCCAATGAGTGTTACAGTATAGCTTTGAGAACGGCTTTTGTTAATTCTATCTATGAGAAGGTCTAATATCTTTTTTGACTCCGCAGTTAGCCCCTCATCATACGAGAGTGAGGAGTAGTGAAAACCTTTTTGATGAGAAAATCTCTCTACAGTTGCTTGACTTTTGTCATTTGTGCTAACAGTAGATTTTATTAACTCTGATGAAGGTATAAAACTTTGCGTATAGAGTCCATCATGGGCTACTACTAACGAAGATGTTAGAAGTATACTTACTATAATTCTTTTCATTATTTCAACCTTATTGTTTCTAATGCATTAATTGATCTACTACAGCCAAATGAGTAAGTATCTGTCCCTTTTTTTGTACTATTACAGAGGTCTTTACTATCAGGAATACCATCTTGGTCAATATCATTACTAATTGGTAAACTATCTTTATGGTGTTCTATCCCATCTGTATAGATTCCTACGCGTTTATAGTACTCTTTTACACTTCCCATAACAGATGCCATAGTTAATCCCATAGCATCAAGAATTCTATATTTTGCCGAAATTAGATTATATTTTGCATTTATAATTTCATCTTTTGAGCGTTTTAGGTCATTTTCTGTAGCTAGTAAATCTAACAGTGATCGCTCACCCATATCATACTCTTGGTTATAGAGTTTAAGTGTATTTTTACTCTCTTTTCCATAGTTTGACAAAAATGGAATCTGCTCCTGAGCTAACTCGTATGCTGCCCAAGAGAGATCTAATCCCTCCATAACTTGCCGTCTTAAATCTTGTGTCACAGATACCTCTTGGCTTAACTTACTCAATTTATTTCTTCTTGATGCCTCATCTGCACCACCATTAAAGAGATTATAACTTACAACTACCATACCTTGTAGTCTATCATCAACTCCCGAGAACTCATTATAGTTCTCATTGTAGTTTTCACTCACTTCTAAATCTACTTTTGGATAAAATGGACTTTTACTCTCGCGATAGAGTGCTTCTGCACCTCTTATATTATATCTTCCAACTACTATAGAGGGATTATATTCAAGAGCAAATTCACTTGCTTGTTCCTGACTCTGTGGGAGTGTATGATCAAACTCTACAGGTTTGATACTATAAGGGTCTACTGTTGAGCCTGTGACTCTTCTGTAACTATAGAGAGCTATAGAGAGTTTATTCTCTTGAACTAAGTAGTTAGATTTTGCTAGGGAGAGTGATGATTGTACCTTACTCACTTCTGAAAGTTTTGTAAGACCTGCCTTATAGGCCTTTTTAACTTTATCATAAAGCATTGTAATATGCTCTACATGAAGTTTACTATTTTCTAAAAGCTCTTGCTCTCTTAGAAGATTCAAGTAGACTTTTATTGTTTGCAAAGTTATGTCATTTGCTTTTTCCAAATAACTATATGCAGCTGCTAGTGTTCGCATCTTTTGGTAATTTACCTGCTCATGTGTAGAGAAACCATTAAAAATATTTTGTCGCAAGATAAGAGAGTTTTGAAATACGCTATAGGTCTCTTCTGCAACATCACTACTGCCACTGACTCGTCCTGTTGCTTTGCGTCCCATAGAAGATTGTAAATCTAGTGTAGGATAGTATCCTGCCTCGGCTATACCTATCTCTTCTCTTGTTGCTCTATAATTTTGAAGTCTCTCTTTGATTATTGGATTACTATCTAATGTTTGAGCGACAACACTTTTAAGTGTCGTTGCCCCAAGAGTAGTAAATGCTAACATGTACAGTGTTGTTAGGGATATAATAGTTAACTTCATAACTTCATTCCTTTTTGTTTTAATTCTCTAATTACTATTATTATATCATATAATTGTCACTATACTATTTTTATAGAGATTTCATTCCCATAACTAAATTATAGGGACTAAAATAGTCTCATCTACAGTAACTATCACCAAACTATCGTTACTACTTGCATACTCTTGTGCTATAGATTGGCTCTGTGCAGTCTCTGAAATATCACTATTTATAACTATCTCTTCTATAGTATCTGGTAAATTTTCAATCTCAAATACCTCATCTTCTATCTCTATTTCTATCTCTTCCTCTTCTAGTATAATCTCCTCTTTTGGAAGATTTTCAATCTCGAACATCTCTTCTACATCTGTAGCATCTACCTCTAAAGTATCCATAATCTCCTCCTCATCGTTTGAATTGTTCTCAATAATTTCATCTAAAACCTCATCTGTTACCAATAAGAGTTCATCATCTTGACTATCATTTTTTATTCCTTCATACATATAGAGCATCTCTTCTACATGCTCCATAGCATCCTCTACAGATACAGCATCCTCACCTTTATCTTCAATAATAGAGGCTAACTCTTCTGAACTAATAGTAATAAGGTCAATATCTTCATCAAATAACTCTTTTGTCTTAGCATCAATAACAATATTATCACTACTATCATCGCTATCAGCAGATTGTAATAATACCGCCATATTCTCTACATACTCATCTTCCATATTCTCTCTATCAACAGATGCAATATCTTGCAAAAAGACTTTATCATCATCTATAGTCTCCATATCTACCTCACCAAGAGTTACATCACCCAATTTAAAGGTAACACTCTCTCCTTCGAGGTGACTAAATCCACCATTTTCATCTGTAACATCTGTGAAACCTGAGCTTGTCTCATACTCAAGCCCTTCTATAATTCCATCAATAATTGTTGGTACTGAGCCATCTGTTACCTCTACTGTAGCACTATCTCCACTCGCTTCTGTAGATGTAACTGTAGCTTTAATAGTATTATTTTGAGCTGTTGTCATCTGCTCATCTGTAATAATATATACCGTATTTTTCTCTCCATCTATAGGAGTTGTATTAATAATATAACTTCCATCATCTTCTGATTCCAAAAAATCACCATTACTATCTTTGATTCTTGCTCCATCAGGAATATCTTGTATAGTTAAACTAGAGAGAGTCTCTTTTGCATCACTTTTACTAGCTTCTAACTCTACTTTATACTCATAACTATACCCACCCTCAATATGAAAGTTATCTATCTCTAACCACTCTGGATTACTACTGTTGGAGTCATTTAATACTCCTACCTCTAAAATACCATTTTCATCAAGCTTAGTAGTAAGAGTATGAGTAACTTCATCTAATTCATCAATTTTTGTTTGATTATAGATATTGTTGTTACTATTTATATGCAACCGCATAGCATCATCACCATCATCCCATTGAGTAGCATCAATATCACTCTCAAAAGTAATAGTTACCTCTTTGTTAGCACTCTCAATTCCAAAATCAAACTCTTTTGTAGCCGTATGATACTCTTGATCTATATGCATACTTCCATCTAACTGACTTACCCCTACTCCACTCCAGCCATCACTACTGCTATCAAAAGAGTCCATAACATCAATACTAGAGTTAGCAATCTGTATACCATTACTAATATTCATAAGAAGGATTGGTTCATCTGCATTATCTACCTCATCTATAATGTTTACTGCAATATTTCTTGTACTTGTATTTCCATTATTATCTGTGACTAATACAGATACAATATCACTTCCTTTAAATCCACTATAGGGTTGATAGATAATCTCTCCATTGGCATTCAAAGAGACAGTTCCATGTGTAGCACCCATATCAAAACTCTCAATAGTTCCATCCACATCATTAGCAGTAGCTATCACCTGAGATATATCTTGGACTACACTATTATCACCTTCTCTAATAATAGGAGCATCTGTAAACCGTTCATTATAAGCAATATTAACCTGTATCTCCAAAATATCTGACTCATCCCCATCATTGTCCATAATAGTTGCTGTAATATACTCTGTATGAGCTCCACCTACTGTATCATTTACAACATAACGGTAAGTTCCTGTATTAAAATTAATTATAAAATTTCCATGCTGACCTACTATTGTCTGCTGTGGAGTATTTTTATCATACTTAAGCACTACATCTCCTAGAGAGACCTCATCTAAGTGTCCACCATCTGCTCCAAATTGTATCAGTTGGTTTCCTTCACCATCACTAGCAAATGTGCCATCTTTATAGAGTTCAACAGTAGACAAAAGTGCCTCTTCTAGGTCTGAAATATCCGAGAGATTTACGGCATCTTTTGAGATTTCATTCTCATTATTATCTGCAACATGGGCAATATCTACTAACATAGTATTACTATTAACACTATAGGTATAGAGTTTATCAATCTCTCCACTTGTCACAAAATTAGTCCATAGATTATCATAATCTACACTCTCAATTGCATCACCCTCATCATCTCTATCATCAAGTGCAATACCTGTATAGGCATCAAAATCTGTTTGAAAATGCTCACCATCTCTATCATAAGTATCACCATCACCAAAGAAATACATAATATCTTGTGTAGCATCTGGTTGATTTCCACTATAAGAGTTCTCTACCATAGCACGAAGCCCATTTTCTATATCTGTACCATCTTTGCTACTATCAAGCACTATCTCCTTGGCACTCCTAGCATCTACCCAACCACTTTGATGATTACCATTTGCATAAAACTGTACTATATTTACAGCCACATCTCCCATATTAGAGTACTCATCTATAACTGCATTGATGGCTGATTGTGTATCTGCTAAATCCTCATCAGACATACTTGATGAAATATCAATAACAAAAGAGATATTTGTCTTAATAGTCTCAATATCTATATTCAATACAGTAATTCCATTAGCAGTCAAAGGGGCATCATCTTCTATCACCACATTAAGTACTGCATCATCGGACAATCCTGTACTATCTGTTACTCTTACGCTTATAGGTATCTCTAGTATATCTTCGACTTTACCACTACTTGGAATCTTATGGTCAATTGACCTAAAGAGGCTTGTTGTATAGACTCCATTATCATCTATATCTACTCTTAAAACCTCTCCTGGATTACTTCCTGTGGTTGTAGCTCCTATGATGGTATGGTTATTATTACTCAAAGTCCACTCTATTGCTTCACCTTGAGAGCTATAATTGACACTAGAGCTATAATCAGTCAAGAGAGTTACATTTAAAGTATCTGTAGGATTAGGGTCTTTGATAATAAACTGTCCACTACTTATAATAGCATTCGTAGTATCAATATCACCATGATTATCTGCGATACCACCATCTAACCCCTCTTCAGAGAGATAATTATTTTGTATATAAGGAGTTACAATAGGAGCATTGGGTGCATCATTATCTATGATAGAGGCTTCTGTTACACCAAATGTATCTTTATTAATAAGAGTATACCCTTGCACTCTCTCTATACTTTTTATTTTGACTTCAAATACTTCATTATCTAAATCAACATCCTCATAAGAGTTTACTCTAAAGGTAACAGAGGAGTCTCCTTCTAAGATAGTCAAGGTCTGTTCACTACCATCATAGTCATCATCTTCGGCTGAAGTAGTATCATTTGCAAATATAACAGATACCTCTGTATCCTTATCTACTACTACAGCATCCCCATTACTATCTACTAAACTTACAGTAAAATCGTTACTCTCCTCACCTTCTATAATCTTATTAGCACTTGTTACAACACCATAGAGTATACTCTCTTGACCACCTGATAAACCGCCACCTCCTGATGAACCGCCATTATTTGTAGAGGTATTATCATCACCTTGTGGTACATCACCTCCTGATGGAGTTCCATCATCTATAGAGACACTCCCATCACCTTGTGGTACATCACTCTCCAATGGAGTTCCATTATCTATAGAGACGCTCCCATCACCTTGTGGCACATCACTCTCCAATGGAGTTCCATCATCTATAGAGACGCTCTCATCACCTTGTGGTACATCACTCTCTAATGGAGTACGATTATCGGTAGGGATAGTAATAATGCTCTCTTGACTCTGTGTTCCTTCTATTATATTTTCTCTATTTGGTATAAGCTCTTCACTATTTGTAACTCTCTCTTTGGCAGGAGTTTGTGTGGGTGTATAGACCTCTCTTGTTGTAGAAGGTATTGTTACACTAACTCTCTCTTGAGGAGTAAAAGTAGCCTGTTGCTCTAATGGTATAGTAGGTTGTGGAGTCACTAGAGAGGTCTCTTTATAAGCAAAAGGAGTATAGCTTTGCAACTCTCTACTCCCCTCTTCTATAGGAGCTGTTACTATAGATACTTCTGATGTGCTAATAGATAGGGTATTGATACTCTTTGGTGTCTCTATATCAAATCCGTTACTAAAATGATTCTCCAAAACTCTACTAGAGGTTTGCTCTTCTATAATCTCTTCTGCATATTGTGCAACTCTATCATCAATCAAAGGAGCTTCCACATTAGATATAGCTCCTGATGAGTAGATAGTATTATCCAAATTAATAGCAACAAATGCATCAGCAATTTTCTCACCTTTACTATTAACAACTATCTCTCCCTCTTTAATAGCATCACCAGGGTAGACAGCTCTTTTCTCTCCGAGTTTATTCTGTGCAAAACATTCACAGTGTAACTCTTTGAGGTACCCAATAATTGGAGTAACTTCTTGATGTAGCGTAACTGCTTCAGAGATTACCATCCCTGATATATCAACAATAACCTCATCCTCATCAATCATATCTCCTGATTTAACTTGGCGAAGGTTACCATCTTTGTCTTGGGCAAAAAACTCTCCCTTTATATTTTTTATAAATTCAATTGTATATTTCATAATTTATCCTTCTTTTTTTCTCTCTATATAAATATAGTACATAAGAAATGTCATAGGATTATTATCTTCTAAGAGTAACAAATTGGGTAATATTAAATAGTATATCTTTATCTTTTATAAAAAAAGTGTTTTAATTATTTATAGCCTATTCCTTTAGATAATGGTATATAGGGCAATAGAGTTATTGGGTATAGTTATTAAATATATAATAGAAATTATATCTATTGATAAGAAATTATTAAGAGTTAAAGAGAGAGTTTTCAAACTATTTTTTTAATATGTTTAGAAATTAAAGAAATATTTAAGATTGTCATCTAAATATTATCTACTTAGCAACAAAAAAGAGTCAAAATAGCCTTATAAGTTTGCTAACTATCTCTTCATCTGTATAGATAGTTATATATCTAATACCATAAGAGGAGAAATGCTCTTTGAGTCTTCTGTCACTCTCTTTGAGTCGTGCTGAGTAGCTTTGGAGGCTCTTGATACCAAAGAATGTATCTAGTTGTCTCATACTGCTAGGGTCTTGAAGAGTTACCTCCCCTAACCTCTTAGGATTCTCCTCATCTCTATGGCGAACAAATATAACTACCACTTCATGTTTTTGAGCTAAGAGTGAAATATCTATCTCTTCTAAAAAATCACTAAGAATAAAAAGTAAAGAGGGTCTGTGGAATTTAGTAAAAATATCTTTGCTAAGTTGTCTATAGTCTAAATGAGTTCCCAGAAGAGGTGCATCATATATATTTTTTAAAAATTGATTTAGAGTATAGAGTTGTTTTGTAGGAGGGGTAACATAAGCACTCTCATCACAATACGATACTCCTCTAAAGAGGTCACTATTATAGAGTGTTGCATACCCCAATACCATGGCTATATTTGTCAAAGTATTAAGTTTTAGTCGTTTATTATCTTTGAAACCAAAGTAGAGACTAGGAGTTAGTAAAGCAATAACACCTACAGACAATTCTCTATTAGCATGGAACTCTTTGACATAGGGTTTACCCATTTTGGCGGTAATAGTCCAATTAATCTTGCGTATATCATCACCTACTCTATACTCTCTTAGTTCAGAAAAATCATACCCCTCTCCATGGATATTAGAGAAGTTATTACCAGAGAGCAGAGTATGCACCTGAGATTTTGCTTTGAGTTGTAATGCTCTAAAGTAACTATCACTTTGATGTATCAAATTGCTTACTTTGTCTGACTCTTTTTTAATTTGAGCATATAGAAGTCTTTGGCATTGCTAAAGCTATCACTCTCTCCTACAACTACAATGCTTCCATCACTCGTACGCGTAATACCATGGGCTATATCTGTATTGCGTCCACCATACAAACCAGACCAAAACAGCTCACCATTTTGGCGTAAGCCCAAGACATATATATCATATACACCCTCACCCATAGAGTCTGTAGCTCCTGCAATAATAAAGTCTCCATCTCTTGTCATAGTGAGTGCATTGGCATAGTCATATCTTTTATAGCCATAGATTTTGTGCCAAATAAGTTCACCCTCTTTGCTAAACTTCATCACACTCAAATCTGTTCGGATACTTCCAAAAGAGCGAGTATATCCAGTGGCTACAACACCCCCATCAAGCGTAGGTGTTACAGCATTAAGAATATCCTCATACTCTCCACCATAAGTTCTTGCCCATATTTTTTTGGTATTTTGATCCATCTTTAATAAGAAAAAATCACCATCTCCTGCACGGTCTACCTCACGAGACCCTACCATCATCAAACTACCATCACGAGTACGCGTCAAACCTCTTACAAGCTCTTCTTTCTCTCCACCCATGGTTTTTTCCAAAAGCATTTTTCCATCTTTGTCCATCTTGGCTATATATATATCTTTATACCCATTTCCAAATGACTCTGTCTCTCCTACTACTACAGCACCACCATCATCAGTTCCTACAATGGCTCTTCCGTACTCTGCTCTCTCTTTCCCAAAGGTAGTTTGCCAAATCCCCTCTCCTTGAAGACTTACTTTGGCTACATAAATATCACGGTCTCTATTTTTGCTAAAAGACCTACTTGTTCCTGCCACCAATAAAGCACCATCTTTTGCACGAGCTATCGAAGAGGCTATCTCTATATTTTTCCCACCAAGCATCTTTCTCCAAAGAGTCTGACCACTACTATTGACGCGTGTAACACAAATATCACTCTGTTTTGCCTCAAAAGATTTACAAGTACCAGCTATAGCTATATCTCCATTCTCTAGTGCTACTGTGGCAATAGCTCTATCTGTATCTATCCCTCCATACTTCTCTTCCCAAACTTTTTCAAAAGATGGTTTTAAAGCAACTACTTTCACATCCGATGCATACACAAGGGCATTTGATAAAAGCATTCCCAAAGTAATAGTTATCAATTTTCGTTTCATAATAGTAAATCCTTATATTATATTCATTTAATTATACTTAAAATTTATTAGTCTATGGGTCATTTTTTATTTATAACGCAGTATAAAAAATCTTTTAGGGTAATAAATAAATATTTCAAATATTTTTATATACTTTTAACATTATTTATATTAAAATATATTTCAATTTACTTAAAGGAAAAAACTATGAAAAAGATTCTATTATTGCCCCTATTGGTTTTGGGACTTGCAAATGCAGCAGAAGAGACAAATACAACAAAAGCTCCTACAGCTACACATGCAACCAATGTTCAAACAATGCAAAAACTCGAACAGGGAATGAGTACTATTCAAAAAGGTTTGATGTATAACAATGAGGGTATGGTCAAGCAAGGTGTCGAAGAGATTAAGAAAAATACAAAAGATATAGATTCATTTGATATTAAAAATAAAGAAAACTCAAGCTTCAAAGCAAAAAAATATTCAGAAACAGAGGCAAAAGCAATTGCAGAACTTGCTGACAAAATGATAAAAGCGTTTGATAGACATGATAAAAATAGAGTTTTAGATACTTATAGAAGATTACAAGATAGATGTATCACTTGCCATACACTTATTAGAAAATGGTAATATCTCCCCCCTCCTAGAGGGGAACTACTTTTGATTACAACTTGCCATTAAATTGAACTTTTAATATCCACACTTCACTATCTCTGCTAATTCTTGTTTTTTGTTCACCAACAATCAAATAGCCATCCTTAGTAGTTATAATATCATATCCTGCATCATCGCTTTCACCCCCATAAGTTTGTTCCCATTGAAGTGTCCCTTTGGCATCTATTTTAAAGAGATAAAGATCATACCCATTACTTCTTGAAAAACTTTCTGATTTTCCTACTATAACAAAACCACCATCAGGACTTTGTGTAATAGCATACCCCTCATCATCATGATTTCCACCATAAGTTCTTTGCCAAACTACTTTTCCTTTTTTGTCTATTTTGACTACAAATACACTTTTCCGATTAAGTCCAAAACTCTCTGTACTCCCTACAAGAATATATCCATCTTCTGTAGCTATAATATCATGGGCTTCATCATCATCTTTGCCTCCATAGGCATGAAACCACTCTTTTGCACCTAAACTATTTACTTTTACAAGATAAGCATCTTCATCACCGTGACCATAAGTCTCTGTTTTTCCTGCCATAAGATACCCATTATCTGCCCAAATAATAGCTTTGGCATAATCTTCATCTTTGCCACCATAATAGCCTCTCCAACCTCGTGTAGCATTTTCATCTATCTCTACAAGAAGGGGATTAATTTTTGATGACATAAAACTAAGATGCTCTTCTGTTCCTGCAATAACAGCCCTCTTACCATCTGTAGCAATAGCATTTGCACTATACTTATCATCTTCATCCCTATAGTAACTCTTTTGCCAATCTATCTCTCCATTACTATCTATTTTAGTCATAAAGTAGCTAAGTCGTTCATTACCATAACTCTCTGTAGAACCTACAAAGATATATCTATCACCAAATTTAACTATATCATTAGCAATATCATCATCTTTACCACCATATACTTTTGACCATAACTTCTCACCACTCTTATCTATATGAATAAGATAGGCATCAAAATCTCTATTTGATGAGAAACTTTTACTTTGTCCTGCAATAAGGTACCCTTGATCTGTCTGTACAACAGAGTTGGCAATATCATCCTCTTTTCCTCCAAATATTTTACTAAATGTAGCTGATGATTGGGATGCAAAGAGTGTTGAGAGTACAAAAAGTGTACCTATAAGTTTAGAATACATAATAACCTCCAATTTAAAATAAATTAGTTCTTAATATAATATAATAAAACTTAAAGTAAAGAGTATTATTTATATTAAATAGGCTATCTCTGCTTGTGAGTTGAGTCTCATAGGTGGTCCCCAAAAGCCTATCCCACTATTGACATAAATTGCACTGCTATTTGGGAGTATATGAAGCCCTTTTACAAAAGGCTGTTGGAGTTTTACAAGATGATTAAAAGGATATATTTGCCCTCCATGTGTATGTCCACTCAATATAAGCTCTGGGGTAAATACGCCTAATTCTTCAATAAACTTTGGTTGATGTGCAAGGAGTATAGTTTTGTATTCTGGATTTATGCCTTTATATGCTTTACATATATCTGGCTCAAGAAGATTGATTTTGTAGCCAAAGAGATCGGTGACTCCTACAACATTGAGTTTTAGGGCATCTATTATACTATTTTCATTAAGAAGCACTTGAAGTTTGGTCTCTTTTTTGAGAAAATCTATAATCTCTAGGGGATTATGAAAATATTCGTGATTACCCAAAACAAAATAGATACCATGTTTGGATTGAATATTATTAAGTTCTAGTATGGATTCTCTAATAGATGCTACGGCTGTATCTATAATATCACCTGTAATAAAGACAATATCAGGATGAAGAGCATTAATCTTTGCAACAGAATTTTTGACAAACTCTTTGTCAATAAGCCCTCCAATATGTAAATCACTAATCTGCACTATACTAAAATCAAATCTTTCTACTTCTACTACATTTACTACAGGCTCTTTGCTCCCCTCATAGATAGCTGTCGAGAGATAAGCAGTAGAAAGAGCCAATATTGCTCCATCTCCACTTTTTTTGATAAATTTTCGTTTGGACTCATTGATACCCCTAACTCCTTTATGAAAAAGATGGAGTATTTCATGGAGTATTAGATAGAGCAAAAGCACAAAAGAGACACCTATAGAGATAGAAAATAGATAATGCAGATGGTAAGGGACGGCATTAGAGTATCTGCTCACAACATAGAGAAGATTAAAAAGAAGATTTATTACCAAAAATGCAGTAAAGAGTTTGGCAACTAAAGGTATAACCAAAAGTTTGGGAACAACTCTTAGATAAAAAAGTCCATGAAAGGAGATAAGCAGTAATGCAAAGAGAAAGAAGAAAAAAATCATATTCATAAAAAACTCCTTTATATAAATTCTCTAACTACTCTTTGTTTGATACTAGTATTGTAAACTTTCTTCAAAATGCTCTAATAGGTCTTGGCATTTTTGTACTCTGCTACTTCACTCTCTACCATAGCATCAATCATTCTTACATAGAGGTCATTGATAAGATTAGGAGAGAGATCCAAAGAGATTGCCTGTTCTCTTGCACGAGAGATTACATCACTAATACGATCTTGGGCTTTGATGTCATCTATAGAGTCTTTAAAATGTGCTATCTGTTTGATATAACTGTTTCTTTTTGCAATCAGTTTAATAATCTCTGTATCTACTTTATCAATCTCTTCTCTTGCTTCTTCTAATCCATTACATTTTTTGATATTCATCATACTTTCCTTCGTTTTTATTTAACCTGAAATCATTTTAGAAACTAGACCTTTTTGATCTTTGGTTTCAGCTATAACTACACCTACTATATGAAGTGGCACAAAAATCACTACTACCCATGCTATAAGTTCATGAATCTCTTTAATAGAGTGTGCAAAATCTTTGCTCACACCTAATGACTCATACCCAATCAAAAATAACCCACTCAAAGACATAAAGAGCAATACACCATAAAATACTTTATAGCCATTATGAACAAAATGTATATGGACAGATTCATTATGATCATATCCAAATCCTCTCTCTCTCCATATAATAAAAAGACGCATCACAAGAAGTAGAGAGAGCATTATACCAAATATTATATGCCACTCCCACATAGGGGCTCTAATAGCCTGTGCTACTTCTTTTGCCTGTTGAGCAGAAACTTCAATGCCATAAGATGCTAATTTTTCTATAATAAGTGCAGAATTATCTCTCCAACTCAAAAAAGTCTTTCTTAAAAAAAAAGTTCCAATAAGACCCAAGATAGCAACTACATTAAGCCAGTGCCAAACTCTTAGTAGTAATGAATAGTTTGTCTGCATTAAATATCCTTTTTTTAAATTATAACTTTCCAAGTAGCTTATCAAAAATAATCATTTAAATGGCTGAAGTGAGATTGTAAATATAGCACCTTTTGTATCATTGTGAACAGATAACAAGCCATTGCAGTGTTCTTCTATAATAGTCTTGCTCATATAGAGTCCTAACCCTGTACCATTCTTATTATTTTTTGTACTAAAATAGGGATTAAAAATGGTATCTATAATCTCCTTAGGGACACCTCCTCCATTATCTCTAATCTCTAATATTTTGTTATTTCCCTTTTCATAGGTAACAATATAGATTGTAGGGTCAGATATTGCCTTTTCAATCAAAATATCTTCAGCATTTTTAAGCAAATTCAAAATAACCTGTTTGAGTTCATTTGGATAGGTAATAAAACTATGTTTGCAATTGAGTTCTTGTATCACAGTAATTTTTTGATTTGAGAGAGAAGTTCCAATAAGCTTCAAAGCACTTTTAACTAATTTACAAAAGTTTATCTCTTTTTTCTCTTTGGTTGGTTTGAAAAAGTCTCTAAAATCATCAATAGTAGCACTTAGATGTTGTGAATAGTTAGAGATAGCATCTGTTTTTCTAATAATATCCTCTTTAGAACAGCTCTCCATCTCTGCTTTCATCCTAAGAACAAGACTAGCAGAGGCAATAGCAGAGAGAGGCTGTCTCCATTGATGTGCAATCATAGCAATCATCTCTCCCATCTGTGCAAGACGAGATTGTTGCAAAATCTGTTGGTCTTTAAGCCGATTACTCTCTATCTCTTTTTGAAGTGCTAAATTTTTCTCTTCTAATTCAGAAGTTGTTGCAGAGATAAGATGTGCCAAAGCTTCAAGCATCTCATTATGTGGATTTTTGGATGATATTTGCAAAATAGGTTTATTGATAACATCTACTTTTTCTGATTCACTCAAACTTAAAAGTGTCATAGTTTGATTAAGCAGTTCCATCTTAGAGAGAGATTTATTATAATAGAACTCCCCATAGGTAAAAAATCCACTTATAGGTGAGATATCATGCAGTGGTTGGAGTTCCTCCTTGATGCTCTCACCCATAATAG
>Ga0193965_1000296_pt1 | contig 16829 bp, 17 predicted proteins | sample FB_8_MG_FD_140330 | JGI IMG/M metagenome (GOLD analysis project Ga0193965, IMG submission 140330) | Microbial mat bacterial communities from the Broadkill River, Lewes, Delaware, United States - FB_8_MG | ecosystem: Environmental > Aquatic > Freshwater > River > Microbial mats | place: USA... | reverse complement strand
TTCACCACTTGTGCATTCACTAGCCAAGGTCTATGGTACGAGTCGTTATCTTGATTATATGGAGAGTTTCCGCTATTCACTCTCTGGAGAGTTTGCATTTATTCGCTCTTTAGGACGAGGCATTGCTATCTCTCCTACTTGGGGACTAGAGGTCTCTACGCTTAGTGAAGTCTACAAAAACACTTCTAACCGTCGTATTTGTCAAACAGAAATTATGGAGAGTTATGAACACAAGCACCAAGAGCTAGGCTCTCCTGACTCTGGTGGAGGGATATATAAAATGTCTTCAGATATTGCAAAGACTCTCTTTCGTGTGATGGCTCAAGAGGGTATAGTCTTCTCTGAAGCTTCATTTAAGACACTCCAAGCAACCTACTACCAAGAGTCTCGTTTTGAGATTTCCAAATATAATGCTCTAAGCAAACTTAACTCCCTTGAGTACAATAGAGAAAAAGAGATTAATACAGTCAAAGCTTTTCAAGAGGCTATCAAAGAGGCAACAGAGGAGTTTTATGAAGACCCTATGGGAGTGCCGTCACTTTCTCCATGGATTACTGTCCGTTCTGTTATGCCTGATTTTTCAGATAAATTTGCGAAGTATGTTGCAGAGGATAACCGCTAATGCATATCTCTAACCCAAACCACACAATAAACCAACGGCTTCACAAACTCTATCCACCAGAGACAGCCACACAGGCAGTAAGCTCTATTATTGATCTTATCTTTAAATATAAAGAACGGATTGAATCTAAACCCTATCAGTTAAGTGAAAAAGATGCTATTCTTATCACTTATGGTGACCAAGTCAACTGCGACCATGAAGCCTCTCTTAAAACGCTAGAGGAGTTTATGGATGCTCATCTCAAAGGGGTTATCAACTCAATTCATATTTTGCCTTTTTATCCCTCATCTTCAGATAGTGGCTTCTCTGTAGTAAACTATAGCCGTGTTGATCCTCGTATGGGGTCGTGGAGAGAGATAGATGCGATTAGTTCAAAATATCGTTTGATGGTTGATGGTGTTATCAATCATGTCTCACAATTTTCTGATTGGTTTAAAGCCTATCTTGCAAATGACCACTATTTCAAAGATTTTTTTATAGATATGGATCCTGCTACCGACCTCTCTAAAGTGGTGCGTCCAAGAGCCTCTCCTTTGCTTAGTGAGTTTGTGGATGATGCAGGAAAAATTCATAATATCTGGACAACATTTAGCAAAGACCAAGTCGACCTCAACTACCAAGACCACCGTGTTTTACGCAATGTACTCGATGCTCTTTTTTATTATATAGAGAAGGGGGCTACTCTTATACGGCTTGATGCTATTGCGTTTGTTTGGAAAGAGGTGGGTACAGAGTGTGTGCATCTGCCTCAAACACATGAGATTATTCAGTTGATGCGTGAAGTACTCCACGAAGTGGCTCCTGAGGTGATTATTATTACAGAGACCAATGTTCCTCACCATGAAAATGTCTCCTATTTTGGGAGTGGTAATGATGAGGCACAGATGGTTTATAACTTTGCCTTGCCACCACTGCTTTTGCATTCGATTTTGCATGGAGATACACAAAGACTCACCGAGTGGGCAAAGACTCTTCTCCTCCCAAGTGATAAAGTTTGCTTTTTTAATTTTACTGCAAGTCACGATGGTATTGGTTTGCGTCCTGTCAAAGAGATACTTAGTGATGAAGAGATAGAGTATATGACAAACAGAGTACAAGAGCATGGGGGTCTTATATCTTATAGAGCAGAAGAGGATGGTTCACAAAGTCCTTATGAGATAAATTGTAGTTATATAGATGCCTTGACTCATCCTAACGAAGATGATACTACAAGGCTCAAAAGAATGATGCTCTCTCAAGCCACTGTTCTTGTAATGCCAGGTGTACCTGGTATCTATTTTCACTCTCTTGTAGGCTCTCGAAACTACTATGATGGAGTCAAACATACAGCAGTTAATCGTACAATCAACCGAGAAAAGTATAATATAGATTGGTTAGAGAGTGCCTTAGCCACAGAGGGAACACTTGCTAAGACGATGCTTGATAGTTACAAGCGACTTATCTCTATTCGTATTAATGAAAATGCATTTAATCCCTTTGGTGATTTTAGATTTTTGGATTTGGATAAGAGACTCTTTGCTTTAGAGCGAAGTTGTTGTCAAAAGCAAGAGCATATCTTGGCGATTCACAATTTTTCATCAGATGAGGTTAGGCTTACTTTGCCTGATGAGTTTGGTTTTCCAATGCTAGATTTGCTCTCTTCTTGTAAAGTTGATGAGAGTAGAGAGATATACCTAGAAGCATACCAGATGCGTTGGCTCAAATATGATAAAAAATAATAAATAAAGGAACAATTATGATAACACAATGTCTATTTCCCGCAGCAGGATACGGAACACGATTTTTACCTGCAACCAAAGCAATGCCCAAAGAGATGCTCCCTATCTTGACAAAACCACTCATACAGTATGGAGTCGAAGAGGCTATGGAGGCAGGATGTGAAGTGATGGCAATCATCACAGGACGAGGCAAACGAGCCATCACTGACCACTTTGATATCTCGTATGAACTCGAACATCAGATAGAGGGCTCTTCCAAAGAGGAACTACTTACTGATATCCGTACTATTATTGAAAAGTGTACCTTTACCTACACTCGCCAAAACGAAATGATGGGTCTAGGTGATGCTATCTACAAAGGGAATGTATTGGTAGGCAAACAAAACCCATTTGCCGTAATCCTCGCAGATGACCTGTGTGTAAATCCTGATGGGGATGGTGTACTCAAACAGATGATAGACCTCTATGCCAAATACAAATGCTGTATTGTTGCTACAATGGAAGTCCCCAACGAAGATGTACATAAATATGGCGTAATAGAAGGCAATGAGATAGAAGAGGGTGTCTATATGGTCTCCAATATGGTTGAAAAACCAGATAATGACAAAGCCCCAAGCAATCTAGCGGTTATTGGTCGTTATATCCTTACTCCTGATATTTTTGATATGATTCAAAATACTAAAGCAGGGAAAAATGGCGAGATACAGATTACCGATGCCCTCTGCGAACAGGCAAAAAAAGGGATGGTAATAGCCTATAAATTTAAAGGTCGCCGTTTTGATTGTGGGAGTGTAGAGGGATTTGTGGAAGCTACTAATTACTTCTATGAGCAAGGGGTCTAAGAGAGCATCTCCATAGCTCTCCCTACTGCTAAGCCACCAAAAGTTCCTAATATATAGCCCATCATTGCCATCAGTATTCCTATAGGGATAAGGGCTTTTGAGTATGCTCCTGCCAGTATAGGAGCAGAGGCTACCCCACCAATATTGGCAAGTGAAGCAACCCCTAGGGTAAAGAGGTCAAGTTTGAAGAGTTTGGCAAAGAGTATCATGGTAATAGCATGGATAGCAATAATAATAAATCCTGCAAAGATATAGAGTGGTGCTTGAGTCATCTCTGTAAAATTTGCACGAGAAGCGATAAGTGCAACCATAGTATAGAGGAGTATATTGCCTATCTCACTAGAACCTGCCATCTTGCCAAAAGGGGTCATAGCAAAAGTAACACCCATAATCGTAGCGATAATCACTACCCAAGTATTGGTTGTTACAAAATCATGGGTAGGAAGATAGAGAGCAAGAGTTTGACTAAGAGCAGAGACGAGTAGGGCGACTCCAAGCAACAAAAAGAGTGAGTCAAAGGTAAGAGGCTCTTTGGATTTGGCGAGTGAGAGTTTTTCTCCTACTGCATCAATGCTCGAAGTGTCTGCTCCACTCCAGTGATTAAATCTATGTGCAAGGGGTACAAGAGCTAGAAGTATCATAATGTATACAGAGTAGTTGATTGAGTCTATAAGCAGAGCATAGCCCATTTTGGAGTCTGGTACGCTTAATGCTCCTTGTATAGCTACCATATTGGCAGTGCCACCCATCCAACTCCCACATAATGCCGAAAAAGCTCTCCATGCATCAGGTTCAAAAAAGTTATGAAAGAGTGCAAACATCCCTATAAACCCTAGAGCAATACTAAAAGTTGCAAGGAGAAAGGTCAGCACCATCTTTTTGCCTAACTGTTTGATTTGGCGTAGGTCAGCATGTAAAAGAAGCAAAAATATCATAGCAGGAAGTATATTGGATTTGACAGTAGAGTAGGTGGCTTTAATCTCTATGTTTTTGGTATCCCATACTCCTAGAGTCGAGAGTATCATAGCCAAAAAATAGATAATAACAATAGCAGGAAGATACTCAAAGAGACGCCACTTATAGCGTTGCTCTATAAATACTACTCCTGAAGCTACTATTATAAGGAGTGCCAAATAACTAAATCCATCTTCTATCATACTTTTCTCCTTGTATCTTAATAGAGTTTTAATACATCAACAGTAGGTGGGATTAAAAACCGTAAAGGGAGTCCAATAGAGCCTATGCCTGAAGTAATAAAAACTTGACCATTTTTATAGTGTGAGAGACCTTTGTCCCAAGGAACTACCCCTTCTACTGGAATAACTTTTTGGTAGAGGTAGGGAATACGAATTTGTCCTCCGTGGGTATGTCCTGTAAGTGTAAGGTCAGGAGTGTGATTGGGTTGAAAATCTAATGCAGTATCGGGATTGTGGGTGAGAACTACAAGATTGTCCTCTTTTGAGTAGTTATCTAGGAGTGCAACTCTATCTTCATTAGCCCAACGACTCCCTAATCCAAGGAGAGTTACGCTCTCTAACTCTATTGCCTTATTGGTCAAAAGTATAACGCCTAACTCTGCTAAGACGGCTTCTAGCTCTTTGCGAATACTCGCACCACTCCCTACACAATCATGGTTTCCTAAGACTGCATAGATAGGGATAGAGAGGTGTTGGAGTGGGGCAAAAAGATTTTTTAGTTTATTGGGATTTGGTTCATAGATAAAATCTCCAGCAATCAAAAGAGCATCTACATCTAACTGCTCTATCTTCTCTACAGCTTTTTTGAGGATTGAAGCATCATTATAGATACCTAAATGCAAATCTCCAATAAGTGCATATTTTGCTTGAAAACCTGTATTAATTTTGTAGTGGTGTACCAAAAGAAATTGTGGTTCAATAAATCTTGCATAGATAAAAAGAAGTGAGAAGAGAGAGACTATAAGATATTTTTTACTTATAGACCAAACAATTAGAGGGAAAATTAGCCAAGAGGCATAATAGATAAAAAGTTTAAGCTCTACCATTTTAGTATGAGAACTTATATCCTCTACGGCGTACAGTATGAATTACTTGAAATCCAAGAATACTTTTGAGTCTCTTTCTAATTTGATTGATAGCTACTTCAACAGTGTTATCACTCACATATTCAGGCTCTTCCCAAAGTGCATTAATAATCTCATCTTTAGAAAAAACTCTCTGTTTTCTAAGGGCAAGATAGGCCAAAATATCAAAAGTTTTTCCATTAAGAGAGACTATCTTTTCGTCATACTCTATCTTTTTGTTTGTAATATCTATCACTAATTTGCCTATATCCACTTTGGTTCCAAAGAGTTGTCTCATATTGGCTAATACTCTTGCTGCAACCAAGTCAGGTTGGTCACAATGTTGGTAGATTACATCATCTACACCTAATAAAAAATGTATGTTTTGATTTTTTTCATACTCAGTGAGCATAATAATTTTCGTTTCACTTTTTTTCTTTTTTACTTCATTAACATACCGCTCAAGAGAAAATTTTACCCCCTCATCCACAATAATGACTAATTCATAATGCCTAAAATCTGTAAAGTTTGTTGCATCATAGAGATCTTTTGCATTATCAACAATACAGATAAAATATTTCTCCAATTCTACTGCGAGTTTTTTGACATAATCGTCATTAAACCCTATCGTTAGTATCCTCATATCTTTTTACTCATCCTCAAATTATTATCACTAAATAGTATCCAAATAGGCTCTTTGGCTTATGATAATAGTTTATAGCGAAATAATGCTTATTTAAAAATAAAAGTAATTTTTAGTTTATTGTGGTATTTTATAGAAAAAGTGTATCAAATGACGCTAGAGGCGTTATCTGATAGACAAAAATAAGGCATATTTATAAAATAAATTAAGTATACTTTTTTTTGTTTTTTGTTTTTTTGTATGCTTTTATATAGACTCTCTTGGGTGCAGGGTACCCCTCTATGGTTTTTGTATCATCTGTTGGGTCAAGAAAATCTTCAAGACTTTGAGTATCTATCCATTGAGTTTTTCTCTGCTCTTGTGAAGAAGTTTTTGTAATATCTAATACATCTATACTCTCAAAACCAGCACGATAACACCAATTTTTGAGAGCATTTACAGTAGGAATAAAGTAGATATTAGGGATTTTGGAGTATCTATCTTGTGGAGTAAGAGCAATCTCATCTTCTCCATCAATCATAAAGGTATCAAGAATCAACTCACCTCCATCATTAAGACCTCTATAGAGAGATTTGAGCATTGCTACAGGGTCACTTCTATGGTAGAGTACTCCAAGACAAAAGAGCAGGTCAAAACGATGCTCATAAAACTCCACATGCTCAACACCCAAAAGTTCATAGACAATATCGCTCTGTATAAAGTGATTAATAAATTGAAATTGAGAGTAGGTTATAGCTGAGGGGTCAAACCCTACTAACTTTTTGGGTTTGTGAGAGAGCATACGAAAAAGATAATAGGCATTGTTGCACCCTATATCTCCAACAACTCTATCTTTGAGGTCAAAATGAGGCTCTAAGAGATTATATTTCATAAAACTCTGCCACTCACTATCTATAAGCATCTCTCCTAGACGAAAAGGTCCTTTTCTCCATGGTTTAAGCTTTTTGGCAACCTCTAAGAGGAGTCTCTCTTGCTCTTTACTTACAGTTTCAAAATCTACTGCTACTATATTGTCTAGTGTGATTAAAGAGGCGGGGAGTGTGGGCAAAGAGGCTACTGCCTCTTGTAGGGGGATAATATTTTTCCAAGTGAGCCACTTTAGACGCTCTTGGCGTAGTGCTACTAAATCCAATCTAATCTACTTAACAATTACTTTTTTGATAACCTGAGGAAACATAGGGACATCACCACCATCAGTAGAGACGCTTTCTATCTTACGAACAGCTTTTTGCCCTTTGGTTACTTCTCCAAAGATAGTATAGCCACCATTAAGATGTGGTGTTATTGCGGTAGTAATAAAAAACTGACTTCCATTGGTATTTGGTCCACGATTTGCCATAGCCAATAGAAATGGCTTATCAAATACTACATTTGGTGCATACTCATTATCAAAATCTTTTTTCCAGATAGACTCTCCGCCTCTTCCTGTACCCTCAGGGTCTCCACCTTGAATCATAAATCCTTTGATAACTCTATGAAAAATAAGACCATTATAGTAGCCATTTTTTGCATGGGTTACAAAGTTCTCTACAGCTTTTGGGGCAACTTTTGGAAAGAGCTTTAACTCTATATCACCTTGATTTGTTTTGAGTACTACGATTGTATCTTTTGCCATACTCTGTGTAGAGACGAGTAGACCAATAAAGAGTAAGGCTAAAATTATCTTTTTCATCTTTTAATCCTCACAATGTGTGACATTAAGTCTTTTGAGGACTTTTTCAAAAAAGTCTCCCCCTGTACGGTGTACATCATCATGAAACTCAACATAAATAGCCTGAAGGTCAGGACGGTCATTAGAGACTTTATCATAGATAAAAGGTGTTAATCCTGTCTCCTCTTTGACCTGAGCAACTACTGCTAAAACTTCTGTCTTAAGGTCTGGACAATCACCAAAAATTAGATTCAACCCCTCATAACGCTCTTCCATACGAACATACGCTTTTACATCTTTACATTTTTCCATTTTACTACCTTGCATAATTTATTGATCGTGACTCTCTAATGACAGTTACTTTGATTTCACCTGGATATTGTACCCTATCTTCTATCTGTTTTGCTATAGTTTGACTCAACATAACAGCCTCATTATCATCAATGGCACCAGCATCTACATATACGCGTATCTCTCTTCCTGCATTGATAGCATAGGCTCTTTGTACGCCATCATTATCTATAGCAATACTCTCTATCTCTTTGACTCGTTTGGTAAAGCTCTCCAAAACCTCTCGTCTAGCCCCAGGTCTAGCAGCAGAGAGTGCATCAGCAGCACACACAGCAGCACTCTCTACACTATCTGGTTCTTGGTGACCGTGGTGTGCATAGATTGCATTAATTATTGTAGGGTGTTCATTATATTTTCTACATAAATCTGCACCCAAATCAACATGAGACCCACCCATCTCTTGCGTAAGGGCTTTGCCTATATCATGGAGTAATCCCGCACGCATAGCTAACTTCTCATCTCCTCCCATCTCCGCTGCCATTACAGAGGCTAGTTTTGCAACTTCAAGTGTGTGTGCGAGAGCATTTTGTCCATAACTTGCACGATATTTGAGTTTTCCCAAGAGTCGAATAAGCTCTTCATTCATAGGAAATAGTCCCATATCAATCAAGATATTTTCACCCTCTTCATAGATTTTTTGCTCAAATTCAGATTCTACTTTTTGGTGTATCTCTTCTATGCGTCCGGGGTGAATTCTGCCATCTTCTACAAGGAGTTCAATCACTCTTGTGGCAATGGCTCTACGGTAGAGGTTAAAAGAGCTTACCAAAATTACTCCAGGAGTCTCATCAATAATAATATCAACACCCAAAAGCATCTCTAGGGTCTTGATATTTCGTCCCTCTTTACCAATAATGCGTCCTTTGTGGTCATCACTAGGAAGTGTGACAAGATTGATAAGCCTCTCACCAGCAAACTCACCTGCAAATCGTGTGGTAGCTTGAGCAATAATATAGTTGGCTTTTTTCTCACCCTCTTCTTTTGCTTGTTGCTCATATTTTCTAATAACTCCTGCAATATCTGCTTTGCTACTCTCCTCTACACTCTCCATAAGAGCTACTTTTGCTTCCTCTTTGGTCATTGAGGCTACCCGTTGCATTTTAGAGATAATAAGCTCAATTTGATTCTCTTTTCTCTTTTTGAGTTGGTCGAGTATTTGGGCTTTTTCATTGAGTTTTTTTTGGACTCTTTGGAGTTTTTCTTGCTCCTCTTTGAGCATCTTTGTCTCCAAAATTAAATCGCGATTTCGCTTATCTACTTCAGCAACTCTTTTATTAAAAATTTTATCCTGAGCAAGTTCTGCTTCTTTAATTTTGAGTGCAGTATTTTGGAGCATTCGCTCTGACTCTAGCTCTATAGCTTTGGCTCTAGCTTTGACCTCTAGCTCCATATAGGAAAATTTTTTGCTACTATTGCTCTTTAGCCACAGGTAAGTTGTTCCTGCCCCTACAGCAACACTGAGTAATCCTACTCCTGCTGTTATTATCATAATATCTACTCACTTTATTGTCTCATATTTGCAGTTATAATTTCATCTGCTTTTATATCATATTTATCTGTTAATACCTTTGTTGAGGTACACCGAATGCGTGAAGTAAAAATAGTTTTTTTTATATTTTTTTTCTCTTGTTCAAAAAATCTATCATACATACCTTTACCAAACCCAATACGCTTTTGAAGTGTATCAAGGCCTACAATAGGAACTATTGCAATATCTATTTGTTTTATTCTAAATTGTCGCGAATCTTTGGGTTCTAATATACCAAATTTTTTCTTTTTTAGTGGTAATCTGTATTTTACCAACCTAAAACTTTCACCTTCCATAAATGGGACAAAGAGGCGTATCTTCTGCTCTCTCAATTTTTTGATAAGAGGCATAATATTTACCTCTATGCCCAATGGAATATAGAGCATTACACTCTTGGCACCTGCTTGTTGAATCTCTTGATATATTTTTTGCGAAATTTTTTTATCCAGAGCAAAACAAGATTTCTCTTTTTGACTTCGTAAGAGAGCTAAACACTCTTTGCGAAAGATATTTTTATCCATAAAATCACTCATTTCTATAAAAGTTTGGATATAATCTCGAAATTATGCTTAAAGGTTTACTATTGAAAAATATTTTTTTTCTCTCTTTACTCTTAGTATTGATTTTGGGATGTTCTGAAAAAAGCGATAACGAGAATAATAATACAGATACAATGATACTTGAAAATGAAGAAAACACGACAGAAGATATAAATCTCTCTACCTCTTTTTTATTAATCGACACAAAAAATAGAGAACTCAATGTTACTATGGATAAGAGTACTGTTATTACTGAGCAGATACGACAACCATTAGTACTATTTAATCTCTTTAGTAGCTTATGTAAGCCTTGTATGGGGCAGATACCATACCTCAACGAGATGCAAAAACTCTATCAAGATAAACTTTTTGTTGTGGGTGTATTGGTTCCTACCACAGAAGATAAAGATGGGGTAGCCAAAGAGATGCAAGAGAGATTGATAGAGTATTTTATCTCCTACTCTATGGATAATGGTCACTTTATCAAATACCTTCTTAAAGCACTCAAACTTCCCCCAAATTTTTCTATGCCTCTCTCTGTACTCTATAGGAACGGAAAACTCCACCGCTACTATGAGGGGGCAATTCCTATGGAGATGTTAGAAATAGAGATACAGAATGCACAAAAATTATTATAAGGATTTACAAATATGTTTAATTTTCTAAAAAAAGCTTTTGGAAAAACAGGAGATGCAATTGCACAAGTTGCTCCTCAAAAAAAGAAAAAGATTACCAAAGATGAATTTGAAGATATTTTATTAGAGGCAGATGTTAATTATGAGCTTGTTGAGAGACTTTTGCAATCTCTTCCAAATAGTATTGAACGGATTCAGGCATTTAACTCTTTGATTTCAATCTTTCAATATAATGTTGATTTTAAAGAGAGTGATGCAAAACCTTTTGTAGAGATGATAATAGGGGTAAATGGTGCAGGGAAGACAACAACTATCTCTAAATTAGCCTATCACTATAAACAGCAAAACAAAAGTGTTCTATTAGGAGCTGGGGATACCTTCCGTGCAGCAGCAATAGAGCAACTCACCCGTTGGGCAAATAGACTTGATATTCCTATTGTCTCTACACAACAAGGTCACGACCCCTCTGCTGTGGTGTATGATACAATCGCTTCAGCGAAAGCAAAAGGAGTAGACCGTGTAATTATAGATACCGCAGGACGACTCCATACACAGGTAAATCTCTCTGAAGAGCTCAAAAAGATGATTCGTATAGCCAACAAAGCTCAAGAGGGTACACCCCATAGAAAACTTCTTATACTCGATGGTACACAGGGAAGCTCCTCTATCAATCAGGCAAGAGCATTTGACCAAATGATAGGAATAGATGGTATTATTATTACAAAACTCGATGGTACTGCCAAAGGGGGGTCTATATTGAGTATAGCAGATGAGCTAAAGATGCCAATTATCTATATAGGCATAGGAGAACAGCCTGAAGATTTAATAGAGTTTAAAGCAAATGCCTATGTAAATACTATCTTAGATGAGATTTTTGTATAACTAATATGAAGTATGCCTCTATAGATATAGGACTCAAACGCATTGGAGTGGCATTCTGCTTTGACTCGCAAATAGTACTCCCTCAAAGTGCCATTTTGCGTAAAAACCGTAACCAAGCATCGAGAGAGCTTCGAGAGCTTCTTTTGAGATGGGAGATAGAGACTCTTGTAGTGGGGCTTCCAAAAGATGGTTCAAGTGCCGATGAAATGCAACGGCGTATTATGCACTTTGTCTCTCTTTTGGAGCTTCAAATCCCTATTGAATATCAAGATGAACAGGGGAGTAGTTTTGAAGCAAAAGAGATGACCAAAGGAGATTTTCGACACAAAAGAGATGGCAAAATAGACTCAATTGCGGCAAAAATTATTTTGGAAAGATATTTAAAAATACTTTAATATCTTAACTTTTAATGAGATAAACCTACTCTATCCCATACTCTGTGCCATAATTTTCTGCTACAAAATCTATATCTTTATCTCCACGACCTGAGAGGTTGATAAGGATTGTAGAGCCTTTGCCTTTGCCCTGTGCAAACTTCATAGCATAGGCTATAGCATGGGCTGATTCGATAGCTGGAATAATACCCTCTAGGCGAGAGAGTTCAAAGAATGCTTCTATGGTCTCTGTATCATTTGCTATGGCGTAGTTTACTCTATTTATATCTTTGAGATAACTATGCTGTGGTCCAACAGAAGGATAATCAAGTCCACTTGCTACAGAGTAGACCTCTTGGGGTTCTCCTGCTTCATCTGCTAACATATAAGATTTAAATCCATGCATAACTCCTACAGTACCTTTGGCCATAGTTGCTGCGTGTTCACCATCTACTTCTATCCCTTTTCCTGCTGGTTCTACACCATGGAGTGCTACAGATTCATCTTCTAAGAATGCAGTAAAAATACCCAAAGCATTAGACCCTCCACCCACACAAGCGATAATATTTTGAGGTAATTCACCTCTCATCTCTTTAAACTGTACCTTGGCTTCATTCCCAACAATAGATTGAAAATCTCGCACCATCATAGGAAAAGGGTGTGGTCCAACCACAGAACCAATAGCATAAAATTGTGTTATAGGGTCACCCATATAGCCCTCAAATGCCCCATCAACTGCCTCTTTGAGTGTTTTTCGTCCATGGCTTACAGGAATAACTTTTGCTCCTAATATTTTCATTCGGATAACATTTGGATACTCTTTTTTAATATCAACTTCACCCATATAAATATCACACTCTAGCCCAACAAGTGCAGCAGCAGTAGCTAGTGCCACCCCATGCTGTCCGGCACCAGTTTCAGCTATAAGTTTCTTTTTGCCCATCTTTTTTGCCAAAAGTGCTTCACCTAGACAGTGATTGATTTTGTGAGCTCCTGTATGGTTGAGGTCTTCTCTTTTGAGATAAATATCTGCTCCATATTTTTTGGATAAATTTTTTGCATAAAAGATAGGACTAGGGCGACCTACATAATGTTTGTAAAGCTCACCTAACTCTTGGATAAACTCTGGATTTTGGCGAATCTCCTTGTATGAAGCGGTAATTTCATCCATAATCTCTTGTAGTTGTGGTGGAATAAAGCTCCCTCCATACTCACCAAAATAACCCTTCTCATCAGGTAACTTACAATCGAAAGTATTCATGTCCATTAAGCAATCCTTTTAAAATATTTTACAGATATAGTATCATATCTAGTATCAAAGCTATATTATATCAACATTTTTAGATAATTTATGTAGAGCTAATATCAAACATCTCTCTATATGCTAACTCCAAATCTTTTTTATCTTTGTAGTCAATAATATCACCTATTACTATAGTCACTTCTTGTTTTAGTGTTCTATCTGCTAGGGAATTTTTTAGGGCTTTTTGTGCGTTATCTTTGATATAAAGAGGTAGGATTGGTAGTCTGTTTTTGAGGGCTATTATGCGTGTGCCATCTTTAAATGTCCCGAGGGGTTTGTCTGTTTTGTTTCGTGTGCCTTCTGGAAATATAAATATAGATTGACCGATAGCTACATACTCTTTGATTTCTTTAAAAAATCCACTCATTTGGCTCTTTTCTCTATCTAGTAGAATTGATCCTGCATTGCGGATAAAGAGACCGAAGAAAAAAGAGTTATATAGCTCTTTCTTGGCAATCCAAGGTCCAAATATATTGGTGTTTTGTAGAGTTACTTCTACTATAGGAGGGTCGATAATACTTCTATGGTTTATAAGAAATATATACTGTCCATCTTTGGGGAGTTTCTCTTCATTTTCTATTTTGACTGAGATATTTAGAGTTTTGAGTTGTGCGTGAGAGTAGGCTAATCGTATTCTTTTTTTCTCTTGAGGCTTATTGGTTTTTGTGAGTCTATAGCCGAAACTATTAGTAAGGTAGAGAGCATAAATCGCTTGTAGTATAGTATTAAATGTCATGATATATCCTGCATAGCGTGTAACCCTACCTCCAAAATCCTAAAAGAGTTCAGGATTTTGGTAGAGTAGCAGTATTATATTTTGCTTTGAATAAATGTTTGCATATCTGCTACAACTTCTTCAAGAGTTCTCTCACCACTAATAACCTCTAAGAGAGCTTTTTGAGTATAGAAAGATTGAATCTCTTCTAGTGGGTCTGTATAGATTTTCATTCTATCAAAGAATACCTCTATACTATCATCACTTCTCTCTTCACCCTCTTTAGCTTCAGCAGCACGACCTAAGATTCGCTCTTGTGCTACTGCTTGACTTACTCTTACTTCAATAACTGAAACAAGTTCAATATCACTCTGATTTGATAAAATCTCATCAAGTGCTGTCATCTGTTCTGTACTTCTTGGGTATCCATCAATCAAAACAACATCAACAGGTGCATTATTAATAGCAGAGATAATTGTATCAATAATAATATTGAGTGGAACTAATGCTCCTTTTTTTATAAAGCCATCTATAGTCTTACCAAGCTCACTACCACTTGCTACCTCTTCACGAAGCATATCTCCTGTAGAGTAGTGTACTATACTATCACTATGATTTTGTGCAATAATACTAGCATCTGTTGTTTTTCCAGAACCAGGGGCCCCGATGATAAGAAAGAGTTTTTTCATTGTATATTCCTTTTTGTTTGGTTGATACTATTGTGTTGGTGTTTGTCTAACTCTTAGACTTAAATCTTTGAGTTGTTGGGCATCTACAGGACTTGGTGCTTGTGTAAGTAGACATTGAGCTTTTTGAGTTTTTGGAAATGCTATAACATCACGGATACTATCAGTACCTGCCATAAGCATAATCATTCTATCAAGACCCATTGCAAATCCACCATGTGGAGGTGCCCCAAATTTGAGAGCATCAAGCAAGAATCCAAACTTCTCTTGAGCCTCTTCTTCTTCTATGCCAAGGAGTTTAAATATCTCTTCTTGGATTGCCTCTTTGTGAATACGGATAGAACCACCACCTAGTTCTGTACCATTGAGGACAATATCATAAGCTATAGACTCTATCTCCTCTATATCATCATAATCAAGTGTTCCCTTATCTGACATTTTTGGCATAGTAAATGGATGGTGCAGAGCTTTGACTTTGCCCTCTTCGACCTCAAACATAGGGAAATCCATAACCCACAAGAACTCAAATACATCTTTTGGAATTATATCCATAAGTTCAGCAAGATAGATACGGAATCTACCCATATAATCAAGAACTACTTTTTTGTCACCAGCACCAAAGAATACGGCATCTCCTACTTGGAGTTCACACCTTTTGATAATGAGTTCTATATCCTCTTCTGTAAAGAACTTGGTCAAAGGACCTTTGAGTCCATCTTCTTTCATCTGGAAATAGCCTAAGCCACCAGCACCAAATTTTTTGACATAATCCTCAAAACCTTTCATTTGTCGTTTTGAGAATATTTTGTCACCTTGTGGAACCTTAAGGGCTTTGATACGGTTTTTCTTTGGGGCTCTTGCAATGCTTGAAAAGATTTCATTATCACATCTCTCAAATATATCTACCACATCAACCATAGCAAGGTCATAACGCAAGTCAGGCTTATCTGAACCATACATCTCCATAGCATTAGCATAAGTCATTCTTTTGAATTTTTCAGGGATTTTATGACCATTTTGGGTAAAGATGTCATAGATGAGTTTCTCTGCAACAGCAATCACATCTTCTTGGTCACAAAAACTCATCTCAACATCTATTTGTGTAAATTCAGGCTGTCTATCTGCACGCAAATCTTCGTCTCTAAAACATTTAGCAATCTGAAAATAGCGGTCAAATCCACCAACCATTAAGAGCTGTTTAAAGAGTTGAGGTGATTGAGGAAGAGCATAAAACTCTCCACTATGTACACGGCTAGGCACAAGATAATCTCTAGCACCCTCAGGAGTTGATTTGGTAATAATAGGAGTCTCAACTTCTAAAAACCCTAGCTTATCCAAAGAGTTTCTTGCAGCTATAGTAACTTTTGAACGGAGTTTAAATATATCATAAGATTTTTGTGTACGCATCTCTAAGTAACGGTACTTTAGTTTAATCTCTTCATTCACTCTCTCATCACCCAAATCAAAAGGCATAGGAAGTGAACGGTTTTCAATGATTAATGTATCAACAACTACTTCAACTTTACCAGTTTTGAGATTAGGATTTTCAAGTCCTTCACCTCTAGCACGGACTTTTCCTGTTACTATTAATACAAACTGGTCTCGAATCTCTTCAGCTAATTTATGTGCAGAAGGACTATCTTCGGGGTCACATACTAGTTGGAGAACTTGGTCTTTGTCTCGTAGGTCGATAAAGATAACCCCACCATGGTCTCGACGACTAGCAACCCATCCACTAACAGTAATCTCTTGGTCTATATGTTCTTCATTTATTTGGGCACAATAATGTGTTCTCAAGTGGCCATCCTCATAATTTGTAATTTTGACATAATTATATCTAAGTTTGGTTAAGAGATTAGAATGCGTACCTTTAATATATTATTAAGTCTTCTCTAAGCATATTTTAATTAAGGGGGGGTAACATGCTAACTATAACATAAATCTACTCCAAGGATTTCTCTATGCTAAAAAGATTATTTATACTTCTGCTTTTTACAGCAACCTTACTAAACGCAACGACTCCTACAGAGTCTAATGTTGCTAGACTCTATGTAGCCACCCTAGATAGAGCCCCTGACGCTGATGGCTTAACCTACTGGGTAGAGAGTTCAGGACTCAACCTAGAACAAATTGCCCTTAGTTTCTTTGACCAACCAGAACTAGATGCCAAATACCCAAAAGGTACTACTTATAGAGAGTTTATAGAGGCTATTTATAGTAATCTCTTCAACCGACTTCCTGATAGTTATGGTTGGGATTACTGGGAGAAAGAGTTAGAAAATGGCTCTATCCCTAGGTC
>Ga0193965_1000295_pt1 | contig 16916 bp, 14 predicted proteins | sample FB_8_MG_FD_140330 | JGI IMG/M metagenome (GOLD analysis project Ga0193965, IMG submission 140330) | Microbial mat bacterial communities from the Broadkill River, Lewes, Delaware, United States - FB_8_MG | ecosystem: Environmental > Aquatic > Freshwater > River > Microbial mats | place: USA... | reverse complement strand
CCCTCTTCGTCACTTTGGAGTATCATAGATATTCTCTCCCAGCAGTAAGGACAAGTAAAAAAATGTTCCATTAGAGATCCTTCTTTTTAAAAAGATTGCGTTCTTGCCTTGTAATGTAGATATTACGAATCAAAAGAGCCAAAAATCCTAGGGCGATAGCTCCTTGCAAGAATCCTGCCATAAGTTGCTCTGCTAAAAAGTTGCTAATAGAGAAGTAAAACATTATAATAGTAATAATAAGACAGATAGTATCTCCTTAATAGAGCTTATGATAGAATCACACTAAGAATATATATCATACATTTACTAAATAATAGGAATAATATGTCAATAATAGAACATTTTAAAACACTTACACAAATCCCTCACTGTAGCTATGAGGCGGAGAAACTACAAGAATTTTTAGTCGATTTTGCCACACAAAGAGAGTATAGAGTAGAGGTTGATGAAGCCAAAAATATCTTTATCTCCAAAGGTACCCCCAAGCTATCTCTTCAAGCCCACTATGATATGGTTTGTATAGGAAAAGCACCGAATATAGAAATCTATGAAGAGGATGGATGGCTTAAAGCCAAAGAGTCATCTTTGGGGGCTGATAATGGAATAGCTATTGCTATGATGATGGAGCTTATGGATGCTAGAGAGGAGTTAGAGTTTCTTATTACTGCGGATGAAGAGGTAGGGCTAGTTGGAGCCAATGCATTGAGTTTTAAGCTAAACTCAAAAATGATGCTTAATCTTGATAGTGAAGATGAAGCAGAGGTCTATATAGGGTGTGCAGGGGGCATAGATATTACTGCAACCAAACCCTATGCATCACTCAAAGATACTCGACCTAGCTACTCTGTCACAGTCGAGGGACTTGTAGGCGGACACTCTGGTGTAGATATAGACAAAGATATACCAAATGCTATCAAGCTTCTAGCATCTTATCTCAAAGATAAAAAGGTAGGTATAGTCTCTATTCAGGGTGGAGAGAGGCTCAACTCTATTCCTACTTTTGCTCAAGCGATTGTCAAGAGTGATGAGATACTTACTTCAAATAGTAGAGTAACTATCAAAGCTATTACAGATGATGCCCCTATACTCCATGCAGGAGATGAGATAATTTCACTTCTAGCTAATATTAGTCATGGTGTGCGAGAACTCAATCAAGAGCTTGGCATACCAGATAGAAGTATCAATCTTGCTAGAGTCTCCACCCAAGCAGGTCTTTGTACCATAGAGACAAGTACAAGAGCTATGGATCCTAGAGGTATGACGCAAAATAGTTATGATATGATAACACTCTTTAATGGATATAGTTATGATACAAAGCAGATTGATAAGTACCCTGCTTGGAAGCCTGAGGTTAATACCTTTACTTCATTAGTAGGAGAGTGTATGCAAGAGGTCTTTGGAGAGAGCCAAAACAGAGCAATACACGCAGGATTAGAGTGTGGTATCATCTCTCAAAAATATCCACATATCCTTATAGCCTCTATAGGACCCACCATCCGCTACCCTCACTCTTCGCGAGAGATGGTCAAAATAAGTTCTGTAAAGAAGAGTTTTGAGGTGGTACAGAAGATAATAGAGGCAGTTTAAATGATAAAAATCACAAACCTTACCAAAAGTTTTCATGCCAAACCACTCTTTAGCAATCTTGACTTTACTCTTTCACCTTATAACCGTATAGGACTAGTTGGTCGAAATGGTTCAGGAAAATCAACACTCTTCAAAATTATATTAGGTGAAGAGCATTATGATGAGGGGGAGATAACCACTCCAAAGGGGTATAGAGTAGGAGCATTGCGTCAACATATACACTTTACAAAACCTACAGTTATAGAAGAGTGTGCTACGGCTCTAAGCGAAGAGGAGCAGTATAATATCTATAAAGTAGAAAAACTCCTTTTTGGTCTTGGTTTTGATGCTGATGACCTCAACAAAGACCCTTTGAGCTTTTCTGGTGGGTATCAAATACGCATAAATCTTGTCAAGCTTCTTGCAACAGAACCAAACTTACTCCTCCTTGATGAGCCAACAAACTATTTGGATATTGTCTCTATGCGGTGGCTTAAGGGGTTTTTACAAAAGTTTGATGGTGAGGTGATACTTATTACCCATGATAGGGACTTTATGGATAGTGTTACGACACATACTATGGGGATTCACCGCCGTGGATTAAAAATGATTCAGGGAAATTCTCAAAAATATTATAGACAATTAGCAGATGATGAACTCCTTTATGAGAAGATGCGTCTTAATCAAGAAAAGAAGATTGCAGAGCTAGAAGATTTTATTGCACGAAACAAAGCCCGTGCATCTACTGCTGCTATGGCTCAAGGAAAGATGAAAGAGTTAGAGAAGATAGAGAGAATAGACAAACTCCATGCCCAATCACAACTTAACTTTAATTTTACCTATAGCCCTACACCTGCAAAATTACTTTTTGAAGCAAAAGAGTTAGGATTTGGCTATGATGCAAATATACCTCTTTTTAGTAATATCTCTTTTGCACTTGAAAAAGGCAAAAAGATAGCTATTATAGGAAAAAATGGCAAAGGGAAATCTACTCTTCTTAACTATATAGCACAAGAACTCTCACAACAACTAGGAGATATCTATTATCACCCTAGCACACAAATAGCCCACTTTGGACAGACCAATATAGAACGACTCACACACGAAAATACTATTACTCAAGAGATACAAAGTGTTGATTTAAAAATAGGATTCTCTACGGTCAAAAATATAGCAGGTACTATGATGTTTGGTGGAGAGGATGCAGATAAAAAGATAGCTGTACTCTCAGGAGGAGAAAGAAGTCGTGTAATGCTTGGGAAGATTATAGCTACTCCTGCAAACCTTCTCTTTTTGGATGAACCTACCAACCACTTAGATATGGACTCTATAGAGTCATTATGTTCTGCAATAGACTCTTTTGAGGGCTCTACCATTATGGTAACACACTCCGAGATGCTTCTGCACCGTTTGGCAGACCAACTTATTATCTTTCACAAAGGTGGTGCAGAGTTTTTTGATGGTAATTATGCAGAGTTTTTAGACAAAATAGGATGGGAAGAGGAAGAACAAGAGAGCAAACCCAAAAAAGAGACCAACAATCAACTCACGAGAAATGAGATAAGAAAACTCCGCAAAGAGCTTACCGCACAAAGAAGCAAACTTATGAATCCCCTCAAAAAAGAGATAGAATTTTGTGAAGAGGAGATTATTCGATTGGAACTCAAAGTAGAAGAGGAGAATAGCTCACTTATTCTAGCCTCAAATCAGGGAGATATTTCACAAATACAATCTCTCTCCAAATCTCTAGCCTCGAATAACCAACTTATAGAACAACTCTTTGAAAGATTAGAGATTGCCAGTGAACAACTCGATAGTTATATAATTGAATATGATGAAAAATTAGATAATCTTTAGGTTAAAACATTAAATATAATATAATATATAAAATATAAGTACTCTTTTTTGTAACATGTAGTCAAAATTGATTATTTTTTAAGCAGTAGACCAAGAGAGATTTAGTTTCTATGTGGATATAATATGGGGATTAAATATTTTAAATAGGAGATTTTATGGGCAAGTTTGTCAATAGTGTAGATGAGTTTTTTAAGTATTGTGAAGAGAAAGAGGTTGAGTTTGTAGATTTTAGATTTACAGATATTAAAGGGACATGGCACCATATTAGTTATAGAATGAGTGCTGTCAGTGCAGATATGCTAGAAGCTGGTCTTCCTTTTGATGGCTCTTCTATCGAAAACTGGCAACCAATTAATAAATCAGATATGCTTCTTAAGCCTGATGTTCCTACTGCATTTTTAGATCCATTTACAGCAGATAGTACTATTATTGTTATTTGTGATGTTTTTGATATTTATAAAGGCGACCTTTATGAGAGATGTCCACGATCTATTGCAAAGAAAACACTAGAGTATATGGAGTCAGAAGGTATAGGTGATGAGGCATTCTTTGGTCCAGAGAATGAGTTCTTTATCTTTGAAAATGTTCAAATTTGGTCAGGTATCAACCAGACAGGTTATAGAGTTGACTCTGAAGAGGGTGAGTGGAACTACTCTACAGCTTATGATGAAGTAGGAAATATGGGTCATAGACCAGGTACAAAAGGTGGTTACTTCCCTGTAATGCCTACAGATACTATGGTAGACCTTAGAGCAGAGATGATGCTTATTATGGAAGAGGTAGGACTTACTGTAATGCTAGGTCACCACGAAGTTGCACAAGCACAAGGTGAAATCGGTATCAAATTTGGTACGATGATTGAAGCAGCGGATAATGTACAAAAATATAAGTATGTTGTCAAAATGGTAGCACACCTCAATGGTAAATCAGCTACATTTATGCCAAAACCTCTCTATGGTGACAATGGTAACGGTATGCATGTCCACCAATCAATCTGGAAAGATGGCAAAAACCTATTCTACAAAGAGGGTGAATACGCAAACCTCTCAGAAACAGCACTTAACTATCTTGGTGGTATCTTTGAGCACTCTGCAGCAGTATCATCATTTACTAACCCTAGTACAAACTCATACAAGAGACTGGTACCAGGATTTGAAGCACCATCTATCCTGACATACTCTAGCCAAAACCGTTCAGCTGCTTGTCGTATCCCTTATGGTGCTGGTGAGATGGCCACAAGAATCGAGACAAGATTCCCAGACTCTACAGCATGTCCTTACCTCTGTTTTGCTACATTGATGCTCGCTGGTATAGATGGTATCAAGAAGAAGTCAGTTCCAGTAGGGCCGATGGATATCGACCTTTTTGAGCTTACTATTGATGAGATAAAAGATAGAAATATTCCACAAATGCCACGAACACTTAGAGAGTCTCTCTTGGGTCTTCGTGAAGATTTCGACTTCCTTTTACCAGTTATGAGTAAAGAGTTTATCACTACATATAGACAATATATGTTTGCTTCTCAAGTACACCCTGATGAAGCGAGGCCTACAGGATTTGAGTTCTATACAACTTACTCTTGCTAACACTTTAGAGTGTGCCTCTTGGGTACGCTCTATCTCCCCCTTTTTTTTCTTTCATATAATTAAATTTGGATTTTGCTATAATATCACCAAACAAAAGGAGATATTATCAAAGCATTTGAAAAGTTAAACCTACATCCTGATATTCTTAGAGCCATAGAGTATCAAAAATATGAACAGACTACGGCTATACAAAATAGAGTTATTCCATTGGCAATGAGAGGTGTAGATATTTTAGGTGCATCCAAGTCTGGTACAGGAAAAACTGCTGCATATCTGCTTCCACTCCTTAATAAACTCCAAAAAGTTGTTAAAAAAGAGCATAAGGTAATTAGAGCTTTGATTCTTGTGCCTACAATAGAACTAGCCGATCAAGTCTCTCGTTCAATTTATGATTTTAGTAAATACCTCTCTATCAAAAGCCTCAAAGTTCAAGGGGGTTCACACAAAAGTAAACAGATAGAGATGCTCTCTTATGGCACAGATATAGTAGTTGCAACCCCTGGGCGACTTCAAGATTTTATTAAAAACAAAAAGATAAATCTCTCTAATGTCAATACCGTTATTCTTGATGAAGCAGATACAATGTTGGATTTGGGATTTTTAGCAGAGATTCAAGCCATACTTACCCACTGCAAACAGCCTAGACAAACTATGATGTTCTCTGCTACAATCTCTCAAAATATCAAAAAGCTAGGAAAAGAGTTTTTGATAGAACCTATGATTGTAGAGATTAGTAATCGAAGAGATGTTGTTGATTTTATTAAACATCAAGCCTATAAAGTAGATAAAAAGAGAAAAGATGAGTTAGTAGCACACCTCATCAAAGATAAAAATCTCAAACAAGTTTTGCTCTTTGCCTCTACAAAAATATCTGCAAATAAGATTTATGAGTATCTTAAAGCCCAAAAGATACGCACCTCTATTATTCATGGAGATATTAAAAGAGGAGATAGAGCCAAATCTTTAGGACTATTAAAGAGTGGAAAAACCGAAGTTTTGGTAGCCACAGATATAGCAGCAAGAGGGATAGATATTCAACAACTAGAGATGGTAATCAATTATGATATGCCTCAAACTACAGATGATTTTACCCATAGAGTAGGACGCACGGGAAGAGCCAACAATAAAGGCGGAGTTATCTCTCTTCTCACTGTCGCTGATTATAATGCTTTTTCCAAGATAGAGAGAGACCTTAAACTCAATATTAAAAGAGAAGTTTATGATGGATTTGAACTTACAGATACACAACCAAGACAAAAACAGCCAAAAAAGAAATCTCTTATAGAAAAAAAAGGTGGATTTGATTTCCATAAAGAGAAGATGTCTAAGAGAAAACAGAATAATAGTACAAATAAAAAGAAAAAACCCACTAGAAGAGGGACAAAGTAGGGTATCAAAGCTTTTTTATTATAAAATATCATCGAAATACTAATAGATTCATCAAGGATAAAAATGAAATTACATAGCTACGATATTAACAAACGCTATAACAAAAGTGTTGCTTACTTCTCCATGGAGTTTGCTATTAGTCAGGCACTCAAAATTTACTCAGGAGGACTTGGTTTTTTGGCTGGGTCTCATATGAGAAGTGCTTATGATCTAAAACAAAATGTGGTAGGAATCGGTCTTCTTTGGAGTTTTGGTTATTATGACCAATCACGCAATATAGATGGTATACTAGAACCTACTTTTAGACGCAAGTTTTATTATTTCCTAGAGGAGCTAGATGTACATGTTACAGTAAAAATTGATAATGTTGATGTAAAAATCAAAGCTTTTTTAGTACCACCTGAAACTTTTGGTACTGCTCCAATGATTTTACTCTCTACTGATATAGATGAAAATGATTATCTTTCACGAACAATTACTCATAAACTCTATGATGGTAATGATCGTACCCGTGTTGCCCAAGAGATTGTTTTGGGTATTGGTGGTACAAAGGTTCTTGAAGCTCTCAACCATAAAGTAGATATATATCATATGAATGAAGGACATGCTCTTCCTCTTGTATATGAACTCTATGGAAAACATTATCAAACCAAAGAGGCACTTAGAGAGCATATAGTCTTTACGACACATACTCCTGAAGCTGCTGGAAATGAAGAGCATGATATTAATTTTCTTCATGAAATGGGCTTTTTTAATGGGCATTCATTAGAGAAAGTACGAGAGCTTACAGGCTACAAAAAAGAAGATTCATTTAGTCTTACAATTGGTGCATTGCGTATGGCAAAAATAGCAAATGGTGTCTCAAAGATTCATGGGCAAGTAGCCAATGATATGTGGGCAGGAGTTGAAGATAGATGTGAAATAATCTCTATTACCAACGCACAAAACAAAAAATATTGGACAGATAAGACACTTATCCGTGCATTAGATGAGCATGAAGATTATGAAGTAATGGCAAGAAAGAAGCATTTGAAAAAAGCTCTCTTTGAAATAGTTGCAGACCAAACAGGAAAAATGTTTGACCCAGAGGTATTAACTATAGTATGGGCTAGAAGATTTGCAGAGTACAAAAGACCAGACTTACTCCTCTATGACCTTAAAAGATTTTCTAAATTAATTACAAATACTAAGAGACCTGTACAGATTATTTGGGCAGGAAAACCATATCCATTTGACCATGGTGCCATAGCTACATTTAATGAACTCATTCGTGTAAGTCGCCACTATCCACAAATGGCAATTCTTACAGGGTATGAGCTAGAACTCTCTCGTTGTCTTAAACATGGTAGTGATATTTGGCTCAACACTCCAAGAATTACTAGAGAAGCAAGTGGTACAAGTGGAATGACTGCGAGTATGAATGGCTCTATTCACTTCTCTGTAGATGATGGTTGGCATCCTGAATTTGCACGAGATGGCAAAAATGCATTTACTATTCCACATGCAACGCCTAATATTCCTATCCATGAACAAGATAAACAAGATAATGCAAATATGATGGATGTCTTGGAAAACAAAATAATTCCTCTCTATTATGATAAGCCAAAAGAGTGGGTAAAAATAATGAAATCAGCCATGTCTGAGATAGAAGTAGATTTTGATTCTGGAAGAATGGCACAAGAGTATTATGAACGAATGTTCAACAAATAAGAGTATAATAAAATGAATTCAAATATACATATAATGGATGGTGTCCAGAGTCTAAGAGATATAGATGTAACAGGAAAGAGAGTACTTATTAGGGTAGATTTTAATGTTCCTATGGACTCTCACAACAATATCTCTGATGACCGCCGTATTCGTATGGCACTCCCTACAATCAACTACTGTATAGATCATAATGCATGTTCTATTACGCTTGTTTCTCACTTTGGGAGACCAAAAAGTGGCTACGAAGAGAAATACTCTTTACGACATATTGTCAAAAGATTAGAGAGACTTCTGCATAGAAATGTGGAGTTTATAGAAGATTTTTCGGCATCTCGTGACGAGATAGCAACTTGTTCTTTGGAGAGAGTATTTTTATTAGAAAATATTCGATTTGAAGAGGGAGAGAAAAAAAATGATTCTGAACTCTCTCAAAGACTCGCTTCTATATGTGATGTCTATGTCAATGATGCTTTTGGAACATCGCACCGTCAACATGCATCAACTTATGGTATCACAGAATTTATAGATACAAAAGTTGCTGGTTTCTTGATGATAAAAGAGATAGAAGCATTTAGCAAAGCTCTTGAAGAGCCTGTGAGACCTATTGCTCTTGTTATTGGTGGGGCAAAAATCTCTAGCAAAATCACACTCCTTACCTCTGTACTCCAAAAAATAGATAAGCTTATTATTGGTGGAGCTATGAGTAATACCTTCTTGAAGGCATTAGGGTATGATATGCAAAACTCTCTTTATGAGAGGGACTATGTCCAAACAGCCAAAGATATTATTGAACAGACACGCCAACAAGGAGTCAAACTCTATCTGCCTGTGGATGTTGTGATTACAGACTCTGTAGATCACCCTATAGATATTAAAGTCGTTCCTTCACAAGATATACTAGAGGGCTTTGGAGCTGTTGATATTGGTCCTGCTACGGTCAAACTCTTTAGTGAGGCTATAGGTCTTTGTAATACTATTATTTGGAATGGTCCTATGGGTATTTATGAGGTTGATAAATTCTCTCGTGGAACTTTCAAAATAGCAAACACTATAGCCGATAGTTACGCCTATACTATTGTAGGTGGTGGAGATACTGCTGACGCGGTAGACAAAGCAAGAGAAGCTGAAAACTTTAGCTTTATCTCTACAGGTGGTGGTGCTAGTCTTGAACTCTTAGAGGGTAAGATATTACCTGGATTTGAAAAGCTTAATCGCAAAGAGGAGAGTTAATGGCGATAGCTATTATGTGTTCTGGTGGAGATGCGGCAGGGATGAACCCTGCTATCAAAAAGTTTGTAGATTATGCTTTTAAATCAGGAGAGGTACCTTATCTTATCTTTAATGGATTAGAAGGACTTATAGATGATAAAATTCGTCTCGCCCAGCACAAAGATGTAGCGGGTATACTCCACCGTGGGGGAACGATTATTCAATCTTCTCGATCCCAAAGATTTTTTGAGTATGAGTATCGACAACAGGCATTTAAAAATCTTCAAAACCATAATATTACAGGATTAATTGTCTTAGGTGGAGATGGGTCGTTTCGTGCTATGGAGCGATTTAGTTCAGAGTTTCCACTCAACTTTGTAGGGATTCCAGCTACTATAGATAATGATATTCATGGTACAGAGTACTGTTTAGGGTTTGATACCGCATTAAATGTAATTCGTGATGCACTAGATAAAATACGAGATACAGCCTCCTCTTTTAACCGTGCATTTTTAGTAGAAGTTATGGGGCGTGATTGTGGTCACTTGGCTATTGTCTCGGCTATGACAAGTGGTGCAGAGGTGTGTGTCGTCCCTGAAGTAGAGTTTAAATCAGAAGAATTAGGTAAACGACTCAAAGATGAGGTACGGTATGGACGAAATTACGCTTTAGCTATAGTAGCAGAGGGTACAAAAAGAACTCAAGAGGTCTATGAGTGGCTCCAAGAGAGCGTAGGGTTGGAGACACGGGTGAGTATTTTGGGTCATATTCAAAGAGGTGGCAACCCAACTGTTCGTGATAGATTAATGGCTTTTGATTTTACTATAGTAGCTATGAATCATCTTCTCTCTAGTAATGGCTCCAATAAAGTTGTTGTCTTTCAAAAAGGTGAATTTAACCTTATAGAGATTCAAGAAGTTGTATCCAAAAAATATGAGATACCTCCTCGTTATTTGAATGCAATTAATCTTCTTGATTAAATAGGTATACTCTATGGTTACAATCACAAAAGAGCGGTACCGTGCATGGATAGTCTTTACACTTCCTGCTACTCTTGGGAAGAGTATAGAACTCTCTGGCTCTTGGAATGGATGGAAAAGAGAGCCTATGAAACTCAAAAAGAGTGGAGAGTTTCGTATTGTTAAGATACTTAAACTACATAATCATTATCAATTTGGATATCTTGTAGATGGGAAGAATTGGATATATGACCAGAGCCTAGAGACTACACCAACACAATTTCACTCATATAACTCTCTTTTAGAGATTTAAAGTCTCTCTCATTCTATTTTAAGTTACTATCAGTATAGTATTAAAAATAGAAGATAAAAGGAATAGTAACAGATGGATATTAATAAATTTAGAAAAATATGTAGACCAGTGAGAATAGTTGTTGGATTAGCTCTTATTGCTATAGGAGTCTCTTTGGACAATCCTTGGTTCTATCTAGGTGTAATTCCACTTATTGCTGGTTTGGTAAACTTCTGCCCAGCGTGTATCATTACAAAAAAGTGTGATATAGAGAAATAAATTTACTTAACTACTAAGGGCTATTATGCAATTAAAAACTCGTTTTATTTTTCTTATTTGGATTTTGCTATCTCTGACATTTTTAGAAGCCACAAACCATAAATGGGTTGCTTTTTTTGCCAAAGAGACAGGATATACTGCTCAGGCGTATGATAGTCGTGGAGATTGGCGTGAGCTTATGGATGTAATTCGTACAAGAAAATCTAATGGTTATGAGATTAGCTCTTTGGAGTATGGAGCTGGATTATGGTTTGTGGTCTTTTCCAAAGGAACTCCCTATAGCAATAGCTACCTAGCAAAAGCCAAAAACTGGGATACTCTTGTCTCTTTGTATAACTCAAACAAAAAAAAGGGTTATACAATTATAGATATAGAGTATGGACATGGCAACTGGATTGTACTCTTTGGAAAAAGCACTAAAGAGACTACGCAAACTCTAGCACAGGTGAGAAACTGGGAAGATATTCATATAATGATACGAGATAGATGGAAAGAGGGGTATGACCTTATAGATATAGAGCATGGAAAAGGGGGCTGGACAGCACTCTTTGCCAAAGGTACAGGCTATAGCGATCAGAGGTTTAGTAATAGTAAACAGTTTGCCAAAGTAATGGAAGCTATCCAAAAAAATTGGTTAATTGATAATCGTCTTATTAACCTAGAGTATGGATATGGCAGATGGATATCTATCTTTGCAAAAAATACACTCTATAAAGAGCAAGGCTATATTGCTACAAGAGATTGGTCTGACCTCAATGATGAGATACTCCGCCGATGGAGAGATGGATTTTATATTATAGGTATTGCAGAGGGGTGGTAAACACCTCTATCTTAGCCCTATCATACTCATAAATCTTCCACTACAGCCACCCTCTTTGCGGTAAGAGAAGTAGTTCTCTACACTACAAGCCGTGCAAATACCACTCTGTTCAATATTCTCTTGGGGTATCCCCAAAGCAAGAAGCTGTTCTTCGTTGACAACTCTTAAATCTAAATTATACTTCTCTCCTCTTTTTTTCAATGCTCTTGGATACTCAAAAAAGTGTGATGCTACATCCTCTCCCACCTCATAACAACACCCACCAATAGCAGGAGCAATAGCTACTACTATATCGTGTAGATTGCTATGAAACCTCTCTTGCATCATTTCAATACCCTTAGAGGCTATTTGCTGGTGTGTGCCTCTCCATCCTGCATGGAGTGCCCCTACTACTTTTTGGACTCTATCATACAACAAAATAGGCACACAATCAGCAGTAAGAATACTCAATACCACACCCCTCTGATTTGTAAGTAACCCATCACAATTATCTATAGCATTCTCTTGACTACTCCAACCCTTAGAAGAGGTACTCTCTATAACTTTTATATTACTACTATGTGTTTGGTTTGCCACAATAAAAGTATACTCTTGCATTTGAAACAGATTGGCTACTTTGACTCTATTAGCACAAATAAGCTTTGGCTCTTCTTGTGTATGGAGTGCCAAACTAAAGAGTAACTGCTCATTTGTTGATTTTTGGCTTACCCCATGGATTAGAGAGTTCTCTTGGCAAAGAGATTCAAATTGATAGAATGGCTTCATCTATATTCTCCTTATTATTTGATATAATATCTAAAAAATATGAGGTGCAAGATAAAATGAGAGAGTGGCTAGAACATAGTAGAAGTCTATTTAAATATTTTAATTATATACTAATGATTCAGATTATTCCTCTCTTAGGCATCTCATCTTTACTTATATATGAAATTAGTGCAAATCTTTTTCACAAACAGATGCTCTACTATAGTGTGGCTTTTGTTGTTTTTATTATCTCCTGCTTTATCCCTTGGCGTAAGATTTTATGGTGGTTTGTCCCTCTATTTTATATTTCAAACCTCCTTTTGCTTATTGCTGTTGAATTTGTAGGAAAAAAGATATTAGGAGCACAACGATGGATAGAGATTCCTGGTGTAGGATTGACCATACAGCCCTCTGAGTTTATCAAGGTGAGTGTTTTGCTTATGTTAGCATATATTATTAGCAAAACTCCCCCTCCTATACAAGGGTATGGTGTTGCAAGATTTATTAAATTATCTATCATCATTCTTATACCCTTTGTACTTATTGCCAAAGAGCCAGATTTGGGTACTGCTTTGGTTCTATTAATCACTGGCTATGGTACACTTTTTATTGTAGGTATCAATTGGAAAATTTGGGTTTTTATTGGTGTGGCATTGGGACTTAGTGCCCCCCTACTCTACTCAAATCTTCACGACTATCAAAAGAAACGAATCTCTGATTTTGTTGGAAAACCTAGCTACCATGTCCAACAAGCACTTATTGCTATAGGCTCAGGTGGTCTTAAAGGCAAAGACAAAGATGAAGCAACCCAAACACAACTCAAATTCCTTCCTATCTCTTCAAGTGATTTTATTTTTGCTTATCTAGGAGAAAGATTTGGATTTGTAGGAATGATGACTGTCCTTGGACTCTATATTTTGCTTATTTTTCATCTAATGTATATCACTACACGCAATGCAACAGACTATCTTATTGTTACTTTCTCCTCTGGACTGGCATTTTTGTTTTTTATTTATATGGGAGTCAATATCTACATGATTATCGGATTAGCCCCTGTAGTGGGGCTTCCATTGCCAATTTTTAGCCATGGAGGGACTTCTTTTATTATTTTTGCAGTAATTTTCGGTATTTTGCAGAATTTACTTGCTTTTAAAAAAGAATTATTGTATAATTCTGACTCGAAAATAACGATGAAATCAAAAAAGAAGACATCGCGAAGTTTGAAATCAGCTACAAATACGGGTCTTTAGCTCAGCTGGTTAGAGCACTCGGCTCATAACCGAGTGGTCCGGGGTTCGAGTCCCCGAGGACCCACCACTACACTATTAAAACAAATCCAATAAATTTTATTCAGCAAGATAAGTCTTTTTGGCTCATTTTTTCTCGTGGAGAAGAGACAAAGAGTAGTGATATTGATATTATCTTTAATTTTCAAACTACAGCACTTATAGCAGATACTAAAACTTTTGAGTATCTGCATATATTAAAGTCTATTTTATTTTAACTTTTCCTGCAATATTAAAATCTTTTTCAAATGGTATAACAAGAGCAAGGCTTATAGCTTGTATTGTTAAATCAAAACCTTTTTCACTTTGAGAGAGTGTCTCTAGTGGATAGAAGTAGAGATCAAACTTTTGACTTAATGCTATTGTGACTCTTTTTTTTGTAAAGGCATCTAAGAGAGTTACTTTTTTGATATTTTCAATCTTTCTCTTTTGCGTTGCTGGTTGATCATTGATAAGGAGTGTTTCATAATCTGCAAAATGGAGATTAAACTCAAGTGCATACTGGAGTGATTTTTGGATTGTAGTGCTAAAGTTAATCATAAAATCAAAACCATTATTTCTTATAAAATAGGATTTATGAAGTTTTGAATCATACTTTTGTTCAAGGTATAATCCCCCATTGCGTTTAAAGTCTATCTTATCTTGACTAAACGATGTCTCAAAAGGCTGATTTGAGAAATCACCTAACTCTCTAAAGTTACACTCTCTAAAACTCTCTAGCGTAAACGACTCATCTGTTATGTGGTCAATAAGAGAGTTTTTGATATACCAATCATAAATAAGTGCATCACGCATAGTCTCATTTATATCTAAAGTTGCAGAGTGAATTGTATCTATACCATCTGTTACCTCATGCTCTTCAACTGCTGTAGATTGTGGATTGAGTATTTTTTGGTGGTAGAGTTCTTTTCTACGAGTCAGAGTATTTTGCCAGTTATATCCTTTTTTGAATATATCAAACTCTATTAACTGTCCACCCAATCCTCCATCAAAACGGAAAAGGTAATTAGGTGTAACTGCTTTGATTTTTGGGTAGCCATCCATCTCATTGTGGTCTAACTCAATACTGCTTTGTCCGTTATATCTCACTTTTTCTGCTTCTATAAGGAATTTATAGGCATTATCTCTAAGATTAGGCAGATAGAGACCTCCAAAGACTCCATGCCATAGTGCATCATTGGTTTGGAATTTATATAATAGAGAGTCAAAAGAGCTACTATTGAGTGACTCTCTTACGGATGAGAGTTCAAGCATTCGTTTGTGGAGACGGTTACTCTCTTCATACTTTACAAAGAAGTTTTTCCAAATACCTCCCTTTAGAAACTTTACACCCTCTTTTTCATATCTCTCTAGTCCCATCTCCTCTTTGAAGTTCTCTAGTTTGAGTGCATCATCAGCACCAAGACTCCACTCTCCCATCTCTGCATAAGAGACATTTGGCAAATAAGCAATACCACGAGGTTTTTGGTTTTTGAAGTACTCTGAGTAGTGTTGTGTCTCTATCTCTTTGTCAGCGATTACAGCCTCTACAAAGCCCTCTAGCCACCCTTTCTCATAGACCCATTCATGTGTCCCTGGCCACATACCAAACTTCTCTGCATCATCAAATATAATTGCAGCAGAGTTCTCTTGATGGTATGTAGATTTAATAGCCTCAATAGCACTCTTCACACTCAAAAACGGCAACGCATAACGGAGCTTTTTACTAATAGGAAAGAGTCCTAATTGCTCTCCGCCCTCTTCTGTCATATAGTATCCATCAAGCTTCTCTCTATCAAAACCTGCACACTCAAAATGGTAATCATCAATAACACTATATTTGATACCTGCACTCTGAAGACTAGGAATAATAGCCGACTCCCAAACTCGTTCTGTAAGCCATAAGCCTTGCGGTTCTTGTTGAAATCGGTCTCTAAGACTTTGATTGAGCATCTCAATTTGTGCTACACAATCTTTAGGAGGGATTACACTTAATATAGGTTCATAGTACCCAGCAGAGAAGAACTCAATAGAGCCTTGTTGTGCTAACTTTTGAATTGTAGCATAGAGCTTAGGATAGCCTACTTCTATCTGCTCCATTAGCCATCCACTACAATGCACTGCAAATTTAAATTCAGGGTAGCGACTCATAACCTCGAAAAATGGAGCATAACAGCTCTCTACGGCTAGTTTAATAACCCAATCAAAATTATCAATAGGTTGGTGTAAATGAATACCAAATAGTAGGGTTGATTTTTGTTGCATTGTATAATACTCCTTAGATTAAAATCTCGAAATTATACTAGAATATGATTGAAACTAAGGCTTCTTGAAACTTCTCTAACTCTTTTTGGGAGCCCTTAATATGCCACTGAACAGTTGTGGCTTCAAAGAGTCGTGTAGGATTTGTGATGTTGTTCTCTTTAAGAAGATAGAGTATATGATGTACTTGCGAATAGCTACTCTCAAAACTAAACTCTACCTCTTTGACATACTCTATAATAGTTGCCTTAGCTAAGACATCTTTAACACTCAAAGCATACGCTCTTGCCATGCCTCCAGTACCAAGTTTAATACCACCAAAATATCGAACAATCACCACCGCACAGTTAATCATCTCTTGACCACGCAAAACATTTAAGGCAGGTAATCCAGCACACCCTTTAGGTTCTCCATCATCAGAACTATTCTCAACAATCTGACTGTAATCATTTAAAAATCGCACTGCATAGACTACATGATTGGCTTTTGGATGCTCTTTTTTGAGCTTCTCTTGGAGTCCTGCATACTCCTCTATAGGAACAATATGCGTTAAAAACTTTGAGCGTTTTACCTCTGTAGTCGTCGTGTAGCTTTGTTTGAGTGATTGCATCTACCAGTATATTGTTACGCTTCTTTTGCCCCATCTTAAGGCTTTTTTGCGATTCATTCCCATATATATATCTATTCTCTTTCTAAATCTCTTGTTCATCTTGTCTTTTACCACATAAGTTCCAGAGAGTCCACTGATTTTGACCCTTTTACCATTACCAATGCCATACTTACGAATCAAATCTCTTGATACTGCTATAGCCTTCATTCCTGGGCGTAACCTATTATTCCATGCAGCCAAAAAAGGAGTCTTATCTGTTTGTCTACGATGTGATGTATATGCTGTAGCCTGTATACGAAGTTTTCTTTTAAACTTTTTTCTATTTACACCATACTTAAGATGCTTTTTGTTTTTGGGATAGAGTGCTT
>Ga0193965_1000293_pt1 | contig 16984 bp, 18 predicted proteins | sample FB_8_MG_FD_140330 | JGI IMG/M metagenome (GOLD analysis project Ga0193965, IMG submission 140330) | Microbial mat bacterial communities from the Broadkill River, Lewes, Delaware, United States - FB_8_MG | ecosystem: Environmental > Aquatic > Freshwater > River > Microbial mats | place: USA... | reverse complement strand
TGCTATCTTATTAAATCTTTTTTTAATCTATTTTCCATAATTCATATTACCTTGTTTTATATAAAATTTAATTGAATTTTAGTTATTTATTTTAAATTTGACTTGTGTAGAAAGCTATGCTCTAATGATATGGCATTTAGATCTATGGTTGTAAATCCTGCTGCTAATACAGATGGAAGTGGATCCCATACTTGTTTCATTCCAACAAGTGATGCAATTCCACCAACTGCTGCTACAGCACCAAATGACATACCTAAAAAATCACGTCTTGAGGTTTCTTCAGACATACGCTCTCCTTTAAAATTTGATATTTAGTATTTTAATGTTTTTAAAGGAGAAATACTTTGACCTGTGTCAAATTAAAGAGTTAATTAAAAAAATCTGTAAGTTCATTGGAAAAAAACTTCCAATTAATAGGTATCACTTTTACCATGTCATTTTTATTTAAATCAGTTAGATTTCTATTTAATACGATTAAACTATTACAATTATTTAGAACACTAACCATACCTGGAAGCCTCTTATGTGAAGGATGAAAATATCTTCCGTCAAAAAAACCAGGAACTAAAGTTGTTCTACCTTTTTTATTTTTTAGATCTTCACCTATTTTTGTTTCTATATAATTATGATAAATATTTTTATTTCCTGAAAGCTTTTGGATGGTTACTGTTCCAAATAGCTCAAATATCAAAGATGATGCTAGTGGATTTCCAGGTAAATTTATAATGTATGTTGAACCTATCTTACCAAATACAGTTGGTTTACCTGGCTTTATAGAGATTCCATTAAATATAATCTCCATATCAAACTCTTCAAATGCTTCTTTTGTAAAATCAGCTTCACCTACACTTATACCACCTGTTGTAATTATAAGATCAGCATATAGTGAGTTTTGTATCATCTCTTTTAGTGAATCTACATTGTCTTTTGCCATTCCTGTAAATGTTACATCACAACCAAGTTCCTTTACCCTCTCTAATAGCGTTGGAGTATTTGAATTATAAACTTGATACTCTTTAATCTGTTCATAATGTAGCTTTAACTCTTCACCACTTGTAAATACAGATACTTTAGGAGTTCTATACACTTTGATATGCGTTATCCCTTGTGAAGCTAGTAGTGTAACTGTAGCAAAATTAATCTCATCACCCTCACTGACCAGCTTTTCATTTTGCTTTATATCTTCACCGATAAATCTCATATGCTGGTGTTTTTTAATCTCTTCAGGCAGTTTTATATGATCATCATCAATTTTTTCTATTAACTCTACAGGAACAATCGCTTCAACACTATCAGGTACCCTTGCACCTGTCATAATCTTTAAGCATTCTTTTTCTTTTATCTGTGTCTGTTTATGTGAGCCGGCAAAAATATCATCAACTATTTTAACTACGTTTCCTGCATCTTTAAGTTTAACACCAAAACCATCCATAGCAGAATTGTTGTATGTAGGCAAAGAATACTTCGCATATAAATCTTCTGCACTTATTCTGCCACCACAGTTTTCTATTGGTACAACTTCAAATGAAACTTTGTTTATATTCGCCTGTATTAATCTAAGTGCTTCTTTTATACATATTCCCATAATTTCAACCTTTTATATTTGTACTATTTTATCATACTAAATTAGCTTAAGATTTGACATAGGTCAAGAGTTCTTAATAATCTTTTGTGCCTGTGTGTATTGCTCTTTTGTATTTATGTTAATAAATTGATTGTAATTATCAAAAATTAGCTCTTTATAATTACAATTATTTATTAAATAGTTAATTTTGTGAATATCACTATTTAGGTACTTTTTTATTTTTGAAAGGATTGATCTATCAAACACTCCACATAAGCTATGTCTGTTGCCCTGATTATCCTTTGCAATTACAATTTCATAGTTGTTTTTTTGTGAAACTTCAATAAGTCTATTAATAACTTCAACACTAATTAGCGGCATATCAACGGTTATTATAAATATTTTTTCTTCTTCAATTCTTTCAAATATTGACTCCAATGCTACCATGGGTGAAAAAATATTAGTTCCATCTAAAATCAATTTATCTTTTTCATCCAAAAAATCAAATTTATCAATTTTTGAAGAGATATATACTTTATCAAATATCTTTAATAGCTTTTTATATTGATATTCACACATTGAATTATCACTAGAGAATTTTAAGAGTGATTTATCTTCACCCATACGACTGCTTTTACCGCCTGAAAGGATAACAGCGCTTATATTTTTTAAATTATTATTTTCCATACTATATCTAACTTTCATTAATATTAAAAATTTCTAAATTTTATATCAAATGGATAGTTTTGATTAATTATCTTTGATAAATTTTTACTATTTATTTCTTCTATTTTACCCAATGTAGTTTTATTACTTATAAAATTCTGAAAATAATAGTTTTTTTTATAATTACAAGATTTTAAAAAATTGAGCATTTTGTAAATATCATCTAAGGATAAGAGCTTTTCATGATAAGTGGTTCTTATTTCGTATTCAATTGTGCTACCAATCAAAAGCTGTACAGTTTTTTTAAACTGTTTAAATTGATCTGTTTTTGTTATAAGATTAAATTTATCACCCATAGCTTTAAAATCAAGAGCGATAAAATCAACCAGCTGGTCATCGATCAAACTTTTTATTAAATCGCTATTTAGCCCATTTGTATCAAGCTTTATTTTAAATCCCATCGATTTCAGCTCTTTGGATAAATAGTAAAGTTCCTTATGGATGGTGGGTTCTCCACCACATAACACAACCCCTTTTAAAAGATTTTTTCTTGATTCAATAAAACCCTTGATATCATCAAATGTATATTTTCCTTTTGATAAAACTATCTCCGGGTTATAACAAAAATCACATCTCATATTACATCCGCTAAACCAAAGTATAGCGGATGGATAACTTTTAAAATCAAGAAGAGTAAATGGGGTTAGAGAATCAATGATCTTTTTTTGATTCCATAAAATATTCTCTTTGTTCATGTTCGCCTTTTTTCCCTATATTAAAACTCTCAACGGGTCTATGGTAGCCCATAACTCTTGTATATACAGTGCATTTTGTTCTTTTATGCTCATTCTCTTTTAGTATTCTTTTTTTATTCATGATGCTTCCTTTTGTGTCGCCTCTTGTATGATCTCTTCATCACACTTCGGACAATATTGATGTTCACCGCTGATATACCCGTGCTTGTCACACACCGAAAAGATAGGTGTGAGCGTAACATACGGCAGTCTGAAGTTTTCCATCACTGTTTTTAAAAACTCCCTTGTAGAATCGGTTGATTCCAGTCTTTCGTTCATATATAAGTGTAATACCGTACCTCCTGTATATTTGGTTTGCAGTTTATCCTGTTTTAAAAGTGCTTCAAATGGATCTTGCGTGAAATCAACTGGAAGCTGTGATGAATTGGTATAGTATATTTTATCCCCTCTTCCTGCTTGCAGAATATTTGGATAACGTTTTTTATCCTCTTTTGCAAACCTGTATGTTGTGCCCTCGGCAGGAGTTGCTTCCAGATTATATAAATTACCACTTTTTTCCTGGAAGTTTTGAATCCTTTGCCTGATAAACTCTAAAACTTCCATTGCCAGATCTTCACCGTATGGTGTTGTTATATCGTGTTTATCATCTGTGAAGTTCCTTATCATCTCATTAAGCCCGTTTACCCCTATGGTTGAAAAATGGTTTGCGAACCCTTTTAAATACCTTTTTGTATAAGGGTACAGTCCATCTTTAAATAATTGATCCACCACGAACCTTTTTTTCTCCAAAGAGCTGTATGATATATTTAGCAATCTTTCAATGTTTGAATAAAGTGTATCTTTATTGTTTTTATATAAATATCCAAGGCGTGCCATATTTATGGTGACTACCCCTATGCTTCCCGTCATTTCAGCCGAGCCAAAAAGCCCGTTTCCTCTTTTTAAAAGCTCCCTTAGATCAAGCTGTAGTCTACAGCACATACTTCGTACAGCTCCTGGTTTATAAGCTTCGGGGTTTTCAACCTTTTCCCCCTCTTCATTCATCATATACTGGCTTCCTATAAAGTTTTGAAAATAGCTTGAGCCTATTTTTGCACTGTTTTCAAGAAGTACATCCACATTCTCCCCATACCAGTCAAAATCCTCAGTTATATTAACTGTAGGGATCGGGAAAGTAAAAGGCTGTCCTGTTTTATCACCTTCAGTCATTACCTCATAATAGGCTTTATTGATTATATTCATCTCTTTTTGGAAGTGTTTATATGTTAAATCTTCCAAAGACTTCACCCCTCTTTGTTTTGCTTTTAAAACTATCTCACTGTCATTTTGAAAGTATTTAAACAGATGATTATCCTCATATGTGGGTATTTGCTCTTTTAGATCTTCAGGCACCGTCCAGTCAATTGTTATATTGGTAAAGGGGCTCTGTCCCCACCTTGAGGGAACATTAAGATTGTAAACAAAACTCTTAATAGCTTTTTTAACCTCTTTAAATGAAAGATCATCAATAAAAACATAAGGTGCAAGGTACGTATCAAAAGAGCTAAATGCCTGTGCCCCCGCCCATTCACTTTGAAGTATCCCTAAAAAGTTTGCCATCTGACCCAAGGCTTCACGAAAGTGTTTCGGAGCAGAGCTCTCCACTCTTCCCCTAACACCGTTAAATCCTTCGTTTAAAAGCTGCCGTAAACTCCATCCGGCACAATACCCTGTCAGGCAATCAAGATCATGTATATGAATATCACCATTTCTATGGGCATACCCCTCAGCTTTGGAATAAACCCGGTCAAGCCAATAATTGGCTATAACTTTTCCCGCAAGGTTATTTACAAGTCCAGAGTTTGAATATCCGGTATTTGCATTTGCTTTAATTCTCCAGTCATTTTTATGGATATACTCCTCAACACTCTGGGTAGAGTTCACATATGTGGTATCATCTGAAAGACCCAGTATATGTTCACGCTGCATTTTATGAAGGAACCTGTAAGTGATAAAAGATTTCATTACATCAAAATATTGATACTCAAACAATATTTTTTCGATTAAATCCTGTATCTCTTCAACACTTTGAAGTTTTTCTGTAATTATAACCCTGATTACTTTGGTAAAAATATTTTTGTTATAATTAGAGTTAACACTTTTAAATGCTTTTTTTATGGCATCTTCTATTTTATACTGCTTAAATTCCTCTTTTGAACCGTCCCTTTTAATTATGTACTGCATGTGATCCCTTTTTTATTTTGATAGGTAATTTTATAATATTTCAAACTCTTTTTTTATTGACCTAGGTCAAAAACTTATACAAATTGTAAAATTTTAAATTTGACACAGGTCAAGAAGAAAATTTTAAATTTCTTGTATACTTTTAAGATGAGGAGTTTAAAATGTTAATAGATAGTTATAATAGAAAAGTAGATTACTTAAGAGTTTCAGTTACTCAAAGATGTAACTTTAGATGTCAGTATTGTATGCCTGAAAAACCATTTGAGTGGACTCCAAAAGAAAATCTGCTCTCATATGAGGAGATGTTTTCATTTATAAAAGTTGCAATTGACAATGGAATAAAAAAAATAAGAATAACAGGTGGTGAGCCACTGGTTAGAGAAGATTTAGATAAACTAATATCAATGATAAAAACTTACAATAGTGATATAGATTTAGCATTAACAACAAACGGATATTTATTGAAGTCGCAAGTAGCTAAATTGAAAAAAGCTGGATTAAATAGAATTAATATCTCTATAGATTCTTTGGAAAAGGAAACATTTTGGTATTTGACAAAGAAAAATGTTTTACAAAATGTACTAGAGGGTATTGAAGCAGCCCTTAAAGTAGGAATGCTTGTAAAATTAAACAGCGTTATATTAAAAGATATAAATGAAAATGAGATTTTATCACTTTATAATTTTGCTAAACAAAAAGGGATCCAGATAAGATTTATAGAATATATGGAAAATGAAAGTGCATATTCCAATCTAAAAACCGTACAAAGTAAAGAGCTAATAGATACCATATCAAAAAAACATCTTATCAATGAACTTCCTACAAAAGAAAACTCTGCAGCAAAACTGTACCGGGATGAAAGCGGATATATTTTTGGTGTTATAGAACCTTATGATGATTCATTTTGCCAGACCTGCAATCGTATCAGACTTAGTGCAGAGGGGGATTTGATACCTTGTCTTTATTTTGAAGATTCTCAAAATATAAAAAACACTACACATTCTCGTGAAAAAATGGAGCATATACTTAAAGATGTAGTAAAAAACAAGCCTGAGAAAAACAAGTGGTCATATAACAATACTTCTAATATTGAAAATAATGATACTATCTCCAGCAGAGCTTTTTATTTTACAGGAGGATAAGTCAAATGTTAAAATGGTTTGAAAACTTTTCCATGTTAAAATTACATAACAGATATATACCTGCTCTAATTTTGATTGCTTTATTTGCAACTCTTGGTTTTAAAAATGTTAATGATATAATGATCTCTATCAATGATGACGGCAAGATTATAAATATAAGCGGACGACAAAGAATGTTGTCTCAAAAGCTCGTAATTGATGCAAAAAATCATATCTTATCTCAAAATGATCAATCAAAAAAACAATTAAACGAAACAATATATTTAATGGAGTCCTCTCATAAATTTTTAATTAGCAGAGAGCTATCGAAGCAGTTAAAAGATCTATATTTTAAAAAAAGTTTGAACGAGGATATAGCCGATTATTTAAAAAGTTTTAAAATACTGCTTAATACAAATGATCAAAGATTATTGAATAGTCTGCGTGATAGATCAAGCTATATATTGTTAAAACTTGATAAAGCTGTACAGATCTATGAAAAAGAAAACAGTTCTAAAACTACAGCATTGGAAAAAAGATCAAAGTATCTGTACTTTTTAACCATTATCGCTTTACTAATTGAAGCTGTATTTATATTTTATCCTGCAGCCAAAGGAATAAAACAAAGAAAAGAGGATTTAGAAAAAGAGATTCAACTAAAAACAAAAAAGCTTCAAAATTCCATAGATATAATTGATAAAAACGTTATCTATTCAAGAACAGACCTAAAGGGTATAATCACCCATGCAAGTAAAGCTTTTATCGATGTAAGTGGTTATAGCAAAGAGGAGCTTATTGGAAAACCACACAATATAGTAAGACACCCCGATATGGACAATTCTGCTTTTAAAGAGATGTGGGAGGTTATAAAGTCCAAAAAAGAGTGGGTCGGTGAAGTTAAAAACCTTAAAAAAGATGGTGGTTTTTATTGGGTTAAAGCTTACATCTTCCCTGAATACAATCCAAATGGTGAGCATATAGGTTATGCTGCAGTTAGGCACAATATTACTGATAAGAAAGAGGTAGAGGAGCTCAATAAAACGCTTGAAACAAAAATAAAAAATGAGATTGAAAAAAGCAGAGCAAAAGATCAAAAACTGTTTGAACAGGAAAAAAGAACTCAAATTAGTGAAATGATAGGTAATATTGCTCACCAATGGAGACAGCCACTAAGTATTATCTCTACATCTGCAAGCGGAATTCAATTAAGAAAAGAACATGATCTTTTAACCGATAAAGATATAATAGAAGAGACGGATATAATTATAAAAACTACTAAAGATTTATCCAACACAATTGATACATTTAGCAACTTTTTATCAACTAGTAAAAAAGAGGAAAAAGTTAATATTCAAGAGTTCTTAAATAATTTTAAATTTATAGTCGAACAAAATTTGGGCAATAATTCTATAGTACTTTTGCTAGATCTTGAAAATGAATCTTTAGAGATAAAAACAATAAAAAATGACTTATCTACAGTTTTATTTCATATTATCAATAATGCAAGGGATATTTTGCTTGAGAGAAAAATTCAAAAAGCCTTTATTAAAATTACAGCTAAGGATCAAAAAGGTGAAGTGGTAATTGAGATAGAAGATAATGGCGGTGGAGTATCAAGTGAGATCATAAATAAGATATTTGATCCTTACTTTACTACAAAACATAAATCCCAAGGTGTAGGAATGGGCTTATATATTTGTCATATAATTATGTCAAAAAACCTTCAAAGCCAAATTTCCGTTTCAAATACTGTATGTGGTGCAAAATTTACAATAAATCTTAAAAATTTGACCTAGGTCAAGAAAAAAGCTTTTTTTATTGTGCTATACTTGAAATGTTGAAAAACAAATAAATTCAAGGAGAGTTAAATGGCACTTTCAAGAAGAGATTTTCTTAAAAGTTCTGCGGCAGCTTCAGCAGCAGCAGCAGTCGGTATGAGTGTACCTAGCAATCTAAGTGCGGCGTCAACAACAGCGGAAGCTGGTTGGAGATGGGATAAAGCCGCTTGTAGATTCTGTGGTACAGGGTGTGGTATCATGATGGCAACAAAAAATGGAAAGATAGTTGCGGTTAAAGGTGACCCAGCAGCTCCTGTAAACAGAGGTCTGAATTGTATCAAAGGTTACTTTAATGCAAAGATTATGTATGGGGCAGACAGACTTAAAACTCCGCTTTTAAGAGTAAATTCTAAAGGTGAGTTTGATAAAAACGGTAAATTTGCTCCGGTTTCTTGGAAAAGAGCTTTTGATGAGATGGAAATACACATCAGAAAAGCACTTAAACATGCAGGACCGGAAAGTGTCGGTGTATTTGCTTCTGGGCAATATACTGTTATGGAAGGTTACGCTGCACAAAAAATGATGAAGGGTGGATTTAGATCAAATGCACTAGATCCAAACGCTAGACACTGTATGGCATCTGCGGTTGTTGGTTTTTATCAAACATTTGGTATAGATGAGCCAAGTGGATGTTATGATGATATTGAGCTTACAGATACTGTTGTATCTTGGGGATCAAATATGGCAGAGATGCACCCTATTTTATGGTCTAGGGTAACAGATAGAAAACTATCTGATCCAGATAGAGTAAAAGTAATCAATATGTCTACATACAGACACAGAACTTCAGACCTTGCTGATATCGAGATCATATTTACTCCAAATACTGACCTAGCTTTATGGAACTATATTGCAAGAGAAATTGTATATAACTATCCAGAATCTATTGATTGGGATTTTGTAAATAAACATATGGTATTTGCTGCATCTCCAGTTAATATGGGTTACGGTATGAGAAGAAGTGATGAAAAATCTATCAAAGAGGGTAAATATACAGATTTAGAGATGGAAACAATATCTAAAGAGATGAAAAAAGTTGTTTCTGCTACTGAAGCTCCAGCTCTTGCACCTTACGGATACAAAGAGGGTGATGTTATGGAGAATAAACCTGCCGGACTTAAACACTGGGAGATCTCTTTTGAAGAGTATAAAAAATTCCTTGCACCTTACACACTTGATTATGTTGCAAAAATCTCTAAAGGTAATCCTGATGAAGATATAAATGAATTTAAGAAAAAATTACAAACATTAGCAAACCTTTACATTGAAAAGGGAAGAAAAGTAGTTTCATTCTGGACTATGGGTATGAACCAGCACACAAGAGGTACTTGGTGTAATACACTTTCTTATAATGTTCACTTCTTACTAAATAAACAAGCTAAACCAGGTTCTGGTGCATTCTCACTTACCGGTCAACCATCGGCGTGTGGTACAGCAAGAGAAGTTGGTACGTTCTGTCATAGATTACCGGCAGATATGATGGTAGCAAATCCTAAACATAGAAAAATTACTGAAGATGGATGGAAGATTCCTAATGGTACACTTAATCCTGTAGGGAATCAGCATATTATGAAGATCCACAGAGATATTGAAGATGGTGTTATTAAATTTGCATGGGTAAATGTATGTAACCCTTACCAAGATACTGCAAGTGCAAAACACTGGATCAAAGCTGCTAGAAAAATGGATAACTTTATTGTTACTTCAGATGGATACCCAGGTATTAGTGCAAAAGTATCTGACCTTATCTTACCAAGTGCTATGATTTATGAAAAATGGGGAGCTTACGGTAATGCCGAACGAAGAACACAACACTGGAGACAGCAAGTATTGCCAGTAGGTGATGCTATGTCAGATACATGGCAATGGGTAGAGCTTTCAAAAAGATTTACTGTAGATGATCTATGGGGTCCATATACTCTTAGAAATGGTACAAAATTAGCTGATGTTAGAGGTGAAGCTAAGAAGATGGGTTACAGTGGTGACACTACAATGTTTGATATTCTATTTGCAAATGATAGAGCTAGAAGCTATGAGATCGACCCTAACGATCCTATCCAAAAAGGTTATGATAATACTAACTGTATAGGTGATAGTAGAAATGTTATCGGATCTGATGGTAAAGTATTTAAAGGATATGGATTCTTCATCGATAAATATTTATTTGAAGAGTATGCTGACTTTGGACGTGGACATGCTCATGACCTTGCAGACTTTGATACTTATCATAGAGTTAGAGGACTTAAATGGCCAGTTGTTGATGGTAAAGAGACTCAATGGAGATTTAATACTAAATATGACCCATATGCTAAAAAATATGGTAAACAAACAGGTCACACTGAGTTTGCATTCTATGGTACATTAGCTAAAGCACTTGCACAAGGTGACTTACTAGGTATTAAAGATAAAACTAAAAAATCTCTTAAAAATAAAGCTAAGATTTTTGCAAGACCATACATGGATCCACCGGAAGTTCCGGATAATGAGTACGATACTTGGTTATGTACAGGTAGAGTTTTAGAACACTGGCATAGTGGTACTATGACAATGAGAGTTCCTGAACTATACAGGGCAGTTCCAGAAGCACTATGTTATATTCATCCAACTGATGCAAAAGAGAAAGGACTTAAACAAGGTGGTCTTTGTTGGGTTGAATCAAGAAGAGGAAGAGTTAAGGCAAGAGTTGAAACCAGAGGTAGAAACAGACCTTCAAGAGGGCTTGTATTTGTTCCATGGTTTGACGAAAAAGTATTCATCAACAAAGTTTGTCTTGATGCAACTTGTCAAAAGTCTAAACAAAAAGACTTTAAAAAATGTGCGTTAAAAATTTATAAAGCATAAATAAGAGGGAGGTGTTGTTTTGAGCAACATTAATCCTCGAAAGAAGAAAGTTATGAAAAAAGAAACAATAAGCGATAGAAGAAGATTCTTTTTAACAATTGCAAGAGCAACCGGTCTAGCAGCCCTTGGTGGTCTTATGTGGAGTGCATATGTTGATGAAGTTACTGCTTCACAACTTACTCTAAGACCACCTGGTGCATTAAGAGAGGAAGATTTCCTTGCAACTTGTATCAAGTGTGGTATGTGTGTTGAAGCATGTCCATTTGATACTTTAAAGCTTGCAAAACCAGGTGACAATAAACCTTTAGGGACTCCATACTTTGAGCCTAGAGATGTTCCATGCTATATGTGTACGGATATCCCTTGCGTACCTGTATGTCCTACAGATGCATTGGATATCAACAAAGTATCTACCAACAACCAGCTTGATATTAATAAAGCTGATATGGGTGTTGCAGTTGTTGATACAAAAAACTGTATAGCCTTTTGGGGTATACAGTGTGATGCATGTTACAGAGCTTGCCCTCTTTTAGATAAAGCAATTTATCTTGAATATGAGAAAAATGAAAGAACCGGTAAACATGCATTTTTAAAACCTATTGTTGATAGTGATCATTGTACAGGGTGTGGTTTATGTGAACGTGCCTGTGTTACGGATAAAGCTGCAATTTTTGTACTACCTAGAGAAGTAGCCCTAGGAAAAGTTGGAGATCATTATATCAAAGGCTGGGATAAAGGTGATGAAAGCAGGCTGGAAAATGCCGAGGCACATATCACTCAAACTGAGCTAAGTAAAGAAAAAGCGATTGATACATTAAATGATATGGAGGGACTTTTAGATGATTAAGAATAAATATTTAGTCTTGCGAAGAATCTTCCAAATCGGCTTGATGGTTCTTTACTTTGGTGCTAATGCATGGGGATGGAACTTTATAATAGGGAATTTGAGTTCTTCAAATATCCTTGGAACCATACCTATGAGTGATCCATATGCAGTACTTCAAATGTTTGCTGCAGGGGCAGTGATTGCCAGTGATATTTTTATTGGCGCTTTAATTGCTGTACTATTTTATTCACTTGTGGGCGGTCGTGCATTTTGCTCTTGGGTTTGTCCTGTAAATATAATAACTGATGCGGCAAATTATTTAAGAAGAAAACTTGGTTTTAACCAGATTCAGAAAAAGCAGCCGGCAACTAGAAGTATGAGATACTGGGTTATTGCCATAAGTCTGATTATATCTTTTAGTTTTGGTGTAGCAGCTTTTGAGTTTATCTCACCGGTTGCTATGGTACACAGAGGAATTATATTTGGTCTTGGTTTTGGCTGGGCTGCGATAGTTGTGATCTTTTTATTTGATCTTTTTGTTTTAAAAAATGGATGGTGTGGACATATCTGTCCAATTGGAGGATTTTATTCAATAATAGGCAGATTCAGCCTAATAAGAGTAAAACATGAAGAGGAAAAGTGTACATTATGTATGAAATGTAAAGAAGTTTGTCCTGAAAATCAAGTTTTGTTTATGGTTGGTAAATCAAGTGAACAAGTACTTTCGGGTGAATGTACAAATTGTGCTAGATGTATAGAAGTTTGTGATGATGATGCTCTTAACTTTTCAATAAGAGATCTTGTCAATCAAAAAAATAAGGAGAATTAGTATGAAACTAGTTACTAAAATTGGATTGAGCTTAGCTGCTTGCTCTGTATTGTTCTTTGCTGGTTGTAATTCAAATAAAGCAAGTGCAGAACCTGCAGAACAAAATGTTGCAAAGCCTACAATAAGTGAAGAGTCTTTAGGACTTAGAAAAGTTGATCTTTACAGTGAAGATGCTGCAAAACCAGATGAAACTAAATACAGTAAAGAGTATGCTGGAAGTGGATATAAAATCAATAGAGCATTTCAAGATGCTCCGCCTATGATACCGCATGATGTTGAAGGTATGTTGCCTATTACAATTAACAATAACTCTTGTACAGGGTGTCATATGCCTGCAGTTGCAGAAAGTATGGGGGCAACAGCAATTCCTGTATCTCACTTTACTGACTTTAGACCTAAACATAAATTTGATGGTAAAAAGTTTGAAAAGTCTATTGATAACATGGAAAATGAGATGTCAATTAAAAAGATGTCTGATTTAGCTGGAGCTAGATTTAATTGTAGTCAATGTCATGCGCCACAAAGTGAAGGTCAGCTTGTAGAAAATACATTTACACCTGATTTTACACATCCAGACGGTGCAACAAAATCTAGCTGGAGTGGTTCTAAACTTACTGAAGGTTTAGATACTTTAATGGATTAATAATGGAAAGAAGGGAACTATTTAGTTCTCTTTTTTCAAAAGGGAAAAAAGAGAAAAAAGAGGTCATATCAAGACCACCTTATTTTGAAACTGAAGATTCTTTTTATAAAGGGTGTATAGAGTGTACGGATACTCCTTGTGCCACTTTTTGTGAAGAGAATATAATTGTAATCTCTGATGATAAAACGCCAAAGCTTGATTTTAAAAGTGGAGGTTGTACATATTGCGATGAGTGTGCAAATACTTGCACTAATGATGTTTTAAAACTTGAACATAAAAAATTAATTAATGTTAAGGTTGAGATTGATATTATGAAGTGTATGAGCTGGCACCAGACAATGTGTTTTTCGTGTAAAGATCCTTGTTTGGATGATGCAATAGAATTTTTAGGTATGTTTAGACCAAGCGTTAATGATGATAAATGTACAAGCTGTGGTTTTTGTGTTGGAGTATGTCCAAGTGGTGCAATAATTATAAAAGAAAAGGAAGTATAGAAGATGGCAGTAAAATTTATATCTCATGTTGATGAGGATAAACTTGGAAATTGGTTTATAGAGTTAACGGATACTTTAGGGGAAAGAACAGTTATATGTAAAGATCTAGACGAGTATAAAGAGAAAATCGAAGAACTTGGAGATGAATACGGTAATGATATTGAAGTTGTTTGGACAAAATCTAAAACACTATCTCCAAAAAATTATCAAGATCTAAATGATAAAATGGCTCAGCTTCAAAAAGAGTATCATGATGAGATTGAACAAATTAATCAGCAAAATCAAGATACCCAAGATAATACGGGGTTCAATCCAAATGGCTAAAAAACTATTAATTTTAATACTTACTATTAATCTTTTTGCTATAGAAAATCTTACTCCGGATAAGATATTCAAAGCAACAGGAACCGTACAAAGTATTATTGTAGATAAAAACAGACTTTATGCAGGTACGGATAACGGTACTGTAGAGATATTTAACATAAATTCGAATGAGAAAATACAAACTATAAAATTACCTGATATCAAAGACTTTATGGGAGATACAATACCTGCAAAAATCTACTCAATAGATCTTTTGAACGATAAAATACTGATTGTATCTCAAGGGATGAAGGGGTATAGAAATATTTTTCTTTATGAGAATGGAAATTTAAATAAAATTATAGATATAAGCAAGAAATATTTTATTCAAAAAGCCTCTTTTATAAGTGATGAAACAATAGTATTTGGGCTTTTAAGCAACCAAATAGGTGTTTATAATTACAAAACAAAAAAGCTTGGATACCTTATACAAATAAGTTCATCTTCTTTTGCACACTTTATGTTAGATGAAGAAAAAACAAAAATAGCAGCTACAGATGAAAGCGGTGTTGTACGAGTGATCAATATTGAAAATGGTCAGGTGGTACAGCAACCTAAAGCCTTGAATTTGGATAAGGTGTATCAATTAGATTTTAAACAAGGTGTGATCCTCACAGCTGGACAAGATAGAAAAAGTGTAGTTTACAAAGATTATTCATCTTATTCGTTTGATTTTGACTTTTTACTATATAGCTGCGGATTAAGTCCAAATGCAAAACTGGGTGCAGTTGCACATAATGAGAAAAATGAAGTTTTAGTATTTGATATAGTTTCTAAAAAGAAGCTATATAATTTAAAGGGGCAAAAGGCCACTTTAACACAAATACTTTTTAAAAATGAAAAAGAGATCTTCACATCGTGTGATGATCCAAATATAAATTATTTTAAATTAAATTAAAGGGGTAAATTATGAATATTTCAAGTATAGTAGTACAAACAGTTCCAAAGTTTTTAGATGAAGTTGTAAACAGTTTAAAAGAATGCGAAGCGTGTGATTATCATATGCATGATGAAAAAGGTAGAATTATCATCACGATAGAGGGTAACGGTGTAAAAGAGGAGCTTGAAAAACTAAAAGTAATTGAGGCAATCCCACATGTTATATCAGCAGATATGCAGATGGCATATAGTGAAGATGAGCTTGATGAGCATATGGAAGTTCTTAATAATGCAGATGCAGTACCTAAGATGTTAAATGATGATAATATTGATATCGATAAAGTCATCTATAGAGGAGATCTTAAGAAAAAAGATTTAGAAGGGTTTGCAGCTGAATTTGACAGGGTGGACTAAGATGGAATTTAATGAAAGTGAATTTTTAATTGAAACTGTAGTTCCAGAAAACGAGCTAATCATATCAAGGACAGACTTAAAAGGTATAATCACTTATGCAAATGATACATTTGCTCAGATTAGTGGCTTTAGTGTAGATGAACTTGTAGGGCAGCCTCATAATATCGTAAGGCATCCGGATATGCCAAAACGTGCCTTTAAAGGTATGTGGGATAAATTAAAATCTGGTAAGAAATGGGAAGGTGTAGTAAAGAACCTTAGAAAAGATACAGGATTCTACTGGGTACACGCTACTATAAGTGGTGTCTATAAGAACGGTGAACTTGTAGAGTTTAAGTCTATAAGAACACCAATAGATTATGAAACAAAGCTAAAGTATCAAAAACTGTATGATGAGTATAGAAATATAGATAAAGAGAATATTAGAAAAGTAATTTACAGCTAATGGAGGATTAATATGAGACTATTAGCACTTATGATTTTATTTAGTGTAGTACTTTTTGGTGCTGAAAATAATGAAACTAAAAAAAATATCCAAGAGCAAATGAAAAAAGAACAGAAATATGCGGAAGAACAGAAGTTTTATAGGGCTGATGAATATGATTTTAAAGGTGCAGAGGTCAATGAAGAAAGTTTAAAGAATATTCCTGATCAGCCTGAATATAACGATGACTTTGATATGGATCATACTTATGATTAATTAATCTATCACCGCACCAAAGCACTCATAATATCTTCATCAGACGGACTCTTAAATATTTATAGGTGCTTACATGAATATTGCCCGATACGTTTAGAAGATTTCCTGTATCACAAAGTGTACTTCTTAAGACACCACTTCATAAAATCTGAATCCTTTTAGTTAATTGTCTCATCAAGTGTCTCATTGAACTGTCTTTGAACCTGTAAGAGTTGATAATTCGTATCTATATAAATTGTTTTTTATGAAGGTTTTATTTAAAAGCAAAAATAAAAGTTTTCCTTTAGCTCTAAATTTTGGAACAAAATTAGAAAATCTCACTTATTGGCTTTATAACCTTTATTTAGAGATATAATTTGTTCCACAAAGTGTTCAAAAATTAGAATTTCGAGATTCTCTCAAACTCTAGAACTTTTTGAACAACAAAAATCACTTTTTAAATCATAAGTTTAAAGCCTCTTCCAGTCTTTCCACAAAAATCCTGCTATAAAAAGTGATATAATAAGTACATGTTTTTCTTCTCTTGTTGCTGCCTTTGAAAATAATTCTATTAACATTTAATTGATAGTATTTAAACTTATATTGTTGAAAATATTGATATAACATAAATAATTTTGTCGATATTTAGTATTATTATAACGTCAAAAAATAAAATATTAAATAGCCAAGTAAGGGTGTTTGTCTTTGCCAATATTTTAATAATTATGAGTACTTTGTATTTACCTCTTAAATATTCCAAATCATCTATGTATGTAAATTTCATGTCATTTTTATTTATCTTATTACTCTCTTTGATTGTCGTATAACATCTTTGATTGCAATACTCTA
>Ga0193965_1000292_pt1 | contig 17001 bp, 12 predicted proteins | sample FB_8_MG_FD_140330 | JGI IMG/M metagenome (GOLD analysis project Ga0193965, IMG submission 140330) | Microbial mat bacterial communities from the Broadkill River, Lewes, Delaware, United States - FB_8_MG | ecosystem: Environmental > Aquatic > Freshwater > River > Microbial mats | place: USA... | reverse complement strand
TTCATAAAAAAACCTTTGTATAAAATATTTGTATTAGTAAATTATATATCAATATACTTAGTATGAACTTTTGATTTACTATGAGTTTTGATAGTTTATATTGTATCCTTTTGAGGTTAAAAGGATACAAATGCAACTTACTCAAAAACTACTTCAATCGATAAACATCTTTAGTCAACTTACTACCAAAGAGTTAGAATCTTTACAAAAAATCTCTTCGTTAAAATCTCTTTGCAATAATGAGATACTTTTTTATGAGGGTGAATCTAGTGAGCAACTCAATATAATTGTAGAGGGAATCATCCAAGTTTATAAAATAAACAGGAGTAATAAAGAGATAATTTTAAAAGAGTTTACACCTTTTTCTTTTGTGGCTGAACTCTCCAACTATAATCACATCTGTTTTCCAGCTTCTGCAAAATCTATTGGAAACTCTAGCGTTTTACAAATAGACTTTGAGAAATTTGAAAAACAGTTTTTATACCATCCTAATATTAGCCCAAGTATAATAAAATCTATGGCAAACAAAATCATGATTCTCGAACAAACAATTGCTATGAATCTCACCATGGATGCAACACAAAGAGTTGCTAAAATGATTTACGATAAGCATAGATATTTAGAATCGAACAAACACCATAAACTCGCAACTGAGTTAAATATTACACCTGTTACATTTTCTCGTATTTTACGAAAGTTTAAAGATGAAAATATTATCGATTCAGACAATAAAATTATAAATAAAGATTTACTCAAACTGCAATTCTCTTAACATAGGTTAATGATTATTTTTTACGATTCAAATAAACTTCGAAAAATTAAAATTATTGGAGAAAATAATATGAGTATGTTTTGTAATCAGTGTGAGATGAGTATGCCAAGTGGTTGTGGAAGTGCAGGTCAAACAGTAGGGACTTGTGGTAAAGATGAGAATCTAGCAAATCTTCAAGATGTGATGGTTTACGGTCTTAAAGGTTTATCGGCATATAGAGAACATTTAAATGAACTTGCACCTGAGCAAACTAAAAGTATTGATGATGTAATGAGTGAAACACTTTATTTTACACTTACAAATGTAAACTTCAATTTTGATGACCATATCAAACAACTTATGAAGGTTGGTTCAGCAGGCTGTGAGGTGATGGATAAATTATCAAATGCTCATACTGGTAAGTTTGGAATCCCAACACCGGTAGTGATTCCTCAAAATATGGTTGAGGGAAAAGCAATTTTGGTAAGTGGACATAACTTAGAGATGTTTGGTGAACTTTTAAAAGCTACAGAGGGGAAAGGTATAAATATCTATACACACTCAGAGATGTTACCAGCACACGGCTACCCTGAGTTTAGAAAATACAAACACCTTAAAGGAAATGTTGGTAAAGCGTGGTTTGACCAAGTAAAACTGATGCAAAGATTCAAAGGTACATTTGTTGTTAATACAAACTGCATAGTGCCACCAAAAAAAGATGCTGATTATTTAGATAGAGTATTTACATATAAAATAGTTGGTATTGAGGGTACGAAAAAGATTGAAGCTTATGATTTTACAGAGCTTATTGAGACAACACTTGCTTGTGAAGATACTGTGATGGAAGATGATTTAACACTTACAACAGGGCATCATTATAAAACTATAATGACTTTAGCACCTCAAGTTTTACAAGCTGTGGCAGAGGGGAAAATTAAGCAGTTTTTTGTGATTGCTGGATGTGATGCACCGGGTAAAGCTGGAGAGTACTATAGAGAGATGGCCGAGAACTTACCAAAAGATTGTGTAATTATCACTTCATCTTGTGGTAAATTTAGATTTAATGACATAGATTTTGGTACTATTGAGGGAACAGAAATTCCAAGATATTTAGACTTAGGTCAGTGTAACGATTCTAATGGAGCTGTAGAGATTGCAAAAGCTGTAAGTGCTGCGTTGAATGTTCCTATAAATGAACTACCAATCTCAATCGTTTTAAGCTGGATGGAGCAAAAAGCTGTGATTATTTTACTAGCTTTGTTTAGCTTAGGGATAAAAAACATCTATTTAGGACCAAAAGCTCCAGAGTTTTTAAATGACGATGTGACAAACTTTTTAGTTGATACTTTTAATCTACACTATACAGGTAGTGCAAAAGAGGACTTAAAAGATTTATTAATTAACAAATAAAGATTTTTAAAATGAAGAAAAAAATATATTTATTTACAGATGGCAGTGTAAACCCTCAAAGTAAGATTGGTTTTGGTAGCTATCTGTTTTTAGATGAATCTCTTTTTTTTTCTTCTAAGCAAAAGAATCAAATCAAATCAAAAAAATTTGAAGATAGTTCCTCAACAAAACTAGAGTTAGAAACACTTTTGTGGGCTTTGGATGATGAGAGTTTACAAACCAATTTTTGGGGAGATAATTTTACGCTCATCATATATACCGACTGTCAAAACATCATAGGTTTGCAAAAAAGACGAGAGGGGTTTGAGAAAAAAAAGTATCTCAACTCCAAAGCTAAACTTATAAAAAATCATCAACTTTACAAAGATTTTTATAAAAAAATAGATAGTTTAGAGTGTGAATTTGTTAAAGTTAAAGGGCATAAAAAAAGTTCTCTCAAAGATAAGATAGATAATATTTTTACTTTAGTAGATAAAGCCTCGAGAGAGGCTCTTAGGAGCTATTTGGCTTAGTGAACCTCTACTCTATTTCTGCCACCATTTTTTGCCATATAAAGTTTTTGGTCTGCTATGTTTACATACTCATTTAAAAACTGTTTTTTATAATAGTACTCAGGCTTTACTTCAACAAGACCAATACTTACAGTTGTTCGTACCTCTTGAGAATCTATATTTAAAAAACTCTCTTCAAACTCTTTTCTTATCTTCTCAAACACCTTAAAACCATTTGCTTTTAAAATAGCTGGTAAAATGATGATAAACTCTTCACCACCATAACGGATAATAATATCAGAGTTTCTTATAAACTTTTTGACCACATCTACAAAAAGTTTAAGCATCTTATCCCCTGCGATATGCCCATAGGTATCGTTTACTTTTTTGAAATAATCTAAATCACACATCGCCAAAACAAAAGAGTTGTCTGTAGCTAGTGATAACTCATATTGACTCTCAAATACACTCTCTAAAGCGTTTCTATTCATCGCTCCGGTTAAAGAATCTTTTGTTATTTTAGTATTCATTAGTATGTTATCAATGAGTGCAATTTCAGTGCCAATACTTAAAGACAAAAGTTCACATTTTTCTAAATAGGTTATAACTATGTGGTATTCATCTTTTACAATATGGCTCTTTATCTTATCACCAAAAAAATGGATGTTGTTGTGCAAAGATTTGATTGTTTTTAACTTGGAGTTATTTTTTATAATATCCTTGGCTTCATTGTTAAGCCAGATTCCAAAATCACACTTAGAAGAATCAAGTTCTGGATAATTATCTTCTCTGTTTGAGGCGATTGATTTTGCAATATCTATCAACCATACTAAATGTGCTTCGTAGTACTTTATAATATTTTTATTTATCAAATCTGACATAGAGTTTATTCTAATATTACTTATTGATGAAATTTTTTCAACATAAGTATCTAAATATATCTTTGCTATTTTGTTATTAATATCATTAAAAAGTGAAAGAAAATCAAAAATACTAGAGTTTGTATGTGTAGATTTTATCTTGTTAATAAGCATATTTTTCAAAGAAAATATCTCATTAGTAATGATGATGTAAGGGTGTTCTAGTGATATCTCATACTTTGCAAGATTCTCAAATAAAACCAATATCTCCTCTAGTTCAAAAGAGCGATGAAAAATATCAAATATATCTTTATATCGCTCAATTAAAATATGATAAGAATCCTCACTTAGGTTGATATGAGAGGTATATCTCTCAAGGAATTCATCTAATAAATACTCTTTTTCATCTTTAAAAAACTCAGAAAAATTATATAACATAGATAAATCCTTTTAAAATTATTTTATAAATCGCTTGTTTTAAGCGTTAAACCTTTGAGGTTATGGATAGGATAAGAGTAAGAGATTCCCTCACCCTCACCTGTAATATCTAACTCATGCATAATCGTATGTATAATTTTATCCACTTTTTTCGTTGGAACAATAAACATAAGATTTGAATCTGTTGAATCTTCATGGAGTCTATTGTAAAAATTATCCATCTCTTCAAGTCCCATACCGTGTGCTTCCATAATAGTTACACCTCTTGCACCTGCTTCTTTAGCAGTTAAGAGAGCTTTTTCTTCTATATCGTGTGGTACGATTACATGAACAGCAGAAAATTGCATCTCATACGAGTGTCTTTTATCTGTTCCATGAACATTTACCGTTGAGAGACCCATGTTGTTTGCATCTTCAAGAGCGTGACGAAGTTCATCAAGGTGAATCTCTTCAAGTTCATGTTGCCCTTTAACACCCATTTTCTCAGTAATAACACCATACGCCATAACTGTAAGCATAGGAAATAGTGAAGCAAAAGCGATAAGACCAAAACCATCAATAAGTGGGTCACGACCTGGGATATTTGTAGCAAGACCTAAACCTAAAGCTGCAACAAGTGGCACTGTAACTGTAGAAGTTGTAACTCCACCACTATCATAAGCGATAGGGATAATATACTTAGGAGCGATGAATGTAAGTACGATTACAAAGATATATCCAGCCATAATATAATAAACAATATCTCCACCGTTTACGATTCTAAATGCACCTAATGAGATACCAATAGCCACACCAAGAGCAACAAACAAACGAAGTACGAAATCGTTTATCTTCCCATCACTAATCTCTTTTGCTTTTTTTGCAATAGCTGTAAGTGACGGTTCTGCCATAGTTGTAGAAAAACCAATAGCAAAAGCGAATGAGTAAATGATGATATTGCTATCGTTTTGAGTAAGTTGAAATGCCATAGTCTCACCAAGTGAGAAAAGACCCATCTCTAAACCGATAATAAAAGCGTATAAACCAAACATAACAAGCCCAAAACCGATAAGTACCTCTTTGAGGTTATCGATATGCTTCTTAAGGATTATGTATTGGAAAAATAAGATTACACCCAAAATAGGTACAACATCAAATGCAACACTTAAAAGACCTTTTAAAAGACCTAATATACTATAATCACTTGCAGCACTTGCCTCTAATGCTTGTGCAGCAAGAGGAACAACAACATCTTTAGCTTCAACAAATTGATATACATAAATACCATAAAACTGAACGAAAATCATAGGTGTTAATGAAGCAAAAGCGATAAGCCCAAAACCATCAAGAACAGGGTTTCTACCCTTAATAGTAGATGCCAAACCTATACCTAAAGCTGCAACAAGTGGTACTGTAACTGTAGAAGTTGTTACCCCACCAAGGTCAAATGCAAGACCCACAATCTCTTTAGGTGAGAAGTATGTAGCCGCAACTACTAAAACATAACCAGTGATGATGTAGTAGTGGATTGGGTGACCTTTAATGATTCTCCAAACACCAACAACAATAGCAAAACCAACAGAAAATGCAACAACCATTCTAAGCATAAAGGCATCAATTCTACCAGAACTAATCCCTGCTGCTTTATCGGCGATAACAAGAAGTGCTGGTTCGGCAACTGTTGTTCCAAAACCTATCATAAATGCAAATATTATTATCCAATTTGTAGAGCCTTTATGGGCAAAATCACTCGCTAAACCCTCACCAACTGGGAAGATTCCCACTTCAAGACCAAGCAAGAAAATTGCCAAACCTACACCAACAATAGCTAAACCAATAGCTGTACTAAACCAGTTCTCTGGCACACTCTGAATAATCACCAATTGAAAGAACATAATTACCAAGATAATTGGCATTAAGTCTCTAAACGATTCTTTGAGTAGTTTTAAAAACGACGCAATATTAAGCATTTTTCACCCTTATATAATTTATAACAAAATTGTACCCTTAAAAATTAAAACTAAAGGCTTATATGGAAACAAGTTCCCTTATCTAGCTCACTTTCTACTAAAATCTTTCCATTATGTAACTCTGTAATTATTTTATGAGTAATTGCTAGTCCTAAGCCTGTCCCTTTCTCAGCATTTCTTTTTGCATTCGAACCTTGTTTAAAAGGTTTAAACAACTCTTTAATATCTTCTTGTGAGATTCCAACTCCACTATCACAAATACTAAAATGGTGTTTGAAATTTTCAAATTTATATATTATTTTTATCTCTTTGTTTTCTGGAGTAAACTTTATAGCATTAGATAAGATATTAACAAATGCTTGTTTGAGAAGTTGCTTATCAGCAAAGATAGTTTTAGTATCGATAAACCCTTCAAGTGTAAGCTCTATACTCTTCTCTTGAGCTTGAGATTCTATGAGGAGTATTGTATCTTCAAATAGCTCAGATATACTCACTTCAGCCATAATACAATCCATTTGCCCCTTCTCTATTTTGGAAAAATCTAATATTGAATTTACTAATGTTAATAGATTCTGCCCAGAGAGATAAATTTTAGATATATAAGTTTTATCTTTCTCATCTATAGTTTTTCTTCTTTGTAAGATTTGAGAGAATCCAATAATTGCATTAAGAGGTGTTCTAAGCTCATGTGACATATTTGCTAAAAAGTCCCCTTTTGCTTCCTCTGCAATATGCGCTTTTTTAATCGATTCATGAAGTGTAGTTGTATCAAATCTGATTGCAACAAACTCCTCTATCTCATTATGTTCATCTAAAATAGGGACTATACTTGCACTCACAAAATACTCAGAACCATCTTTTCTTCTATTTTTTATCCCACCTTTCCAAACTTTTTTATTTAGAATTGTTTCCCACATTTGAGCAAAGGTCTCATTTGGTGTATCTGGATGTTGTACAATATTGTGAGATTTACCAATAAGCTCCTCTCTTGTGTATCCAGATATATTAATAAAAGCATCATTTACATAAGTGATGGTTCCTTGTTTATTTGATTTTGAGACAATTGCACTTAAATCTACAGCTCGTTTATACTCTGATAAAAGTTTATCTTTATTTACAAAATCTTTTTGAAGTTTTTTATTTTTTCTTTTAATCAGTATAAAATAATAGATTGCCAACACTGAAAAGTTCAGTAAAATAAATATAAGAATAGTATAAGTTAGATTTTTTGCTGAACCTAATGATGTATGCAAAGGTATATCAACCTCAATAACACCTCTTATATCTCCAAGAACCCAATCATCTCTAGGTGTATCTATTCTTGAATTATGACAGTTTACACACGCTTGATCTGTTAAAAAATCTGGAAAAGATGTTCTATATACAGATTCTCCATTCACAATATCTTCTCTTGAATATGTTTTGTCAGGATTTTTTAAAATATACGCTAAACTCTCTTTTTGAAAATCATCTAAAACCCTTTTTTCTCTATTTGGAAAAGGAAAATTACTGTACATCTCAACACCAACATCAGTGACTTCAGTGAATTTTTTTGCCATATCATGAAGTAAGGTTGCAGGAAGAGGAACTGTAGTGTCATAAAGTTTGTGATCAAAGTTTACTTTTAAATCTGTATGTGCTTTTATTTTTGAAAGAACATCATGATTATAATATGCTCGAAACATCTCAAGATATGTTTTGATTCTTTGTGACTGAGTAAAAGCTTCCTCTTTAGCTTGTTCTTTTGCTAAGTGGGGTATTAAATATAAAAGACCAATAAGCATAAGAGCTGTTATCGTACTTACTGCACCAACCATACTCTCTTTGAATAGTTTATTCACTATATTTTTCATCAATTTTTCCTTTATATATGCTGTTGTATAGCTTTTTCTAGTAAATCCATATCTATAGGCTTAGATATATAATCACTAAATCCATGCTCAAGGATTCTCTCTCTATCTCCATTTACAGCCAAAGCTGTTACAGCGATAATAGGTTTTTTATAATTTTTTTCTCTTAAAAGAGTGTAAAGTTCAAAACCATTTATATCTGGCATATCAATATCACTTAATATCAGTTCATATTGTTCTATATCAAGAGCTAAAACTTCAGCAGCACTCTCATAAATTTCCACCTCTATCTCTTCAAAAAGCATCTCCATCATATCTAACATAAGTAATCTATTGAGTTGATTATCATCTACAAAAAGTATCTTCATTTAATCATATCCCTTTTCCATTGATTATTTCCATAATAGAGTGTACACTATTATCATCTTTATAAGTCTCTTTAATCTCTAAAAATTTATCTAAATTATCTACAAAAAGTGTAATAAGTGCTGGATCAAAATGTGTTCCCGCATCCTCTTTCATAATTTGTAATACTTTCTCAAGAGGCATAGGTTCTTTATAACATCTTTTTGAACTAAGTGCATCAAACACATCTGCAATAGCAATTATTCTTGCATAGAGATGGATGTTTTCACCCTTTATCCCATTTGGATACCCTTTGCCATCCCATCTTTCATGGTGTTGTGTAGCTATAATATGCCCTGCTTTTAAAACAGGAAACTTATCTGCACCCTCTAATATTTTTCCACCAAGTACAGCGTGTTGTTTCATAATCTCAAACTCATTGTCAACAAACTTACCCGGTTTGAGAAGTATTTTATCGGGGATTCCAACCTTACCTATATCGTGAAGGGGTGCTGCATATAAAATAAGTTCACACTCATCTTTATCAAGACCATACAAGGAAGCTAAAAGTTTTGAGTAATGACTCATTCTTTTAATATGTCCACCTGTTTCTAAATCTCTAAACTCACTTGCAAGCCCTAGACGAACAGAGATTTCATACTCTGTTTGTTTTGCTAGTTTGAGTGTATCTTCAAGCTGTGCTGTTCTCTCTTTAACTTGTTGTTCTAGTATATTTTTTTGATTTTCTACAAGAGTGTAATAATGATTCATTTTTGCATAGTTTATTGTTCTAGCACATAAAATCTCTATATCATAAGGTTTAGATATAAAATCACTCGCACCTTTTTCTAAGGCTTCATGCTCTTTTTCTGTATTTGCTGTTACCATCAAAACTGGCAAATTTTTAAGATTCTCATTTTCTCTAATCTTAGTAAGTGCTTCAAGACCATCCATAACAGGCATACTAATATCTAATAGTACAACATCAAATTTTTGTGTCTTTAGTAGCTCTAAAGCTTTTTCACCATTCTCTGCATTAGTTAATGTAACATTATCATAATCCATAAATGATGCTTCAATCAAGTCAAGATTAAATGGTTCATCATCAACAGCTAAAATTGAGTATTGTTCTGACATAAAAATCCTTTAAACATACTTTGTTATATTTTACATAAGATTCACTATAGTTTTGCTTATTTAGAGTTTATTAAAATAGTTTATTTATACTTTAAGTATCTTATAGGTACAATCTCGCTCTTAATAATTTGGTTTCGTGTCCGAGTGGCCGATGGTGCATCCTTGGAAAGGATGTGTAGAGCAATCTACCGAGAGTTCGAATCTCTCCGAAACCACCACATATAAAAGCTATCAATTCACATAAAATATTTCAGTTAAAATAATAAAAAAATCTAAAAAAGTTTATAAGTAATGGGGATATTAAAGAGGGTAAAATCTAGCCGAAGCTAGACTTTAAATTATTTTGCAGCTTTTAAAATACCTGCTTTAGGGAATACAAATGTAGAATCTCTAAAAACTACAATCTCATCTTCACGACCTACTGCATACGCTCTAATTTTGATAGGGATGATAGTGTCTTTTCTTGCATCATCAACTAAAACTTCTGTAGTACGAAGTACAACAATTTTTTTCTTTTTAATACCTGGAACTGCTGTAAACTCTTTGTTTGGTTTAGCAATGATAATCTTACCTTCCATACCTTTTGGTGGAATAACTTCAAAGAAAAATTTCATTTTTTCACTTTGAGTATTTTGAAGTAAGAACTCATACGCATTATCTACTCTCACTTTTCCATCGTCCATAAGTTTTGTTGAGTAAAGTCTTGTTTCTTTATTAATGTTTAGAAGCATATTCTCTTTTGTGCTTCCCATTACGCCAAGAATAATCATAAGACCAACTAAAAGTCCCATATATGCTAAAACTTTTCCACGGAAATATTGAGTTTTACCTTTTTGATCTACAATCTCATAATCACTTGACCAAGTAACTAATGATTCTTTTCCAAGTTTACCCATAACAGTTGTACACGCATCCACACACTCTAAACAGTTGATACACTCTAACTGAAGACCTTGACGAATATCGATATGAGTAGGACAAACAGTTACACAAGATTCACACGCTGTACACTCTGCATGAGGCTCTGCTGCAACAATATCTTTTTGTTTAGAGAATTTTTTCTCATGACCATCATAAATATTACCACCACGGTGCATATCATAAAGAGCCATAACTGTATGCTCATCATATAAAACAGACTGAACACGAGAATAAGGACAAACATAAATACAAAAGTTTTCTTTCATAAATACTATGTCATAAATCAAAAATAAAGCGATACCAATAACAGCACCAAATAGTGTCCAGTGATTGTTAAAATCAGCTAAATAAGCGAAAAAATCTTCCGGTGGAACAAAGAACCATAAAAAGTTAGAAGCGGCAACAATCGCTAAAACAGACCACATTAAAACTGCGATAACTTTTTTAACCTTATTCTCTGGTTTTGACATATCAGGTTCTTTTTGTTTATTTTTGATTCTACCACGAAGACCTAAGATTTTTGTCTCAATCAAGTCACGATAGATTACACGAAAAACAGTTTGAGGACAAACCCATCCACAAAAAACACGCCCACCCATAACAGTCATACCAAAGATTCCTAAGAACATTAGCATCAGTAAAAATGGCATCAAATAAAGCTCTTGCATATCATACTGGATAAAAGCAAGGTGTAGTTTCAGTTTATCAAAGCTCAATAAGAAAAAATGGTTTCCATCTATTTGAATCCATGGTAAAATTAAAACAAACATAGTTACAAAAGTATAAAGATAATATCTCTTTATTCTCCACGGTGTTGGTATTTCTATACCTTTTTTTTGTTCACTCATCTAACACTCCTGTTATTTATTTGGGACAAGTTATAGTGTTTATAACTTTCTCTTCTGCATCTATAGGTTCTTGTGGCAACAATGAACCAAACGCTACCTCTTTTAACTCTCTTGATTCTATATAATCTTTAAGTGAGCTTCTACTTACATTTAAAAGTCTTGACATCTCACTCACACTCTTGTTTTCTTTAATGTACATAATAATTTCATTAATATGTACATCAAATTTAGAGTTAGATCTACTACCTTTAGGTCTCCCTATAACTTTTTTAGATTCATTTTGCATCTGATTACGAAGTTGATCGATTAATCCAAACACAAGCATAACGCTACTTTGTTTAGAGATAATTACAGATTGTTTTATAAAATGGATACTGAAGTTATTTTTGAAAAGGCATGAAAACATCTGGATAAGATCTTCCATATTTGTAGAGAGTACCCACACATCATACACTAATAATGTAGTGTTTGCTTTACTCTGAAAATATTTTGTAACATGAGTTCTATCAGATAAACGCTTATTCTGAGAGGTTTGATCGACAAACTCATCATCAATGGTTATTTTTTTAGAGATAGCGTAAGAATTAATCAACTGAAGTTGATCAAAAGCAGCATCAAAATGTTTATCTGGACGAATATATGCAACTGTCATAATAACGATTAAACCTCTCTAATTTTTGAATTTCATCGTCATTATACAACTTATTGACGATGAAAGTCAATAGTAAAGTTAGTTATTTCGTCAATTCAACAGTTTCATGTTGTTTTTTTGAAACTGTTGAAGGTTATAAACTTACCAGCCAAATCCTAATTTAGCCATATATCTTCTATCTGGATTGCTAGCACTACCAGTTCCTATCTCCTCTTCATAAGTTGCAACACTTAATTTTAGAAGTAAAATTTCCATATCTACACCTGCCGTATAAGCACTTTGGTACATACCAAGATTAAGAGTTGTTGAGAATGCACTTGTATCAACTAAGCCCATACCAACACCAAGTCTAATTCTTTTCATCATATCAGATTCACTTAAATCCTCAATACTCTCATCCATATTATAAAAACGAGCTTCATTCGCGTCAAACAAATCAATATAATCAACAGCTATAACAAGCTTATTCATAAATGATACTTCAGGAGTGATAGAAGCACCAATATTTACAGTAACTGGTTGTTGACCATAATTGTTATCCATATCCATTGAGCCTAGATTCATCACACTCATACCAATTGCTGGATGCCAAGAGTTGTTTGGAAAAGGATGATATACTACCCCAACATCTACACCATATCCTGAAGATTCTTTTTTATATTTATCCTCTAAAAGATCTTCAACATCTACATCACCTGTCAAATCATTTACATCAAGTAAACCCTCATAAGAGTTTTGCATAATATATTTGATTCCTATACCAACATCGAGCTTTCCATATTCTGTATCGTACGATTTTGCAGCACCTACAATAATTCCACCATACCCTCTTGAACTCGCTTCAAGATTTAAAGTATTTGCATGTGTCATAAAATTATTATCCACAGCTGCGAGTAAACCAATAGTCCATGCAAAAGCATCAGAGTTTTTTGAGATTGAAGTATAGTTATCAAAACCTATGTGAAATGGCTGTCCATTATACTTTTCTAATACATCAATCATCTTATCTGTATCTTCACCAGCATCATCCACATCAGTTATAAAATCTTGAGAATCTGCAGTTACCGATGCACCAATTCCAAGTAAATCTACCACTAAACCATGCTCTTTTTTAATGTTTGCAAGTCCAGCAGGGTTTGAAAAAACTGATGTTGAGTAAGAACCAACAGCAACATTTGCACCACCCATACCCATAATACGAGAATCTTTATATAAATAAGCGTGTTCTGCACCTAAAGCAAATAACGACGAGCTAGCACCTAAAAGTGCCAATGATAATAATGTTTTTTTCATAAGTTTTCCTTTAGTTTTTAGCCATTTCTGCATTAAGATAGTTTATCAATTCAACTACCGATATATTTGGATTATAATCTGTATTTATCTCAGCTCTATAACTCTCTATATCCTCTTTTACATCATCTGGTGCAGCACTCAAAATAAAATCAAATGAACTATTTAAAGTATCAAGTAAAGCCTCAAGAACTGTCAGGTTTTCATCTTTTACAGGGCAAGGATAATTATCATTACATACAGTTGTGTAATCAGTTAATACTAATTGTGTTCTATCTTGAGTTGCTAAAAGATTGTAACTCCCTAAGCCATTACTTAAAACTACCTCTATAGGAGTATATGTAGTATCATTTATCACTGTTGTACCTGCATAGTTAACACTTGCACACTCACTAGGAATATCTGATGGAGCATAAACTTTTGCTAAAGCACATCCTGAAGCTAAAAGATTTTCATCATCTCCAGATTCTTCTAGTTTACTTACATCACCCATATAACTTAAAACTGATGCAACTTTTGTAATATACGCCAAACCTAAAAACAGTTCGTTAGTATCAAGGTCTAACTCCTCTATATCATCATTATAATCATTTGTTAAAGATGGTGATAGCTTTGTTACATCTACTAGTTTTGAATAATACTCTATAGCTTTTTGAAGATTATCTAATGTTTGTGCATCTTTATTTTCCTCAATACTTGTAACAAATGATGCAAAAGAAACCTCATCATTACCCTCTTCAGCTGAAGATATAATTGAAACTAAATCAGTAGTACTAAAACCTGCTTTGTCCATGTATGCTGATGCAAGTTTTAAGTTGTCTTCATCAGTTTTGAGTTCTTTATCTTCAAGGTTAGAGATAACTCCATCGTAGTCACCACTATCCAACATCTGCTGAGTAATCATTCTATCCTCAGCTTCATTATCACATCCACTAAACAGTAGCATTGCTGTAACAGTAGAAATTGCCAATACTTTACTAATCATATCTCATCCTTTTGTATTTAATCTGTTAAAGTATATCATATTCTAGTTTTGAAATTCATATTTCACTACTCAACACAAGCGATAATTATGTACAAAAATGATAATATACTTTTAATAATTTTCATAAAAAGTTTTAATCAAATGACAACAAAACAATACATACTAAACACAATCAAAACTCGTCCACTTATTATAGATGGTGCGATGGGGACACAACTGCAACAACGCGATGAAAAGATTCCTACGTCAGCTTGGGAGGGAAATGAGGGGTGTAATGAACTCCTTAATGTCACTTGCCCTGAAGTTTTAAGTGAGATTTTTCACGCTTACCTAACGGCTGGTGCTGACTTTATCACAACAAATACTTTTGGTTCTTTCTCTTGGGTTCTTGATGAATATCAAATAGGTGAGCGCGCTTATGAGCTTACAAAGGCTGGAGCTGAGTTAGTTAAAGCTGAGTGTGAAAAGTTCTCTACGCCTGAGCATCCACGTTTCTGTCTCGGTTCAGTTGGACCGGGAACAAAACTTCCATCTCTTGGTCACATAACTTATGATGAGATGTTTGAGGGTTATACTGAGTTTTGTATCGCACTTATTGACGGTGGAGTTGATGTTTTTATACTTGAGACAGCTCAAGACCCGCTTCAGATAAAAGCTGGTCTTCACGCTATACAAGAAGCTAACAGACGAAAAGGAACTGAGATTCCTACTATGGTATCTGTTACAGTTGAACTTAGCGGGACTATGCTTATTGGAACTGATGCACAAACTATCGCTACAATTCTAGAGCCTTTTGATATTTTATCTCTTGGCTTTAACTGTGGAACAGGACCTGAACAGGTTTTAAAACATGTTAAAACTCTAAGTGAGCTTTGGCATAAGCCGATAAGTGTTCACGCAAATGCAGGACTTCCTCAGAATCGCGGTGGTTATACTTACTACCCGATGGGGCCAGATGAGTTTACAGCCCAACAAGAGAAATTTTTAGCCTACGATGGTGTTAGTTTTCTGGGTGGATGTTGTGGAACTACACCTCAACATATCCGTGCATTAACAAATAAAGTAAGCTCTATAAAACCTAAAGAGCCGACAGGTTCACACCCAACATCAATAGCTTCACTTTTTAACACAGTTGAACTTATGCAAGAACCAGCTCCACTTCTTATGGGTGAGCGCTCAAACGCAACAGGTTCTAAAGCATTCAGAGAACTTCTTTTAGCTGAAAACTACGAGGGAACTCTAAGTGTAGCTCAACAACAAGTTCGTGCCGGTGCTCATGTTATAGATGTGAATGTCGGTTTTGCAGGTCGTGATGAGACTAAAGATATGAACGCGGTTATGGGGATGTATAATCAAAAAATCCCTCTTCCTCTTATGCCTGATTCTACACAAACCATAGGTCTTGAGACTGCACTTAAAAATATCGGTGGTAAACCTATTCTTAACTCTGTTAACCTTGAAGATGGTGAGCCTAAGTTTGATGAAGTTTGTTCTTTGGCTAAAAAGTATGGAACTTCTCTTGTTTGTCTAACTATTGATGAAGTTGGTATGGCTAAGACAGTTGAAAACAAACTAGCGGTTGCAGATAGAATCATAGATCTTGCTACTTCTCGTCACGGTATAAAAAAAGAGGATTTGATATTTGATGTCCTTACTTTTACACTTGGAAGTGGAGATGAAGAGTATTGGGATGCCGGTATAAACACTATTGAAGCGATAAGAGCACTTCGTCAAAAACATCCTGAAGTAAGTGCTACACTAGGTCTATCAAACATCTCTTTTGGACTTGATAAAGATGCCAGACCTTACCTAAACTCTATGTTCTTACACCATTGTATAGAGGCTGGACTAACAAGCGTTATTATCAATGTTAAACATATTATCCCTATCAATAAAATCAGCCAAGAAGATCAAGATATTTGTGATGATTTAATCTTTAACCGTAAACCAAACGGTGAGGCACTTTTTAATTTCATAGAGCACTTTAGCACAAAAGAGGCTATCGACAATACGAAAGAAGATGAAGAGTATTTAAAGATGAGCGATGAAGAAAAAATCGCTAAACTTCTAATGGACGGTGACAAAGAGAGAATGATTCCTCTGGTCGAAGAGGCTCGTCACACAATCCCTGCTGAGAAAATTGTAAATGAGATTCTTATCGATGCTATGAAGGTAGTGGGTGAGCTTTTTGGCTCAGGACAGATGCAACTACCGTTTGTACTTCAATCAGCTGAGACTATGAAAAAGACAGTTGACCACTTGAATCCTTATCTGCCTAAAGTTGAAAAAGAAGTAGATACTACTCTGGCTCTTGGAACGGTTAAAGGTGATGTTCATGATGTTGGTAAGAATCTTGTAGATATTATCCTATCAAACAATGGTTTTAAGGTAAATAACTTAGGAATCAAAGTTGAACTAGAGGATTTTATACAAGCTACAAAAGATGGTCATATCTCTGCCTTTGGGATGAGCGGACTTTTAGTTAAATCTACTCAGGTTATGCAAGAAAACTTAAAAGCTTTAAAAGCTGAGGGGATTAAAATCCCTGTACTTCTTGGTGGTGCTGCTCTTACTCGTACATTTATAGATGATTTTTGTCGCCCATTTTATGATGGTCCTATCTTTTACTGTAAAGATGCATTTGACGGTGTAACTGCTATGAGTAGAATCGAGGCTGGAAACTTTGACACTGACCTGCACGGTAAAGATTCCGAAGAAAAAGAGGTAAAAGAGAAAAAAGAGGTAGTGATTCCACCTTTTAAAGATTTAAAAATGCCTAACCGTGATGTTAAGATTCCAACTCCACCTTTTTGGGGACGTCGTGAGATAAAACTGACAGAAGCTCAAATAGAGATGGCTTTTGAGTGGATAAACCATAAGATTCTATTTAAATCTCGTTGGGGTTATAGCTCAAAAGGTCAAACAAAAGAGCAGTATCAAAAACAAGTTGATGAAGTTATCATGCCAGCGTACGAGAAACTAAAAGCACAGTTTTTAGATGAGAAACTATTTGAGCCAACTATCATTTATGGTTACTGGCCATGTAGAAGTGATGACAACACACTACTTATTTT
>Ga0193965_1000290_pt1 | contig 17028 bp, 20 predicted proteins | sample FB_8_MG_FD_140330 | JGI IMG/M metagenome (GOLD analysis project Ga0193965, IMG submission 140330) | Microbial mat bacterial communities from the Broadkill River, Lewes, Delaware, United States - FB_8_MG | ecosystem: Environmental > Aquatic > Freshwater > River > Microbial mats | place: USA... | reverse complement strand
TTAATACCAAGTATTGAAAAGTTAATACCAAATGCAACTATATCTCAAAGAGAAGTTGTAGATATGTTTGGTTTAAATATAGAGAATAGTACAAAAGGTTTATATTTAGATGAAGATAGCGAACAGATGCCATTAAGTACTTGTGGGATATAGGGGATAAATATGGGTAAAAAAACAATAAATATACCATTAGGAAGTCAGCATATATCACTATTAGAACCTGTAAAATTTAGATTTGAGTGTGAAAATGAAAAAATTATAGGTGTAGATAGTGATGTTGGATTTGTGCATAGAGGTATAGAAAAAGCTTGTGCTACAAAATTTAAATATGATAGTGTTGGTTATGTAGTAGCAAGAATCTGTGGACTTTGTGCGATTACTCACTCTTTATCTTACACTATGGCAGCAGAAAGTTTACTAGAGGGTGAAATAAGTTTAAAAGCAAAATATTTAAGAATCTTACTTGTGGAGCTTGACAGGATACATTCACATATGTTATGCCTATCTCATACAGCTGAAAATGCTGGATTTGAGGCTATGTTTATGCAAATAATGGGGGATAGAGAATATGTAATGGACCTTCAAGAGAAACTCACAGGAAATAGAGTTCAATTTGATTATATAAATATAGGTGGGGTAAATAGAGACTTAACAAGTGATATAGCTAAAGATATCAAAACAAATCTACAACTTATAAAAGCAAAAATAGATGAATATATAGATGAATTTCAAAATAACTGGAGTTTATCTTTAAAGTTTAAAGATATAGGAAAAATTACATTAGATGAAGCGTATGAATATAATGCAATAGGACCACTTGCAAGAGCAGCTGGTCTTAAAACAGATGTAAGAGCAGAATCAAAACTTTTACCTTATAGTGAAGTAGGCTTTAAAATGCAAATTGAACAAAATGGTGATATACATAGTAGAAATATGTTAAGATTAAATGAGATATTAAACTCTATACAGATGTGTGAAAATATTATAGATGGTTTGCCTAGTGGAGATATATTTACAAAACCAAAAGGTAAACCAAAAGGTGAAAGTATAATAAGACTTGAAGCACCAAGAGGTGAATTAATGTATTATATAAAAGGTAATGGAAAGCCTATTTTAAATAGAGTAAGAATTAAAACTCCAACTTTTAGTTGTATCCCAGCTTTTATGGAGATTTTTAAAGGTTCTAATTATGCAGATGCACCTGCTATATTAGCTTCATTTGACCCATGTCTTAGTTGTACTGCTAAGTAGGTAAATATATGAATAGTAGTATTAAAAAAGCATTTAAAAACTTGTTTAAATCGCCACAAACTATAGATTATCCAGTTTCGAATATAAAAAAACCAAAAGGGTATAGAGGTTTAATAGAGTATTGCGAAACTAAATGTATATATTGTCTAAAGTGTGAAAAGATATGTCCACCAGGGGCTATACTTTTTACCCACACAGATAATCCAAGTCAAAATGAAAAAAATAAAAAGAGTTTAGAGTATAATTATAATGAACACCTTTGTATCTATTGTGGAGAGTGTGTAAGAGCTTGCCCAAAGCCAAACGAAGCTTTGTGGCAAAGTGAGAAAAAACCATCTATTGGAGTAAAAACTGATAAGGTAAATGAAAATTGGTTTGAGATAGAAAAACTAAAAAAAAGTAAATAAATTTAAAAGGAGATAATAATTTATGATACAACAAACAGATGATAGATATAAGATGATTGAAAAAACTATGAAAAAATTAGGCTATGATAAGAGTGCTCTTATTGAGACTCTTCACACAGCACAAGATACTTTTGGATATTTGGAAAATAATGTTCTAAAATTCATAGCAAGAAGATTAAAACTTCCATATTCAAAAGTTTACGGAGTAGCAACATTTTACCATTTTTTTAGATTAAAACCTAAAGGGAAACATACAGCGGTTGTTTGTATGGGTACGGCTTGTTATATAAAAGGTGCTAATAAAATACTTGAAAGCTTAGAGCAAAAATATGGTATAAAAGCAGGTGAAACTACAAAAGACTCATTACTTTCATTAATATCAGCTAGATGTGTGGGGTCTTGTTCTTTAGCTCCAATTGCCATTTATGATGACAAACCTATTGGTAATTTAACATTAGAACAGTCAGTTCAAAAGGTGGAGGATTTATTAAAATGATACATTCAATAGAGGAGCTAAAAGAGTTAGCAAAAAAAAGAAAATGTACAGAGGATAGTTGTAAAGATGAACTAAGAGTTTGTATAGGAAGTTCTTGTGCTTCTTTAGGTTCTGTAGAGCTTGCCAAAGAGCTTACAAAAGAGATAAAAACAGATACAGTAAAAAATAAAAAATGTAAAATAAAAGGTGTAGGTTGTAATGGTCTTTGTTCAGCTGCAATAATGGTATCTAAATACCATAAGAAATTAGATGAAGAGATTATTTATGGTGGAATTGAAAAAGAGGATAAAGAGAAGTTAAAAGAGCTTATTGTTGATGATAATATTCTAAGTGATAAAAAATTAGATATGAAAACCTCTTTTTTTACTCAACAAAAGAAAATTGTACTTGAAAATGCTGGAATTATAGACCCAAATGATATAGAAGATTATATATCATACGAAGGTTATTTAGCTTTATTTACAGCTCTTGAAGATATGATGCCATCTGAAGTTATTGAGGAAGTAAAAAAATCAGGACTTAGAGGAAGAGGTGGAGGAGGATACCCTACAGGTCTTAAGTGGGAAACTGTAGCCAAAGTAGATTCTGAACAAAAATATATAGTATGTAATGGTGATGAAGGGGACCCTGGTGCATTTATGGATAGAGCAGTAATGGAAGCTGACCCACATAAAGTTATAGAGGGTATGGCGTTAGCTGGTTTTGCTTGTGGAGCAACAAAAGGATATATTTATGTAAGAGCAGAATATCCAACTGCAGTAGAGAAACTAAACAAAGCTATTAAACAAGCTAAAAAATATGGAATACTTGGAAATAATATTGCAAATACAAACTTTAGTTTTGATATAGAAGTAAGACTTGGTGGTGGAGCATTTGTTTGTGGAGAGGCTACTGCATTAATTACATCAATTGAAGGAAATAGAGGAAATCCACGACAAAAACCACCACACTTAAGTGACTATGGACTATGGGGTGAGCCAACTATATTAAACAATGTTGAAACATTTGCAAATATAGCACCAATTATTAGAAATGGTGGAGAGTGGTATGCTTCAATTGGGACTGAAAAATCAGCGGGAACTAAAGTATTTGCTTTAACAGGACATATTAAAAACACAGGACTTGTAGAAGTGCCTATGGGTATATCTTTAAGAGAGCTTATATATGAAGTGGGTGGTGGACTTCCTGAGGGTTCTAAACTAAAAGCTATCCAAACAGGTGGTCCTAGTGGTGGTTGTATACCTGAAGAGCTACTTGATACATCAGTTGATTATGATAGTTTAAAAGCTGTTGGTTCTATTATGGGAAGTGGTGGACTTATAGTTATGGATGAAAAATCAAATATGGTAGAGGTGGCAAGATTTTTTATGGACTTTTCAAAGAGTGAATCTTGTGGTAAGTGTGTACCTTGTAGAGTTGGTACAACTGAGCTTACTGTTCTACTTGATAAATTTATAGCACATGAAGCAAAGCCAAGTGATTTTGAACTTTTAAAAAGTATATGTGAGGTTGTAAAAGATGGAAGTCTATGTGGTTTAGGTCAAACTGCACCAAATCCAGTACAAAGTACAATAAAATATTTTGAAAAAGAGTATCTTGAGGGTATCAAAAATGATTAGAGAAAAAGCTAGAGTAAAAACATTTAAAATAAATGATATAGATGTAACAGGAAGGTCTAATAGTACCATACTTGAAGTTGCAAATGAACATAATATAAATATACCAACACTTTGTTATATGGATGGGCTTTCTTGTGTTGGTGCTTGTAGAATGTGTCTTATTGAAGTAAAAGGGGGTAGTAAACTAATACCTGCTTGTACAGCAAAAATAAAAGAGGGGATGGAGATATATACTGAATCTGATAAAATCAAGTCTCATAGAAAAATGATACTATCTATGATTTTTGCAGAAAGAACACACACTTGTAGTGTATGTGTATCAAATGGAAATTGTGAGCTACAATCTCAAGCAATAGAACTAGGACTTGAACACTCATACGTACCATATATTCATAAAAAATTTGATGTAGATGCAAGTCATAAAGATTATGTATATGACCCAAATAGATGTATATTATGTACTAGATGTGTAAGAGTTTGTGATGAAGTTGAGGGAGCTCATGCTCTTGATATATTTGGAAGAGGAATTGATGCTAAGATTATTCATGATATGGATGAGCCTTGGGCAAATAGTGAAAGCTGTACATCTTGTGGAAAATGTGTTCATGTGTGTCCAACGGGTGCATTATTTGAAAAAGGTGTAAGTGCAACTGAGATGGTGAAGAAAAAGAATATCATTAGCAATTTAATACAAACAAGGAAAAACAGATGAAAAAAGCTAGAGTAGGAACTATATGGCTAGATGGTTGTTCTGGTTGTCATATGTCATTTTTAGATATGGATGAGAGACTCATTGAGTTATCTGCTTATATGGACGTTGTGTATAGTCCCTATGTAGATGCAAAAGAGATACCTGAAGATGTAGATTTATTTATAGTTGAAGGTGCTTTAAGTACAGACCATGATTTAAAAATTATTAAAGAGATAAGAAAAAAGTCTAAACTTATACTTGCTCTTGGAGATTGTGCAATTACTGGAAATATTTCAGCTATGAAAAATCTTGTAGGAACTGATGCCGTATTAGAAAAAGGATATTTTGATTTAGCAGATTTTAATAAAGGTGAGTATCCAGATGAGATAGTACCAAAACTTTTAGATAAAGTTATACCTTTAAATGAAGCAATCGATGTAGATTTTTTTGTTCCAGGGTGTCCAACACCAGCAGATGCAATATATGAAGTGGTAAAAGGTGTATTATTAGATAAAGAAGTAGATATTAGCTCATTAACAAGGTTTGGTAAATAGTATGGAAAAAAGAAAATTAGTAATAGAACCAGTAACAAGAATAGAGGGTCATGCAAAAATTACAATAGATTTAAATGAAAATGGTAAAGTAGATGATGCAAGAATTCATGTAACTCAATATAGAGGTTTTGAAAAAATATGTGAAGGTAGACCTTATACAGAGATGCCTGCTCTTACTGCTAGAACTTGTGGTATTTGCCCTGTAAGTCATGTAATATCATCAACAAAAGCTTGTGATAATCTTCTTGCAGTTCGTCCTCCAAAAGCAGCAAGAAATATTAGAAGAGTTGTAAATTTAGCACAAATTATACAATCACATGCATTAAATTTCTATCATCTAAGTGCTCCAGATTTTGTATATGGTTTTGATGCAAGTCCTGAAGATAGAAATATATTTAAACTAATGCAAACAAATCCAGATATGGCAAAAGATGGTATTAAACTAAGAGCCTTTGGTCAAAAGATAATAGAGCAACTTGGTGGAAAAAGAATTCACCCTGAATGGATAGTTCCAGGTGGAGTAAGTCATCAAATTACAAATGAACAAAGAGATAATATACTTTCACAAATACCTGAAGCTATGGATATAGCAAAAAGAACTCTAAAATATTTTAAGAATAATATTCATAAATTTAAAAAAGAGATAGAGACTTTTGCCTCTTTTCCATCTTTATTTATGGGTTTAGTAAATAAAAAAGGAAATTTAGAGCATTATGATGGTTTTTTAAGATTTATAGATGCAAATGGTAATATATTAGAAAATGGAATTGACCCAACTTTTTATAAAGATTATATTGGTGAAGCAGTAGAGAAAGATAGCTATTTAAAATCTCCATACTATAAACCTATGGGATATCCTGAAGGTATGTATAGAGTAGGACCACTTGCAAGACTTAATGTTGCTAATAGATGTGGTACTCCTGAAGCTGATGAAGAGTTCGATAATTTTAAAAATCTTAATAATGGAAAACCTGTACTTAACTCTTTTTATTACCATTATGCAAGAATTATAGAGATTATACATGGTATTGAAAAAATAGAAGCTATACTAAGAGAGCCTAAAACTATGGGTGATAACTTTAGGTCAAGAGCTAAAATAAATAGAGAAAGAGGGGTTGGGTGTTCTGAAGCTCCAAGAGGTACACTTTTTCATGATTATGAAGTTACAAAAGATGGTATTATAACAGGTGTAAATCTTATAATTGCTACAGGTAACAACAATCTTGCTATGAATGCAGGAGTTAAACAAGTCGCACAAGAGTTTGTAAATGGTTCAAATATAACAGATGGAGCATTAAATAGAGTTGAGGCAGTTATTAGATGTTTTGACCCATGTTTAAGTTGTTCTACTCATGCTATGGGTATAGTTTCATCTGCTATTGAGATAAGAGACCATAATAAAAAAATAATTGATGTAATTAAAAGAAGTTAGGATAAAATTGCGTATTATAATAGGATATGGAAATTCACTTCGTGGTGAAGATGCTTTTGGAGTAGATGTAATATCTCTACTTCAAAAGAAAAAATTAAAAGATACTAAACTTTTAAGTCAATATCAACTTACTCCAGAGTTATCCCTAGAGCTTCTTGAAGCTAGTGAGATTATATTTATTGATGCATTGTATGGAACAGATAATTATGCACTTGCTTGTGATATTACTAATAATCAAAATGCAAATCTAAGTCACCATATAGGTCCAAAAGTTATAATTGCTATGTTAAACAATATTTATAATAGATATCCAAAATTTCAAATATACTCTATGGTAACAAACCAATTTGATATAATAAAAAATAAAAAAGAATATAATAGATGTTTAAATCTTATTGCATCTTATTTAAGCAAATAGGTGAAAAATATAAAATTTTACTCCAATTCTAATGACATCAAAAACATCTCTTCCCCATCTAATATTTTTATATTACTACTATTGCATACAGGGCATAAAAATTCATTCTTTTGAAGCTCATACTCTTTATTACATATATTGCAAAATATTTTAACTTTTTGAATATTCATAATAAAATCAGCATTATGGCAAACTGTATCTTCTTTAAATGTATCAAATGCTGTTTTTAAAAGTTCAGGCTCTACACCACTCATTACACCAACTTTTACTACTAGCTTTGTAACTTGAGAAGCATCATTTTCTTTTACATAATCTTCACAACTATCAACTAATGATTGAACTATAGAATATTCGTGCATATTAACATATCCTTGGTAGAAGTTCACCTGTAGGTATATCTAAAAACCTACTTGTACCCCACTGTGTATTTAGTATGACTTTTTTAGGATATTTTTGAGAAACAATACCAATAGATGAAGCATTCTTATTAAAACTTTTTAATATCTCTAATGCTTTTTTTTCATCATCTTTTTTAACTGCTAATACAAATGTACCTTCATTTGCTAAATTTATAGCATCAAATCCTAATATCTCACAAAGTCCACTTACTTCATCGCATATAGGTATATTATCCTCTTGAACTTCTATACAAATATTAGATTGATTTGCCCATTCATTTAAAACAGCATTTAAGCCACCTCTTGTAGCATCTCTTAAAGCAGTTATAGCTATATTATTATCAATAAGCTCTTTTACTATTGGATATAAAGAGCTACAATCACTCTTTAAATTAGTTTCTAACGCTATCCCCTCTCTACTTGCAAATATCACTGCACCATGTGTCCCTATATCTCTATTTACAAGTATCACATCGTCTTGAGTTATATTATTTGAACTTATATCTTTTTTTAAAATTTCTCCTATACCTGTTGTATTTATAAATATTTTATCAACACTCCCTTTTGGTACAACTTTTGTATCCCCACTTACAACTATAGCACCATTATTATCAAGCTCTTTTTTCATAGATTGAACTATTGTATTTAAATCATCTATACTAAACCCCTCTTCAATAATAACTGAACAAGTAAGATATTTTGGTTTTGCTCCCATCATAGAGATATCGTTACAAGTACCACATACTGCTAATTTTCCAATATCACCACCATTAAAAAACAAAGGAGTAACAGTAAAACTATCTGTTGAAAAAGCTAATTTACCATCTTCAATAACAGCAGCATCTTCACTTTTTTCTAATATCTCATTTTTAAATGCTTTATAAAATACCTTTGAGATAAGCTCATTGTTCTCTTCTCCACCGTTACCGTGGGCTAATTTTATTTTATTTTCCATAATTATCCTTTTTAAGGTTTACTTTAAAAAACTACCATATTTATAATAAGCTGCACAAGCCCCTTCGCTACTTACCATACAAGACCCAAGTGGAGATGATGGTTTACAAACTGTACCAAATACTTTACACTCAATTGGATTAGATTTTCCTTTTAAAATATCTCCACAAATACAAAGCTTATTATCATCAATTATTTTTGTTGGTAAAATATCTTTATAAATTACCTCTGCATCATATTCTTTATATTTATCTTTTAATTTTAATGCACTTTTAGGAATATCACCAATTCCACGCCATCTAAAATGTTCTCTTTTTATAAAATATGTATCATTTAATTTTTGAGCTACTAGATTTCCATTTTTATTTACACTTCTTGAGTATTGTATCTCCACTTCGCATCTATTTTGATTAAATTGTTTTAGTATCATCAAAATAGACTCCATAACATCTACAGGTTCAAATCCACTTACTACTAAAGGCTTTTTGTATTTTAAAGAAAATTCATCATATATTTTAGAACCACTTACAACACTTACATGAGATGGACCTATAAAAGCATCTATATTATTTGTGTCATCATCTAATAATACCCTCATCGCTTCTGGTACTGTGATATGATTGATATAAAATAAAATATTTTTTATATCTTGTTTTACCACTTGATGAAGTAAGGCAGTTGTCATAGGTGTAGTTGTTTCAAATCCTATTGCAAAAAAAATTACTTTTTTATCAAGATTCTCTTTTGAAATTTTAATACAATCCATAGGGGAATATACAAATCTCACATCAGCACCTTTTGCTCTTGCATCTTGTAGAGTACCTAAACTACCAGGTACTTTTATCATATCTCCCAAGGTTACAAGTATAACATCATTTTCTAAAGCTAAAGTATAAGCATGGTCTATTCTCTCTTTTGGCATTACACATACAGGACAACCTGGGCCATGAATAAAGTTTATATTCTTAGGTAATAATTGATTTAATCCATATTTCATAATAGAATGGGTATGACCACCACACACTTCCATAATACTAATTGGTTTAGATAATTTTTTAGCTTCTTTATCTATTAGTTTTTTATATGATGTTATAACTTGAGGGTCTCTAAATCCATCATATAAATCTTTTAGATTTAAACTATCCATTTGGACAATTATCGCTATCTTTTATAGTTTTTTCCAACTCTTCTTGCTCCATCACCTCTAATATCTCTTTATAGGTTTCTAAAGAGCTTAAAGCATCCTCTTCATCAATTTTATTCATAATAAACCCTATATGAAGTAAAACATAATCTCCAATATCTATACTCCCCTCTTCCATAAGGTCAAGAGATGCATCTCTAGTTACCCCCATAGTATCAACTGTTGCTATGTTTTTTTCATAATTTATTTTGGTTACACGACTAGGTATTGCTAAACACATTATCTCATTTGCCTTTTAAACTCTATCCAATTTATAACTTTTTTTAAACTCTCTTCATTATGTATATTTACTTCTAAAATATCTACATTTGGTTTTAGTTTTCTAGCCTCTTTTTTTTCATTTTCTATATCATAATCAAAATGTGGTAAAAGGTCTGTTTTAGTTATAAGTATTAAGTCAGCAGACCTAAACATAACAGGATATTTTGCTATTTTATCACTACCTTCTGGTACACTTACAAGTACTATATTTAGATGAGTTCCCACATCGTATGAAGCGGGGCATACAAGATTTCCTACATTTTCTACAAAACATACATCTATATCTTCTAATGGCATAGCGTGAAGTCCTTTGTGTACCATAAAAGCATCAAGATGACAAGCAGAACCTGTTTGTATCTGAAAAGCTGGTATATTTTTAGCTTTAAGCCTATCTGCATCTTTTGAAGTTTCTAAATCACCCTCTATTACTCCATATTTAAACTTTGTTATATCTGCCATTTTTTCAAGAAGTGTAGTTTTACCACTTCCTGGACTAGACATAAGGTTTATTGCTAATATCCCATTTTTATCAAAATGTGCTCTATTATGAACAGCTTCATGGTCATTTTTATGAAGTATCTTTTGAATAACCTCTACAGTTTTTGTATCATTTAACTGTGGGTTAGAATGAATATTTGCAATTTTATCATCGTGGTGATGATGTTCATTATTTTCTGTTATACTACATCCGCAATCTTTACACATTATTTATCCTTAAAAATTAATTTATTGTTTTGTTTTTCCAAATACTATGACAACTTACACAATGATTTGATAGTTCAAAAAATTTTTGATTAGTTTCTATCCAGTTCTTTTCATCTAAACTTTTTAAAACTTCACTTGTTGCATTATGTAAGAGTTTATCGTATGATAAAAGTGATGTTTTAAAATCTTCTCTATCCTCTTTAGCTACTCTCATCCAAGGTTTCTCTTTTGGTGCTGGATGTGAGTCTATAAGATAAATACCTGATTTTACTAAAAGGGAATTTTGACTAACTATTCCATCTTGAGCCATTTTCAAACCTTCACCCATCTGTCTCATCATTTGAGAATAACTTATATTAGCAATATTTTTACTATTTACTAACTCTTCTACATTTTGAAATTTTACATCTTCTATATGTGGATGTTGATGCTCTTCTAGTCCTTTTATGTTTGGTTCAAACATAACTGCATGTGAGTGTGGTGTAACCATAGAGTTAAATCCAACTACTATAGATAAAATTCCAACAGTAGTTAAAACCTTTTTAATATTTGAGATATTATGTAATAATTTTTTATTTATATACAAAATAATAACCCCTAACATAAAAAAAACAACACTCACCCCTAAAACAAACATTATAACTATCTCATATCCCAAATTATAAGAACCGTTTAATCCAAATACAACTGCAATACCTCTAGCCCCACCAATTCCCATTAATGCACCAACTCCTAAAGCTGATAGTTTAGAGTTATTATTATGTTTATGCTTATCTCCATACCATATATGAATATGCTCTTTATTATTATGGGTATGTATATTTAAATGAATTTTATCATTTAATATCATAAAAATTATATAAACTCCCATACTAAATATAACAAATGCTGCTACAATATCACTATATATTAAATAGTCTTCAGATATATTAAAAACTTGTAAAATTTTTGCAAATATAAGCAACATAACACCATGACCAAATGCAAAGGCAAAAGTTATAAGCATAGTACTTTTTTTTGATTTTCCTATTGAAAAGTTTGATATAGCCACAAGATGGTCTGGACTTAATGCATGAAGCATTCCATACCAAAATATTAATAACAAACCAATTTCCATATCTATTCCTTTTTTGTATTATATTTAAAGTATATTTCAAATTAATTACATATTATAAAATTATTTAAGAGTTTTTTAAGTTGATATTAGATTTTAATTGAAAATTCAAAATTATTATTCACAATAAAATTAGCTTTTTGAAGTGTAATTATAATATTTATTATTTTTATATTTTAAAGGATATATTATAAAAATATATCCTTTTTTAGAAACTAGTCCTCTTTTTTTCTTAGAGCCTCTTTAGATTTTGCAAAACAAAACATACCCATTTTTTGATTTGTAAATGACATAATACAAGTCGAACCTGGGTCTGTCATTGGTGTAAATTCATATATTCTTACATTATAACCTTCTGTTTCTACATTGTATTGAGCATCTGGCTTAATTGTTTTATCTTTCCAACTCATTATTTGAGACCAAGTCATACCTGCGTTTAAACTTGTAGTTAATAATCCTAAAACACCTGCACTTAATAATATCTTTTTCATTTTAATCCTTTTTTTAAATTTTATACCGCTTGAGATATTAAAACACCCTCAATCATTTTATCTAAATCACCATCTAATATAGCATCAACATTACTATACCCTATATTACTTCTGGTATCTTTAATTTGTTGATAAGGTTGCATAACATAACTTCGCACCTGATGCCCCCAACCTATCTCACTTTTACTAATACCTTTTTTCTCAGCTGCTTGTTTTTCAAGTTCTAGTTCATATAATCTTGACTTCAACATCTTCATAGCACTAGCTTTATTTTTATGCTGACTTCTATCATTTTGACATTGAACAACAATATTTGTTTCTATATGTGTAATTCTAATCGCTGATTCTGTTTTATTTACATGCTGTCCACCAGCTCCCGAAGCTCTATAAGTATCAATTCTAATATCTTTATCTTCTATCTCAATATCTATATTATCATCAATCTCAGGTGAAACCATAACAGAAGCAAAAGATGTATGCCTTTTTGCATTACTATCAAATGGACTAATTCTAACTAATCTATGTATCCCATTTTCAACTTTTAGATATCCATAAGCATTTATACCAGATATAATAAAACTCACATCTTTAATTCCAGCTTCATCTCCAGCTTGATAATCAAGTATTTCAACTTTAAAACCTTTTCTTTCAGCCCATCTAAGATACATACGGTAAAGCATACTAGCCCAATCACAAGATTCTGTTCCACCAGCCCCTGGATGGATTGTAACTATTGCATTACTTCCATCATCTACCCCACTTAACATAACTTCAATCTCTGTTTTTTGTATAATCTCTTCTAATAATGAAGCTTCTTCAAAAAGAGTCTCTATTGTATCTGTATCTTCTTCCTCTACTGCCATCTCATAAAGTTCACTAGCATCAGTTATAGATTCATTTGCTTTATTAAATTTTGACAATCTACTTAAAAGTCTATTTTTCTCTTGAGATATTTTTGTAGCTTCCTCTTGATTTGTCCAAAACTCTGGCTCTTGCTCTATTTTTTCTATCTCTTCTAATCTAAATTCAATATCAGATGGTTTTAATATAGATTTGATATTTTCTAACTTTGTATTTAAAGTTTTTAATAGTTGTGTGTATTCATAATTATCCATATTTTTATATATCCTTTTGTACCATCTCTATAATCTCATTTTTTACAAATAATAAATTTCTAAAAATAGATTTTAAATCTTCAATATTTGTACTTAAAAAATCTTTACTTACAAAATATTGATATTTATCTTTTTCTAACTTTTCTAAAATAACAAAGTTCCAAATAGCACCTATAACATAAGCACCTTTTATTATTTTCCAATTATTTAACTCAATAGCAGATATAAGCTCTGCTACAATTTGTGGCTCTGGATCACCTCCACCTTGAGATGGTTTGTATTCCTGAATAAAAAAATATGGTTTCTCTGGATATTGTAACCCTTTAGCAACATAAAAATCACAATACCCATTAAAATTTATTTTATCATTTTTAAAACTCAAAGGTGAATGGTAAAAATCACTAATTTTTAATTCTTTGTTCATAAAATCTACTTTTTCTAAAATTAAACCAATAAACTTTACTATTAAGGTATATTCATTATAACTTTTTAAGATTTTACCATATTTATCCAATAGTTTTTCTAAAAAAATATCAATATCACTATCTATCTCTATATCATTATCAAACCAACTATTAAAAATATCATCTGACATATTTCTATCTATAATATCTAATTCTCTTAAATCATCAATAGTTATACTACTAAAAGCTTTTGATTTATCTTTTTTAATGATATTATTTTTAATTAATAGTTCTTTTAATTCTTTTATCTCTTTTGATTGTGCTTCTATTTTTTCTTCATTTGTCATTTTTTTATATATGCTTTTATTATCTCTTGTTTTTCAATAGGTCTATTTACTCTATATGATGTTTTTACATTTTCAAGTTTTTTTACATGGTGAAAACTTTTTTTATCATTTACATATCCAAATATAGTATGTTTACCATTTAACCAAGGTGTTTCAACTGTTGTTATAAAAAACTGACTACCATTTGTATTACGACCTGCATTTGCCATAGCTAAAATTCCAGGACGATTAAATCTAGCTTTTGGATGAAATTCATCTTTAAACTTTCCACCCCATAAAGATTCTCCACCTCTACCTGTTCCTGTTGGGTCTCCACCTTGTACCATAAAGTTTTTAATAATTCTATGAAATATGATACCATCATAATAACCTTTTTTTATTAAACCTACAAAATTCTCTACAGTTTTTGGTGCTAAATCTGGTCTTAACTCTATCTCTATATCACCTTGAGTTGTTTCAAGAACTGCTACTGGATTTGCTGCATTTAAAGATAATGCCATAAATGCTAAAAGTAATAATTTTTTCATATTTTTCCCCTTTTTATTTTTGACCTATTGTCCATATTGCATACTCTTTATCAAGTACAATATTTGGAACTTTTTTATAATTTAGTATTTTACTATAAAAAAATGAGATAATTACATCTATATCCTCTTTTTTTAATACTTTAGTTATACCACCTGTTAAAACAATACTATTTAATAAATTTAACTTTATATTTAAATATAATTTATGATGGTGAGAAACTTTATATAATACTAAAAATATAGATAACTGCATAAGTAATACCATAGCTTCATTATCTCTTTTTTCAAGTATATCTTCTGTTTTATTTAAATATGCTAATAATTCATATACAAACTCATTATTTTTTGCACTAAATACTAAACTATCTGCACTTTTATAAACACCTAGTTTTTTAAATACAAGTCTATCATATTCATTTGAAGTTATTATATTATCATCTACTAACTCTTTACTATAATGAATATCTGTAGTAGCTCCACCTATATCAATTACTATAAATGGGTCTGATACATCAAGTAAAGTATCAATATATGGTAAAGCTTGATTTACTATATAAGGTGTAGAGTATATTTGGTTTGTAGTTAATTTATATAACTCTTTTATATCATCTTTGCCCATAATATCATCTGCATATAAACTAACTAAATACTCTTTTAAATCATCTTCATACATTTTTAATTTATTATCTATTATATTTGGTAAAATAACAAGATTTTGTATATAAGTGGTTAAAAACTGAGTTTGAGAAGAGCTTCCTACATATACAATATTTTGATATTTAATTGTTTCAAGGTAATCTATTAGTTTTTTATCAAATATATTTTTATTACTATCTATCCCACCTACAATAATAACTACATCTATTTGCTCTGTTGGTTTTTTATACTCTTCAATTTTATCATAAACAATAGTTTCAATTATATTTATACCTGAATTATAAGCAATATTTGAAGCATACTTTAAACTAAAAGTTTCTGTAATACCTATAATTAGAGTACTTAATCCACCATTTGCAGAGCTACAAATATATATATCCTCTTTTTTATGATTTAAAATAGTATCATTTACTCTTAATGTCAAATCATCTATTATAGGTATATCAAAATTTCTAAAATATTGCTCTATCTTTTTCTTTGTAGCAACTTTAAAATATGTACTACCTATATCTATTAGAACTTTACTCATAACATAACTCCAATATCTTTAATAATTTGATTTACTACACTATTTTCATTATTACCTATATTTAATTTAGATTGTTCATATCTAAAACTTTTATCACTAATAGGAAGTTTACCTTTTTTATAAATACGAATATTACTATTATCATCTCTTACAGTTATAAGTTCATTATTATTTATAATATGTGGAGAAAAAGGAACATCAATAATACCACTTTTAATACTATTAAAAATTTTTCTCCATAAAGAATCTGCTTTATCATTAAATATAGCTTCAAACACCTCATCAACTTGACGAGTTAGATTTTCCTCCTCCTCTTCATCTACAAAATTTGGTAACCCTCTTAAAATATCTAATGTATATTTTACATTTCCTACAGCTTGCCCATTTTCCTCTTTTGTAGGTATCCCAAATGCTTCTGCTCTAGTTTTAGTAATAATTTTATCAGCTTGAACCATACCTGCTATCATAGCAGCTACATTAATTAAACTATCAGATTTATTTTTGTCTCTTGGAAATGCTCCCATCCATTGGTGATAAACAAGATTTATTGTAGCATCTTCACAACCTATTTGTTGTGCATATTTTTTAGCTAATTTTCTTAATACTTTTGCAGTTACTAAATCTTGGTTTAAACTACCTGTTTGAGCAAAACTAACTGAAAATGATTTTACACCCTCTTCTAAACTTAAAAGCATCTCTGCTATTTGTATAACTATAGTTATTACAGGTGGTACAAGAGTAGCTGTAAGTGGTCCAAAAGATTCTCTATTTATTGGTTCATTTAATTGTGAATATTTAGCAGTTACTTTTTCTACATGTTTCCAATATAAAAATGCTTTATCTTGTGGGAAGTTTTTTGAATATGGAAGTATATAAGTAATAGGGCCTCCCTCTATCTCAAATGCTCCACTTGCTATTGCCATATCTACAAGAAGTCTTGCATCTGGTGTTCCGTGTCTTAAACTAATAGGTGTATCAAAATGTGTAATCATTTTTCTAGTTTTTTTATATCCGTGAGATATAAGTGGGTATCCATTTAAAAGGTCTTGGTTCTCTTTTTCAGACAACTCTAACATCTTTTTGGCATTTGCATAATCATTAAGTCTTGTATTACTATCTATTGTCATAGGTAATACATCTACCCCTGTTTTTACAAACTCTTCATAAAGTGAAAACATCTTATCATAAGTTGGAAATCCACCACGAGGTTGAACTAAAGTTTTTCCCTTATTTGTTTTAAACTTATGTGATATAAAAAGATTTTTACTAGCACCTTTTACAAACTCTTCTATTTCAGCAAAATCAAACTCTTTACAAAATTCATTTGATACTATTAGTTCTCTATCTCTTTGTAATAAACTCATTTAACATACCTATTTTTAATAAAATCTTCCATAGTATCTAACCCTTCTAATAAATCTACTTGATGAAATACAAGGTCAAATCCATAATCT
>Ga0193965_1000288_pt1 | contig 17060 bp, 16 predicted proteins | sample FB_8_MG_FD_140330 | JGI IMG/M metagenome (GOLD analysis project Ga0193965, IMG submission 140330) | Microbial mat bacterial communities from the Broadkill River, Lewes, Delaware, United States - FB_8_MG | ecosystem: Environmental > Aquatic > Freshwater > River > Microbial mats | place: USA... | reverse complement strand
CACAAATGCAACAAACAGTGGACGTGAAAAAAATCGTAGAGTTGAACTTCATTTTTATGGTTCTGAATCAAAAGAAAAAGCGAAGGTAAAAAGCTCAATCCTAGATAAAGCTCCAAGTAAATAATGTTAAAAATTCTAGCCTTAATTTTTATTTTCAGTCTAACTCTTTTTGCGGAGTCTGTAGATATTCCTACTATGAATTTTGAGCTAAGTGCTCCTGATACTCCTCAACAATTAGTCTCCTCAATCAATGTCCTTGTTGTATTAACACTTTTATTTTTAGCACCAAGTATGATACTTGTTATGACAACATTCACACGTTTTGTAATTGTATTTGGATTTTTACGTCAAGCTCTGGGAACGCAGCAAGTTCCACCTACACAGCTTTTAGTGATGCTTGCAATGATTCTTACTTTTTTTGTAATGGAACCTATAGGCACAAAGGCATATGAGGCTGGAATTAAGCCTTATGTAGCTGAAGAGATAGGATACGAAGAAGCATTTGAGAAAACAACTCTCCCTTTTAAAAATTTTATGATTAGAAATACTAGAGAGAAAGACTTAGCACTTTTTTTTAGAATTCGAAAAATGGAAAACCCTCAAACAGTTGCAGATGTTCCTTTGTCTGTCGTGATTCCAGCTTTTGTTATCAGTGAGTTAAAAACTGCTTTTGAGATAGGATTTTTACTCTTTTTACCATTTTTAGTCATAGATATGGTTGTTGCGTCAATTTTGATGTCTATGGGTATGATGATGCTTCCTCCTGTTATGATATCCTTACCCTTTAAGATACTTGTTTTTGTACTGATAGATGGATGGAACTTAATCATCGGAAACTTAATAGCTTCAATAAAATAGGATAAAAATGAATTGTAAATATTTTGGTCAATGTGGTGCTTGTATAGTTTATGAAAATGGATATGATGCACAACTAAATGATAAAAAACAGCTCAACCAAGAAAGATTTCAAAACTTTTATAATGGTGAGATAGCTGTTTTTAAATCTTATGAGTCACATTACAGGTCTCGTAGTGAGTTCAAGATTTGGCATATAGATGATGAGATCCATTATGCTATGAATCATATAGATAAGAAAGGTGTAGTTTTAGTAGATGAATGTCCACAGGTAAATGAACATATCGCTACGCTTATGCCCAAGCTTTTAAAAGAGATTAAAGCAAAAGAGATAGATTTTAAGCTCTTTGGAGCTGATTTTTTGAGTTCTAGTTCTGGTGAGATTGTGGTCTCTCTTTTGTATCATAGACAACTCGATGAAAGTTGGAGAGAAGAAGCACTTAAAATTGCTGATGCTTTAGGTATATATATTATAGGGCGTGCAAGAAAACAAAAGCTAGTCATTGGCCAAGATTATGTGACTGAGAGTTTAAAAATTGGTACTAAAGAGTACAAGTTCAAGCATATAGAAAACAGTTTTACCCAACCAAATGCCAGAGTGAATGAACAGATGATATCGTGGGCTATGGAGATGTTTTCTGGTTTAGAAGGTGATTTACTTGAGCTTTATTGCGGTGCTGGAAACTTTACTATCCCTTTTTGTGAAAAATTTGATAAGGTCTTAGCTACTGAGATATCTAAGTCCTCCATAAATGCTGCAAAAGAAAACATGAGGCTTAATGGCGTCACAAATATTGAGTTTGTTAGAATGAGTGTAGAAGATTTTGTTGAAGCCCTTGATGGCGTCAGAGAGTTTAGAAGGATGAAAGAGATAGATATATCTTCGTATAAACTACAAACAATCTTTGTGGATCCTCCAAGGTCTGGAATGGATGAAGCATCATGTAGATTTGCAGCTAGGCATGATAATATTTTATATATCTCCTGTAATCCTGAAACTCTGCAAAGAGATTTAGAGATACTAGCAGAGACTCACGAAGTAGTAAGTATGGCATTATTTGATCAATTTCCATATACACATCATGTTGAGATGGGTGCCAAATTAGTAAAAAAGGTTTAATATGAAAATTTTAATTTTAGTCATGTTTATTTTAACATCATTATTTTCAAATGAGATGCAAAGAATAGAAAATATAGTCAAGGATATATCAAAATTAAGAGTTGATTATGAAGAGTGTCAAAATCAACTTGCATTAAAAAATAATAATGTCAGCTCTTTTAAAGCAAGTGAATGTGACTGTAGTGATGTCCGTAAAGATATCGAATTTGCTCTTTTAGATGAGAAACAAAAAAATAAGATTTTACTAAAAGAATTAAATGATTTTAAACTCTCGAATAAAGATAGTGAGATTGAAAAACTCAAGCAAAAAATAGAAGAGTTAGAAAAAACTGTGAAAATACAGTACGAAGTACTAAAAACGAAAGATAGTTTAATTAATGATTATGAATTAGAAGTTATAGAGTTGAAAAAGAAAAATGTAAGAGATAAACAAGAAGATAATATTTCTGTTAAAACAGATATTGTATGTGAGAAACCACAAGATACAAATGTTTTTCCAAAGTTGGTGATGAAAGATAATCTTACAGCCCAAAATTTAAAAGAAAAACCACAAGAGTTTCAAGAAATAAAACAAGATATACAAGAGGTTGAGGCAGCTGCATATAAACTGAATCAAGATGCAAAAATATATGACGCCATTGATGGAAATGAAATAGACTCTTGGACGATTGATACATCTTTTACATCTTTTATTAGAAGTCAAAACTGGATTAAAATAACAGGTTATTTCATAGATAAAAAATGGTTACCATCAGCTACTCCAATGTGGATTAGAGCAGAGATGGCAAGTAAGAAAAAGTTAGAAGAATAGTTATGAAAAAAATTTTAATCATAAGTGATGGAGATGCTGGTAGGCATTTTATTCAAAGAGCTATAGAGACATACTCTACTGAAAATATTTACTATGTAGTTGAGCTAAAGGCAAGTGAATACAAAGATGTGAACCCTGCACGTTTTAAGTTTTATGAGTTTGATCCGACAAGTCTTTATAAGTTGTCTAATCTTTTAAAAATGGAGTTTGTGCAGGTTTTTGTTGCTGTAGATAATCAGATCGATGCTGAACATACTATTAAAAACATCAGAACAATTAAAAAACAACTACGTATAATAGTCCTCAATAAGTGGAAAATTGAGAATCATGACGCTAATGTAGTATTGATTAACTCAAATGAAATTTTAGCTTCAAGACTCTTAGACTATTTACCAAATGTTCCTGTTATAGCGCAAAATGTTGGGATGGGTGAGGGTGAGATAATGGAGGTGCTTGTACCTTTTGGAAGCTCATTTGTATACCGTCATATTGGTGTTATTGAGCAAAAGAACTGGCGTATTGTTGCTATATACAGAAACAGAAAACTTGTTATGCCATCGCGCCGTCGTATGATACAACCTAATGATTTACTTCTACTTGTAGGGGAGCCTGCCGTTTTAAAGTCAGTTTACCGTGCTATTAAAAGGGAACTTGGACAGTTTCCAGAGCCTTTTGGAACGAATTTATATCTTTATATCGACATGAATATTGTAAACCATGCTACAATAAATGAACTTGTAAGTAGAGCTGTTTATGTACATCAACAATTTAAACATAACCTTATAATCAAAATTGTTAATCCCAATAATATTGAGATTCTTGCACATATTAAAAGTTATGGAAATACGAATGTTAAAGTCGAAATTGAATACATTAAGGATGATTTAGAACAAGAATTTCACAATGATATTAAATCATATCATATAGGTTTAGTGATAGTTTCCAAAGAGATGTTTGCTGATCATAAAATTAGAAACTTTTTGTATGAAGCACACGTTCCCGTATTGAAATTAGCTAATACCTCTTTTTCTGAGGTTAAAGATGCAGTATTGATTTTAGCTGATAATAGAGATTTGGAGAAGGTATCCTCTACTATTTATGATATCTCTGAGCAGATGGGTTTTAATCTAGAGTTGTATAATTATGAAAATGAACATCAAGATGCGATAGAGCAGGTTATAGAGCATTACTATAATCTCTCAACAATTTTTTCTAAGTCAATTAAAGTACATAAATCACAAGAAAATCCTATTAGAACACTCAAGCAAAAAGACAAATTTTTACAAATTTTACCTTTTACACAAAAGTTAACTGGAAGAAGAGTTTACTCTATGTTTTCTACTGACAGTGAAAAGCTCTACTATAAACTTGATGATTATCATCAAATTTTTATACCACTACAGCTTTAAAGTAAGTTTTTTTATCTTTTTTTTACCCTTTTTTAAGTATTATATATCTAATTTATAAATAAAATATTTTGGACATATAATGCAAGTAAACATAGCACTAAAAAAAGTAATAGATAATTCATATAACATCACTATTGATACTCTTCCTAAAACGTATTTTGATACGAAAGTGGCAATCATTACTAATCCTAAAGTTGCAGGTTTACATCTTGCTTATCTACTTTCTAAAATATCCGCTAAAGAGCTTTATATCATTACAGTTCCCGATGGGGAAGAGTACAAAAACCAAGAGAGTGTAGATACAGTTTTAGAATCTCTTTTTAACCATCGTTTTAATCGTAAGTCTCTTTTAATAGCTTTTGGTGGTGGGGTAATTGGGGATATGACAGGTTATATCTCAAGTATTTATCAACGTGGTATAGATTTTATTCAGATTCCAACTACTTTACTTTCACAAGTTGATGCTAGTGTTGGTGGTAAAACAGGTATGAATAACTCGTATGGAAAGAATCTGATTGGTGCTTTCCATCAGCCAAAAGCTGTGTTTATAGACCCTTTCTTTTTAACAACACTTCCAAAACGTGAATTTGGTGCTGGAGTAGCTGAGATTGTTAAGATGGCAGTTACGTTTAATAAAGAGTTTTTTGAGTTTTTAGAAAAGGCTGATCTTAATTCATCAGAAGTTTTACAAGAAGCGATTAAACAGGCTGTGCAAACAAAAGCAGATGTTGTAGCGCAAGATGAAAAAGAGCATGGTTTAAGAGCAGCCTTAAACTATGGGCATACTTTTGGACATGTAATAGAAAATGAAACTAACTACAAAAGATATCTTCATGGTGAAGCAGTAGCTATTGGTATGGTTATGGCAAATGAGACCTCTGTAAAGATGGGCTTAATGAAAACAGAGGAAGCTTTAAGAATTAAAGCAGTACTGCAAAAATATGATTTGCCTGTATCATATGCAATAAAAGATACACAAAGCTTTTATGATACTTTTTTCTTAGATAAAAAAAGTTCAGATTCAAGTATCACGTTTATTATACCAAAGGGCTTAGGTGGTGTAGAGATTACTGATGAGTGTGATAAAAATCTTATTTTAAGTGTTTTAGAAGAGTTTGGGACAGCTTGATGAAACAAATTGTAATATTATTATTTTTATCACTTACTCTTTTTGCAAATGCTGAAGATCTCAACAAAAGCCTAGAAGTTGTTACGCAAGAGCAACTGCTTTTAGAAAAAGAAAATGCAAGACAAGCTAAGATAAAAGAGTTTTTAGAAGAGCTGTCAGTGATTGAAAATGAGATAGTAAAAGAGAAAGTGTGGATGAAAAGTTATTCATCTTATTTAACTTCTCTTGAGGTCCGTGATACTCTAAGAGAGATGAGAAAAAGAATTAAATACCTTGAAGTAAAGGGAAAATCACAGACTGATAAAGATGAATTGAACTCTCTACTTTCAAAAGAGAGTATACTTGCTGCTCAGGTAAATCAACTTAAAGAGAAAGATAGTGCACTTTTTTCTCAACTTCTTACACCACCCTTTATAGGTGATATCCCAGCAATTACAAACCCTGTTGATATTTTTACAGGTATATCTCTAATCAAAACTTTTGATGCTTATCAAGATGAGTACCTTCAAAGAAAAAAGAAACTTACAGAACTAATCGATCTAATTAGAAAAGAAAATAAAATCTATAAAAAGTTGGCTGAATATGATACAGAGGGAAAATATGTAGCGGATGCAAAAGAGAAATCTAAACAGCTTGAGCGATTTGAAATTGCCTTAGATACTATAGTTGTAACAGCTGAAGTGTATCAAAAAAGATTAGAAGTTGTAGAGATTAATATAAACAAGGCTGTTGAAGATCAAGTTTATAGGCTGATGAAAATAGGGATTATTATTTTTGTTATTTTGTTTATATTTTTCCTTTTAAAATTAGTTGTTAAAAAATATATCACTGATAATGATAGATTTTATATGGCAAATAAAGTTATCACTTTTACCAATGTAACAATTATCATTTTAGTCTTATTTTTTAACTACATTGAAAATGTAAGTTACCTTGTAACAATTTTAGGTTTTGCATCAGCAGGTATCGCAATTGCTATGAAAGACTGGTTTATGAGTATTTTAGGCTGGCTTGTCATTGTTTTTGGTGGAAGTATTCATGTTGGTGATAGAATCCGTGTAGATATGGATGGTATGATGTATGTGGGTGATGTGATGGATATCTCACTGCTTCGTATGACAATATTTGAAGATGTAACATTAACTTCAGTGATGCAAAATAGACGTGCAGGTAGAATTATCTTTATTCCTAATAACTATGTCTTTACTAGAATGATTGCAAACTATACACACAGTTCACTCAAAACTGTATGGGATGGCGTCAAGATAACTATTACCTTTGATTCAAATCATAAAAAGGCGATGCATATAGCTAAAGAGGTAACAAGAAAGTTTTCAAAAGGTTATACTGATATCACTCGAAAGCAACTCAATAAACTAAGACAGCAATATAGTCTTAAAAATACAAATGTTGAGCCTAGGATTTTCTCTTTACTTGAACCTAATGGTATAAACATTGAGGCGTGGTATCTTACAAATGCATATGCTACGTTAACACTTAGAAGTGTTATCTCTGCTGAGATAGTAGACGCATTTAATGCTGAGGATGATATTACAATCGCTTACCCTACGCAAAATATCAATATATCATCAAGAGATGATCAGCCAACACAACATAGTCATGAGGTCGTTTAAATGAAAAAGAAGGTTTATTTTAAAACTTTTGGATGTAGAACTAATCTATATGATTCTCAAGTTATGATGAGTTCACTTAAAGATTATGAGATTACAGAAAATGAGAATGAGGCTGACGCTATTGTAATAAACTCTTGTACTGTAACAAATGGTGCAGATACACATGTGCGCTCTTATATCTCACAGGTTGAGAAAGGTTCGCAAGCAAAAATTTTTTTAACAGGTTGTGGTGCACATACTAAGGGTGAAAAGCTTTTAAAAGAGAAACGTGTCCACGGTGTATTTGGACAAAGTGAAAAGCAAAAAATCGACTTTATGCTTTCTCAAGATAAACCCTTTTATGATCCGGGTGATCTTAACTATGTAGATGATATGGTGGTTGATGATTTCGTTGGCAAGAGTAGGGCTTTTATAAAGGTACAAGAGGGGTGTAACTTTCGTTGTTCTTATTGTATTATTCCTTTTGTCCGAGGTGATGCTCGTAGTATGGATGAGGGGAGAATATTAGAGCAGATTAGTAGGCTTGCCCTGAATGGTTTTGGAGAGTTTATCTTAACTGGTACTAATGTTGGAAGTTATGGGGGAGATACAAAAACTTCACTTGCTTCTTTGATGAAAAAAATATCTCAGATTCGTGGTGTTAGACGTATACGTTTAGGAAGTGTTGAGCCTATTCAGATTAGTGATGAATTTAAAGAGATTCTTGGTGAGCCTTGGCTTGAGAAGCATCTTCATATTGCTTTGCAACATACATCTCCAAAAATGCTAAAAATAATGAACCGTAGAAATGTTTACAAGCAAGATAAAGAGCTATTTGAACTCTTAAGCGAGAAAGGTTTTGCAATAGGGACAGATTTTATTACAGGTCATCCTGGTGAGAGTGAAGAGTTGTGGAGAGAAGCTATGATTAATGCAAAAGAGCTCCCTCTAACACATATACACTCCTTTACTTACTCTAAGCGTGATGGTACACCCTCAGCGACAATGAAACCAGAGGTGAATGGAAGAATTGCCAAAGAGAGGCTTCATGAACTTGATAGTCTTATTAAAGAAAAGAATTTTCTTTTTAGAAAGAGTAACAAAACAGAATTAGAAGTTTTAATAGAAAGCTATAAAGATGGCGTCTATCATGGACTTGATCAGCACTTTAATAAGATTATTATTGAATCAAAAGAGGATCTACTTGGAAATTGGATAAACATAAGTAATTATGAGGTAAAAGAGGAGCATAATTATGTTCAACTCTAAAACAAACCGAATAGCTATTTATGTATCAGCATTTTTTGTAATTGCTTTAATTTTGTTTGCAATACTAAGAGATAATGCTGACGCCATTACTCTAACAGACGCTACTGAAATTTTACAAAATCATAGTGTTAAAAGTGTAACTGTAACAAAAGATTATGTATATCTAAAAACAGATAAAAATTTTTATAAGATTGCATCTTCTCAAGTTACACCAAAGATGTTTATTGATTATAAAGTGGAAGTTGGAAGTGATTCTAAAATACTTGTGTATATCTTATTTTTAGTACTTTTCTTGGGAATAGGGTCATTTATATTTCGTTATTTTCAAAAGCAAAAAAGAGAGGAGTTGATTAAAACATCAAGTACTACTTCATCTGATTCGGTGAGTTCTAGTATAGTTGTAGAATCTTTAAAGAGTGATGTTTCCTTTAATGATATTGGTGGTATTGCTGATGTAAAAATAGAGCTTGAAGAGATTATAGATTTTATTAAAAATCCAAAACGATATAAAAATTTCGGAGCTAGAATGCCAAGAGGTGTACTTTTAGTTGGTCCTCCAGGTGTTGGGAAAACTATGATTGCTAAGGCTGTAGCACATGAAGCAGGCGTTCCTTTTTATTATCAAAGTGGAGCATCTTTTGTCCAAATTTATGTAGGGATGGGAGCAAAACGGGTACACGAACTTTTTTCCGCTGCTAAAAACAATTCTCCATCTATTGTTTTTATCGATGAGATAGATGCTGTTGGTAAAAAAAGAGATGGACAAAGAAATGATGAACGTGAAGCAACACTTAATCAACTTCTAACTGAGATGGATGGTTTTGAAGGTTCAAGTGATGTGATAGTAATCGCGGCTACAAATAAAATAGATGTTTTAGACTCTGCACTCCTTCGTGCTGGTAGATTTGATAGACGTATTTTTGTTGAACTTCCTACAAAACGTGAACGAGAGTCTATATTATTAAAATACTTAGAAAAAGTTCCTAACGAGCTTGATGTTAAAGCTGTTGCAAATATGACAGTCGGATTTAATGGTGCGTCATTGGCCGCGCTTGTTAATGAAGCAGCACTTCTCTCCCTCAGACAAAATGATTTTCATGTAACCATAGAGCATTTTCATCAAGTCAAAGACAAGGTTATGTTTGGGAAGAAAAAACTTCAAATATTAAGCAATGAACAAAAAGCTTATCGTATAACATATCAAGCAGCAAAAGTTATCTGTGCTACGTATTTTGATCTACCTTTTGAAAAACTTATGCTTTCAAATGAAAAACTTACTCCCACAACAAATGAGCCACTTATCAAACATGAACTTGAAGCAAGAATTAAAATGCTTTTGGCAGGAATCGTTGCTTCAGATATCTTATATAATGAACACACAAGTAATGCAAAAAATGACTTAGATGAAGCAAAAGAGTTAATTATGAGTATGCTTAATGATTATGGTATGGGAGCGTCACTTATAGCACATGAACGAGAGGAAGATACTATGATGCAAAGATTGTATGATGAAACTAAAACTCTTATGCTCTCTTTAGAACCAGTTGTGCAAAAGGTTGAAAAAGTTTTATATGAGAGAGAAAGTATTACAAAACAAGAGGTTAAAGAGTTTTTAAATGAAATTTTTTAGCGGTTTTTCTTTAAAAAATGAGCAGGATTTTTTTAAAGAGTTCTCAGATAAATCTGAATATACAATCTCAGGTTTTAGCTATGGGGCTATAAAGGCTTTTGAATACGTAAAAGAGGAATTAAAAAAAGGGAATAGAATAGATAGACTTCAGCTTTATTCTCCTGCTTTTTTTCAAACAAAATCATCTAAATTTAAAAGAGTTCAGACAATAGCTTTTAGTAAAGATAAAGGTCTTTATATAGAAAACTTTTTAAAGTCGTGTTTTATGCCACATAGTGTAAAAAGCGTTGAGAAAAAAGTAGGTACACTTGAAGAACTCAAGCAACTTTTAGAATTTGAATGGAGTCTTCCGGATATTTTAGAGCTGCATAACAAGGGTGTGAAAATAGAGGTTTATCTTGGATCAGAAGATATAGTTATTGATGCACTTGGAGCAAGAGAGTTTTTTTTACAAGTCTCGACAGTGACTTATATAAAAAATGCAAATCATTTTTTACAATTAAATTAGAGGATAGAATTTATGGCAGAGATAAAAATTGGAGTTATTACAGCAAGTGATAGAGCAAGTCAAGGGATTTATGAGGATATTTCAGGTGTTGCTATTCAAGATACAATGAAAGACTACTTAAAGAGCAAGTTTGAGATAGTCTACAGATGTATACCGGATGAACAAAGGATGCTTGAAGCTACTATGAGGGAGTTGTGTGATAAAGAGGAGTGCTGTTTAGTAGTAACAACAGGTGGTACAGGACCAGCATTGCGCGATGTAACTCCAGAGGCCACAGAAAATGTATGTGATAAGATGATGCCAGGATTTGGAGAGCTGATGCGTCAGGTAAGCTTACAGTATGTACCAACAGCAATTCTTTCACGTCAGACTGCTGGGATAAGAGGAAAAAGTTTAATAATTAACTTACCGGGAAAACCAAAGTCTATTCGTGAGTGTCTGGATGCAGTTTTTCCAGCAGTGCCTTATTGTATTGACCTTATAGAAGGTCCATATATAGAGACTAACGAAGACGTTATAAAAGCATTTAGACCCAAGGCTAAGTAAATAAATTGTTAGTAAGGTTCATTTTTTTTATCTTTATATCGAAGCTTTTCGTATTTGCAAATGTTGATAAAGAGTTTTATATAAATAATAGTTCATTATCTCAAGAGGTTCATCAGTTTCAAATAGATGAATTACTTAAACAAAAATATATAGCACTTGATAAAGACCTATATAAAGATTATTTTATTAAAGATATTAATGTAAATGAAAATCTTAGTGCTACTCAACAAGAGATACTGAAAGATACAGCATATACACAAGTAGCTCTCATAGCTGCTATAGGGGTTTTATGGGTATTACCAGCGAATATATCAAAATGGGATAAAGATGCAATAAGAGAAGAGTCTCCAAGTGTAAAATGGAAAGAGAATATTAAAGCAGGACCGATTCTTGATGAAGATGAATTTTTAATAAATTATCTTGGTCATCCAGTGTCTGGAGCTATATATTATGCAATGGCTAGAAATGATGGACTTGATCCATTTGAGTCTTTTGCATTCTCTTTTGCTATGTCAACATTTTTTTGGGAGTATGGATATGAATCTCTCGCTGAGATACCCTCTATACAAGATTTGGTCTCTACTCCTGTAGTTGGTGCTTTTTTAGGTGAGTATATGTATTATTTAGAGCAAGAACTCGATAAAAACGGTGGTCTTGTTTGGGGCTCTAGAACACTTGGTAATATTAGTTATGCCTTTTTAGACCCTATGGGAAGATTAGCACAGACATTAAGTGATTTAATAAATACAGAAGTGACAATGCATTACACTACATATCAACAAGGTATTTACGTTGCTCAAAACAATTACAATAGAGATATAAATAAACCAAATCAGTTTTCATCTTTTAATTATGGTCTTATAATTAACTTCAAATTTTAAAACTTATACTCAAGTAGTAGTAAGCCATATCCTAAATATTTTTCATAATTTCCTCTAAGTTTATAATCTTTAGTATAGTATTGATGCATATAGTTAAGAGTAAAATTAGCATATCTCATTGAAAGTCCAGCTCCAAAATAGGCAGTGTAAAAATCTCTTTGTACAGAGTGAGAATCTCTAAAAGTATTCCCATCAGTAAAAATATCTTTAACTATAAGATTCGCTCCTGCGATAAAGTTAAAGTACAAACTCCATGAATTTGTAAATGCTGGAGTGTTATAGACTGATACAGAGGGAAAACTTCCCTCATTCATAGAATTTATTCCAAAGTCATCGGGTATATTAAAACCAATTCTATAGAGTGCTCCGGTTGAAGCTTTGATTGAAACATTACCAAGATAAATTCCACTATATGGGATGAGATCATGGTCTAAACCTAAAACTTTTTTATATTTATGACGCCATTTGTGCATATAGTTGAGTTGAAGACTTATTTCATTTTGTAGTTGGTTATCCCATCCTTTAGCATGTCTAACATCAATCCAATCATGAAATGCATCTTGAAGCTCTTGCATCTTAGCTGCAGGACCGATAATTCCAAATTGTGTAGTTAAAGAATCAAGTTCATTAAAACTTGATTGATGTAAACCAACTTCTATGTAACTCCAACCAGCATAGGGTCTATCATCTTTTATAAGCTCAACTTTATCTACATCTTGAGGAGTATACATCTGGTTTGCATAAGCAAAAGAGATGAAATGCTCTTTATTTTTTACTTCTGTAAAGGGTATATGAAATGAATTATTTTGAATATTTTCTCTCGCGAAAAGTAAAGAAATTCTACTTCCTTCAGTATAACTGTAATCAGTTTCAAAGTCAGCATCATTTTCCATAGTAAAGTTAAAATTTTTGAGTGACCACTTCTCACTTGTAGCTAATAGAAAAGAGAATAAGAGTGAGAGTATAAAGATTTGTTTCATAAAGAAATTATATCTATCTTGCCTTTAATAAGTGGTTTAATCAAAAACTACCATAAGTTATAAAGCTATATTTAGATTAGCTCTATAACTTTGATAAGTTTACTGTGCACCGTATTTAAGAGAGTCAACTTCTTCCATAAATTGTTCTATAGAAAATGTTACAAAATCTGCAACCTCTTGAGCGGTTTTTTCTAAATATTTTTCACGTAAACGAATTTTTCTTTCTACATTAGTGTCTTCACTGTATTTGACCAAAATATAAGGGTCTCCTGAAATATCACAAGCATCAGCCGTGACTTCCACTTCTGGTATGCAATATTCTAAATCTATATCTGGATCGATCATTGCATTGTTAACTAAATCTACAATAGCTTCTAATTTTTCTTTAAGTGCATTTTTCATCATGTATCCTTTATTTTATAATGAATAACTATATCACTTATTGGAACAAACTAATGCATAGAATCTGTTAGTATATTAGGTGAAAATGTCATTTTATAAATTCACTCAATTAAATACAGAGCAATGAAGCTTTTTAAATATCATCTTTTCTCCCTGCTGTATAAAGAACTCCACTTAATTCTAAAATAAATTAGTAGTTAATTGTCTTCTTCTAACATAGCATCTAGAATACTAAATAGTTGGGAACTTGCTCCCTCCATCTTCGTAAAATTTTCTAAAATGTTATTTTTGTGCTTTATCACACTTTTGTTTTTAATATATTTCATATTTTCAAGAATAGTATCATGAATAACTTTATGAGGTGCATCGATTTTTGGATATGCTTTCAATTCTCCAAATATATCTTTTCCTTGTCCATTATACCATTCACCTAATCTACATTCATTATGATCTGTCAAAGTAATGTCATTTAATGATTCATTGATTATCGAGGAGTAAGCAACATTTTTATATACAATATGATCTATTTTTACAAGTGTTACAAAGTTCGATTGTTCAATATTATTAGACAAGTTAGAATTCTTTTCAGCACTTACACTTAATGTTTTCAAAGTTTTTTTAAGATCTTGAATATCTTCATTCGATTTTAATGCTATCGCTTCGATTTTATCTGATATGTCACTAATTCCATTAGCTTCTTGCTGAAGAGTTGTAGTCGTAATTGATATTTCAGCTGTAGCCTTTTGTGTTTTCTCTGCTAATTTTCTAACTTCATCTGCAACTACCGCAAAACCTTTACCGTGCTCACCAGCACGTGCAGCTTCTATTGCGGCATTAAGCGCTAGTAAGTTAGTTTGGTCTGCTATATCTTCAATAAGTTGAATTACTGATGTAATCTCATTTGTTTGTTGAGTTAATGTATTGATTGACTCATTACTTGTAATAGTTAAATTAGCCAAATCATCAATGTTTATACTTAAATCATCTATTGATTTTAAACTTTCATTTGATTCTAATTCCATTATTTTAGAAGATGTGGTTATTTTACTTACATTGTCTAAACTGAGATTCATAGCTTCTTGAATTTTACTTAAGCTACCTTGCATTCCACCACCTAGGTTTTGAAACTGTTGACCCATTTCTCCCTTGATTTTAGATTCTTCGCTCAGAATAATTTTTTTTACCCCTTGTGCGACAAGTAATGCATTTTGTTGAAATGCTCCTTTTAATCCATTTGGATCAATATTTCGATGTTTTTTCCCTTGGCTTGCACTAGTTATTGATGTTTTAGTCTCTCGCATAAATGCTTCTGTTTGGTCCAATAGGTTATTAATTGCCCATGCAACTTCTCCAAGTGAATCATCTGCTGAAATATCAGTTATTCTTGAGTCTAAGTTTCCACTTGAAGCTTCTTTAACAACACTCAATAGTTTATCAAATAGTTTTTTATCAACCTTAATTGTATTAGAATTAGCACCAAACATCATGCATCTCCATTTTGAAGATAATTGACAAATTCATCATAACTTACTTCCTTATTTTCCAATAGGTCATTTAGATATTTCTTTGATGCATCTAAGCCACCCTTTTTCTCTTTTTCTAAGAGTGTTTTATATAGAGTATCTATTTGCTTTAATGCACTATCTGTCGGTTTTCTACGTACTGAATAATATCCTATGACATTATCTTTTGAATCTACTGATGCTGTAACATTCGCATATACCCAGTAATTACTTCCATCAGCCGACAGATTATTTACATAAGCAAAAATTTCTTGTTTATTTTTTATTCTTTCCCACAAAAGATGGAAGATAACCTTAGGCATATCCGGATGTCTGATAATATTGTGAGGTTTGCCTAACAATTCATTTTCACTATAACCAGAATATTTTATAAATATTTCATTACAATATGTAATATTACCTTTTAAATCTGTTTTTGAAACAATGAAGTCATCATTATTCATAAGTTTTGACCGATTATTGGGAACTATTTTTTGCATCTATATCCTTTATTTAACTTGTAAATAACTAACTTGCTTCATTATAAAATCGCTATACTTAAGATTGAATCAAATGCCTTATATTTAGAACAATTTTTATAATGATATTAAACTATCTTAAGGTATTGTATATTTTCTATATCTAGTTGTTGAAAAACGAAAAACTGTTTTCTTTGTATATATCGAATTTGCTGCTAGGTATGAACTTTAGAATATCATTATAGATATAGTTAGAAAGTCGATCTGTGACAATTTATAACGATGTGTTTAAAAGTATAAAAGAGTGTAAGGTTTTTATAGCTATCTCTGCGTAAGTAAGAAGATTGTTCTGTCTCCCATTGGAGACAGAAATAGAGATAAGAAGTATTAGAATTTGAGTGTAGCTACAAGACGAACAATGTTATTTTTAAGGTCACCGTAGTCAGCGTTATCTGCATCTCCTAAAATAGGTACATATGTTTTATCTACCATAATTAACATAGCAGCTAAGTCGACATCTTTAACTTTTGTTTTAAACACAACATCGATTTCACTTAAAGAAATATCTTCACCTAAACCTTGTGCAATATTACCCATAGAAGCTGGACCACCTACTTTAGCATTTGGATTTAAATATCCTGTATTTTTTCCAACTTCATATGAACCATATGAAAGACCTAAAGTACCTATACCATCAAATTTCGCACTTGCACCCACTTTGAATGATGTAGTATCAGGTTGTGCTGCAACCATACCATCGTTAAAGATTGATGCAGTTGGTAGTTTTGTCTTTTTATAGTTTGTTGCTGTATTTGCTACAGGTAAGTTACCTTCACCAATTGCTGAGAATGCTGCATATGCACCAAACATACCTGCATTCATAGAAACTTTAGCAGCTACTGCAGTAGTATCTTTTGTGTCAGTAATATTATCTAAATAAGATTGCGTATCACCACTTGTACCAATGCTAGCACCAATTAATTGTAAAGAAGCTTTGTTAACTGGACCTAAGTCTTTTACAGATGCATCAGCTTGTAACCAAAAAGCTCTACCAACGTCTGGAATTAGGTAACCCCATGCTTGTAATGGCATAAATGATACAGAATTATTTATAACACCTAATGCAAGTGCACCACCATCATTATCTAAGTCGTTAACACCATCACCATCAGCATCGTGTTTTAAACCCATATAGTCGTAATATGTACTTTCCGCACCAAATACCTGTGGAGCATAAACTAAATTATCAGTAGCACCATTTCCTTTTGCTACCCATGCACCTACTACAGTTGTATCTGGTAAGTCAGTATTGACAGCAACAATTGCTTCAAATGAGTTTGCCGTAGCATTCCATTTTTCTGTATATGCAAGTGGAGTATCAAGCTCCATACGTCCTACTTTTATTGATGTATTTGCAGCTACTTTGTAGTCTATGTAAGCTTCATGAATCCAAAATGGTTGTGCATCATATCCATTAGAAGCCCCAAATTGACTTGGTCTTGCAGTTTGTCCTACTGTTACCATTTGATCCATACCAAGTGTTGTAACAGTCATCGCTGCAACTCTATATTTTATATGATCATTTGCTTGACCACTTACCCCAATTTGTGCTTCAACATTTCCCCACTCATTTGGCTGATTAGTATCTCTACTAAAAAGACCCTTGTCACTTTTACCATTACTCACCCCTTCATGGTCCATTGTTTGATACCAAAGTTTTAATTGTCCATCAAACTTTATACTATCTGTAGCATCACTTGCATATGCACTAGTTGATATTGCTAATGCAGCTATTAAACTTAATTTACCTAATTTCATTCGTATCTCCTTACGATGCTTCAAAAAATATGTTCTTAAATAATTTATTCTTATCTAAGTACTGAGATAAATTATCTGCTATATATTCTTAATAAATACTTAAAATGT
>Ga0193965_1000285_pt1 | contig 17074 bp, 25 predicted proteins | sample FB_8_MG_FD_140330 | JGI IMG/M metagenome (GOLD analysis project Ga0193965, IMG submission 140330) | Microbial mat bacterial communities from the Broadkill River, Lewes, Delaware, United States - FB_8_MG | ecosystem: Environmental > Aquatic > Freshwater > River > Microbial mats | place: USA... | reverse complement strand
TTTAAAGCTTTGGATGGCTATAATTTCGTCCTACAAAATGGAAGCCTTTTCCATTTCTTTAGAAAAAGATGTCAAGGTAGCTCAGCTGGTTAGAGCGCTGGTCTCATAAGCCGGAGGTCGAGAGTTCAAGTCTCTCTCTTGACACCATCTAAAAAACTCCCAAAACCCCTAAAATACGAAACTAAAGCATAAATTTATCAAGTAGTTGATTTGGATATTTTTACACAATACTTGTCAGTATGTAAAGTTTTTGACAAGTTATAGGGCACAATTTAAGGCACACTTTTTAAATCCCAAAAATCAATCTCACTCACATTAAAATATCTATAATAATCAAGTCAATATTAATTTATACACACTTATAAGATATAATATCCCTTCGGAAAAGGTTACAAAAAATGAAACATTTTAAATTTTACAATGATGAAGAAAAAGGTGCTGTTGCACTTGTAAATAATAAACCACTTGATTTAAGACATGATATATATAATCGTTCTGAAAGTTTTCAGTGGGGTTACAGAGGTCAAGGTCCACACCAATTAGCAATAGCTATCTTAGGTGAGTTTCTTCCTAGACATGAAGCTCTATTCCTTGCTTTTAAATTTGAAGACGATATTACGTCTCAACATAAACAATACAGTTCGTGGGAGATAGGTGAGGATGAAATCATCTCCTGGATTAAAAATAAAGAAAAAGAGATCATTGAATTAAATGATAAAAACAAAACATACTCTCTTGTAGAATCGATCATAAAAGATATGGGTTATTATCTAAGTAATAGACCAACAACTGCACTATTAGACTCTATACTTGAAATGGTAAATGAAGATGATTTACAACTTACACAAGCGATTGAAGCCAAAATAAACCCAGTAAAACACACTTGTCAAGAGCTTGGAATAACTCAAAAAGAGTTAGCAAATTTACTTGACGTAAAACCTACAGCAGTATCAAATTGGGCAAACGGTGATATTCCTAAATTAGCTCAAATAGTTCTTGAACAAATGCTAGAAATAAAAGACCTAAAAGAAAAGCTTAATAAAGTCGGTGAATTTAAAGTATTACTTAATAGCTTGTAAATCCATATATTTGAATAATACAGACAATAAAAATCATAAATATGGTTTATTGTCTTGACAAAGTACAAATAAAATGTAATAATTTCCAAAATAGTTCAAATATTTGAACTTTCAAGGAGATTTTATGCAAAGCCTACCAACAATTAACAATCATACTATCGGTGCTGAAAAAGTTAAAACTATAAATGCTAGAGATTTATGGAAATATCTTGACGTAAAAAAAGAGTTTGCAAACTGGATTAAGAAGCAGATAGACTCACTTGGACTAGAAGATAATATTGATTATTCTTCGTTTGCCCTAAAAGTCAAACGAGAAAAAGGTGCAAGTGTAAAAAAAGAATATATACTAACCCTAGATGCAGCAAAGCATATAGCAATGGCTTCTAGAACTGCAAAAGGTAAAGAAGCTAGAAACTACTTCATAGAAGTAGAGAAAGCTTTTAATCGTCATATATCTCCAAATGTTATAGGCGGTTATAAATCTCAACTATCTCAACGTAAAAATCAAATAGAAGAACTCAGACAGCAGATAGATTATCTTGAAGCTCAACATCCAATATGTGTTATTGAAGAAATACCAACAAAGTCAACATACAATATAGATGAACTACTCACTGAACTTGAAATAAAAATGAATGATCAACTCAAAATGATTTTAAACAGTGCTATGCTCAATGCCAAAGCTAACTTTAGAGGTTCACTTGAAACTAATATCATGCAGATTAAAAGAGAGCTATTAAACAAATAAGCTTCATTGAAGTTCCATTTTTGTAATATTTTGTTAATAAATATTATCAATAGAGGGAATTTATGGGCTACAAAATGAAATATAAGCCAGCTTATTGTAAGAGCTGTGAAAAGAATGTAAAAGCGGAAAAACAGGTCAAAACACCAAATCATATTTTACATCTATTAATTACAGTTTTTTTAGGTATTTTCACTGCTGGAATTGGTGCAGTAGTTTGGATAGTTATATGGATACTTGCTAGTTTTCCTGATATTTACATTGGTGGTGAGGGTTACACAGGCTTTAGTTGTTCAGAATGTGGTGGGAAAAAATTAACTTCACCTAAAAGTAGTCCAAAAAATGTAGAACCAAAAAAAAGTAATAGTGCAGAAATAAGTTCATCTACTCCTGAGTTGTCAGATAAAGACAAAGCTGAATTAAAAGAGTTGCATGAATTAAAAAGCATGGGTGTTGTCACAAATGATGAATATGAAGAAAAAAAGAAAAATATATTAAACAAATATGATTAAACTTTTTATTCTTTTAATTTCTTCAACAATTTTATTCTCTGCATCTCTCAAAGACAAGAACTATGGAACAGTAGAAGTTTCAGAAGTAACAAGCATTTATGATAGTGATACATTCAGAGCCAACATCAAAGACTATCCTGGTATTGTTGGCTATCGTATTGGTATTCGTGTAAATGGTATAGACACTCCAGAGATAAGAGGTAAGTGTGAAAAAGAAAAACTACTTGCACGTGAAGCAAAACAAATAACTGTTTCAACTCTAAGAGCTGCTAAAAAGATTGAACTTAGAAATATGAAAAGTAAAGGATTGGTGCAAGTAGTGGTATATAACTTGCATATACAATAATATATTGTTATGTTTCATTGCAAGGGGTGGTAGACCCTTGCAAAAGCTACTTCTATTTTAAGTAGCTGTTGATAGCTAATGCTAAATAAATCAAGGCTATAAATAAATAGGCTATAAAATGAAACATAGCGATGCCCTCCTGTTGGTAAAAAATCGTGTAATTTTTTTGCAACGACCTACTTTCCCACAAGTGCAACCTGCAGTATCATTAGTGATTTAGCACTTAACTTCTAGGTTCGGGATGGAACTAGGTGTACCCACTACTCAAAGTCACAAAAAAAGCTTAAAAAAAAGCCAAAAAAAAAGCTCAGCAACAAACAGTCACTGAGCTTCTACACGATTTTTACTTCTACAGGAGATACAGCTACCACACTGCACACCATTATATTTATTTTATTAGCTATCTATTTACAACCTAACAAAGGAGTAAATTATGCCAAACCTAGAACAACAAAGACTTAGATTTGAACAGCTAATAGTATAACCAAAAATTGTTCAAAAGTCTATATAAATCTATATAAATCTATATAATTTTATATATAAAGATACTTTTGGATACATAGTTTTTACCTGCAATATGATAAAAACTTATAAATTAAATTACCTCTTTCTGAAACTTACGACTCATAGACTTATCCATAAACCAAAAGCCTATAACCGTGCTAGTAGTGAAAGTCACAAGTCTTAGCATAGTCATTATGATCTCATACAGTTCATCTGCATCCATAACTATTCCTAGTTCCTGGTACATTCCAAATGCCATATAAGTCACATATGCACTAAACACTATAGAGCCGTAAGTTACAACAGGTCTTACCAAAGTTCTAGTGATGTCAACCAAACCTTGAATAAACACTATAAATATAGCTATCGGCATGGTAAGCCATCTGGTCCACTTGCTTTCATTAAACATCATACGTTCAACCAGGTCAGTCTTAACATAGTTTTCAGACAGTTTCAAGATAGCTTCATTTCTACCCTGCATCTCTGCTACTTCCATCTGCCCTTCAGATATAATCTGATCACGTTGTATGTTTGCCTTTACTTCTGCTATGGTTGCATCTGTTTCAGCTTTTACCATTTGGAGGTTGTACTTATGATCTAGCTTTTTTTCCTCAAGCTTGTACTCGTGCATAGCTTTGTCTGCTTTTGCTTTTAACCATGCAGTACCTAGACCACCTAAAATACCAAACAGCCCACCGGCTAAACCACCATCTAAAAAACTCATTATTGTATCCATCAAAACTCCCTTATTGTCAAATTGAACTCTTTATGTTCCATGTGTTCCATGAACTCACGCACTGCTACCCTACTTGTAAGAACTGCTCTTTGAGAGTTCCCATACTTATTTTTGATTTTACCTCTACGCTTACCAAGAGCTATACAACCGTTAAGATGTGATTGCCAGCCTTTTTCCTTTTCGCCAGCGAAATTTGCAGAGTGCATAAGTATGTAAGTCCTACCCTCTACATCTTGCAAGTGAAAAGTGAGTCTTTTAAAACGTGGTGAGTACCTGACTTTACAATCATACTCACCAAGGGGAATACAACTAATGTTCTTTTGGTTTTGTTTATCTGGAAGTTCTAGTGTGTGCCAGATTTTACCTGCAGCAACTATGTAGCCAAATGTACCCTGCTCGGTTGTAGGTTGTCTAAAAAGATAAGCGCTACGCACTTTTAGACCTTAGCTCACTAAGTATTTCACTTTGACCATCTGCTAAAGTATCGAACTTTTTTTCGAAGCTATCGAACCTTTTATCGATATGTTTTTCAAACTGTCTAAATATCTCTTTTGACATGAACTCAGTTCTAACTTCTCTCATAGTTGGTGTTTGAGTAATCTGCTGTTGCAGTTCAGTTATATTTTTTAGAGAATGATCAAGTTTTTTTCCGTAAGCTTCTTCAACCTTGTTAAAATGAACTAATACTGGTGTATTTGTATTCATAAACTTCAAAAGAATGTCTATTTTTTCGTCTTGATCTTCATCTTTCTTTTTTGATTCATTTGCTCTATATTTTAGTACCCCAAAAGCAGCTGCAAAAGTAACTATAAAACTAACTATAGAAATTGTTACGCTAACCATCCAGCCTTCCATTTATCCCCCCCTGCTCCATATTTTATTTTATGATATTTCTTAACCGCAAATACCATTTCATCTTTTAGAGGTTCTAAGTCAAATTTATTTAAAAGTATTTCAAACAACTTATCAGCCTCAACATATTGTTCTTTATCACATAGCCAATCGTGAACTACAACAGCTGGTAGGTTTTGAACTTTAAAAGGTGGAACAAATGACCAAAATATTCTAGGTACATTTGCACCATTTGTTTTATAACCTTTTTCAATCACATATTCATCAATTTTAAAATCTTCAAGCAATATAAACCTACCATCTAAAGTAGGAGATACTTTTAAAGCTTCAAATATTTCTAGTGTTGTATGTTGATTAGTGTATAACATCTAAACCTCGTTTAGAATCGCTACCACTTCATCTATACTTTGTGCAGCTCCAACTCTTGTAGCTTTATCAGTACCTTTTGCGATAAACTCAGTAACATTTGAAAGTGAAGAGTTTAAAAGCTCACTATCTGCATAGCCACCATCAGCTAAAGCAACCATTTTGCTATAACTATCAGTTTCAAGTTCTGTTAATCCATTTAGTGTAGGGTTTAAAGAAGCTACAACTTTTGCTAAAAGAGCCACCGCTTTTGCGTTACTCGCACTTAAATTAGTATGAGTGTTGCCAAGTGCCTTTTTAACACTATCACCTATTTGCCAATTGACAGTGTCAATTGCTATAGTTTTAAATTCTTCTAAATTTTTCGGTAAAAATTCGCTATCTAGCCCTAAACCTTGATAAATATTTTCATTTAGTTTTATTAATTTTATAATCATTTTTTTTCCTTTTTACAAATCAAAATTTGTAACATAATTCAATGGGATTCCATTTAAATCTCTAACAATCTGCCCGCCAATCATATCCTTCATATTCCCAGTTGTTCCATCTTTTAAAACAATGCTAACTGAGGACACTGAGCAAGAAACATTGCCTATTTCGCTAAACAAAATAAGACCGTTTCTATTGTTTCCAATTTGTTTTATTTGGCATGAGTAGAAATATAAATCTGTCATAGTGTGAGAACCACTAGCAACTCGAATTAGATTAGTGTCTGAAATTTCTATTATTGAGCTATAAAAAACAGCCTTTATCCCTAGCATATCATCCCTCTTGAATAATCCTTCCCATATTGAGAGAGAAGCATTTACATCACTTAATGATGCAGTTCTTAGGTTTACTTTATAAAAAGATATTTTTCCACCTTGTTGATAAAAACCTTTTGTTTCATTGCTACCATAAGATATATTTTCAATCCAAGCATTATCTTCCAAAACATTACTTATATTGTGAGTTTGAAATTTAATAACTCTACCAGCCGTATAAATATTGTCTGTAATTAAATGTGTTTGACCCTTTTTTAAATAAATTGTACTAAAACAATTAACAGGTAAACTTTCTACAGCTTCTTTAATAGTTTTAAAAGTTGTTGAAGTGTTTTCCGTTATTGAATTGTCAACATAAATTGTTTTAGATGATTCAGCCCTAATACTACCTGCGACACTAGCTGTAAACTTAGCAATATTAGGAAAAGTTTTAACACTCTCACTACCATCAGCTTCAAGATGAGTTATACTTACATCTTTTGCATCTCCGACTGTAAACTCTTTTAAAAAACTAAAATAGTTAGCCGTATTAACTAAAAGTCTCTCTATTGGTGTCATTTTTTATCCTTAAAATTTGATTTGAGCTAATTGAGCTTTCATTTCTAAAATCTCAATTGCTGATGTTGCAAACATGTTGTCAATAGTCTCTCTATTGTATGTTGATTCAGTCGGTATCACTACAGATTCAGCTCTTTGTGCTGCACTCTCAGCTAACTGTTGTGAAGCGTATGCAGCATTTTTATGGTTTAATGCTTCATCCGATTTTTTAGAAACAAAAATTGCATTGCTATCTACTTCCTGAGCTAATGTTTTAAACCAAGCCACAACATTATTCATTTGTATTTGAAATATTAAAAGACTTGCTAACCAATCTTTCACTGCATTTGCATAAGCCAGCTTTCCCTGAGTTTTATAATCTGAGAAATTCGGAAATGTGCTTAACGCATCTACACCATTTGTTGTCATTTTTATTTACCCTCCAATTTTAAAGTTTTTTGCGTTGTAGTAGATCCTGGTACTGTGTTGTTACTTACAAACACAGCGAAAAGATTTATAAAGTCAAACTCCACACTTTTTCTATCTCTATCATCCGCAATCCAGAGTTTTGGCGTACCAAAAAGCTTTGAAGTTTTGCTTGCGTTTATATTTGCTGTTTTGTTATAATCAAGCACTGGTAAAGAGACTGTTTCAATTAATCTCTGGCCGCTATCGACTAAGTTACCCCAACTATCTCTTGTTGTTTTATAGAAATTATTTTGCGTGTATCCTATGCCATCACATAAAGTCATACCAATATCTACTTTTTCACCACAAACAAAGTATCTGCACTTGGTAGTAGTTCCGCTTATAGTTATTTTGATTGCCTCAAGTTCAAGCTCTAAAAAATCAAATTGTATTTTTGGCTTTAGAACTGGATCTGTCGGAAATAAGTATCTTGCGAAACTATCTATTTCCCAATCATAAATATTTTCGGCCAATGTATCAATAACTGTGTTATCTGAGCGAAGTAATTCAACAGTAATAGTATCTCCATCAATATCTTGAAAAAACAATGTATCTAAAAAATTGGCATCAGAAATAAAAAATACTCGACTACCTGTTATCTCTGGTGCATACTCATTATTTAAGTCAAACATTGCATACTCTGCTAATGGAGCAGCAACCCATATGGTTGGATTGTCTTTTGGAATGAGACCAGCTGTTACACTCTGCGCTGCAAGCTTGTATTTTTTCTTATCTGCTAAAACTTTTATTTCATCTTCATGAGCATAATCAGATTTTTGAGGATCCCATTCAGGAAGCTGACTATCTGCAGAACTTAGTTCACCTATGATTGTTACTGAATTAAATATATTTACTGGGGAAACTACCTTCATGCTATTCTCCCTTCCATCTCAGTTCTTGCTTGTAGATCTCTCACTTCTTGCAGTGCTAAAGCCATCGCTTCATTTGAAGCTTTAACTGATTCTAATTCTTTTAATATTTGAGGTAGGTTATTTAGATGATCTAGTTGGTTTTGAGAATCTATCTTGATAGTGTCAAGTTTGTTTTTGGCACTCAGCTGTGCAAACATCATGTCAGTTTTATTTTCAAAGTTAGTTTCATCTGTAAGAACACTTGAATAATTATTCACATCATCCAAAACTAATTTTAAAGCGTTTCTATCGTCTAAATTAGATATTGAAAGCGCATCGTTGATAGCTGTATTAAAACGTAAAAGTTTAGCTTCACTGGATAGATATGAATCATCTATTGTACTATTTATGGTATCTATCGTAGATATGATGGAATCTTCTAAACTTATAGCTGTATTGGCAGCACTAAGTACTAACTCATCATGACTTTCTATAAGTGCTTTATTGGCATTTAAAAACTCTAAGTCTGCATCTGTTAACCCATCTGTATCGTCTTTTAGCTGTTGAAATACTATCTGTAAGTCTTCCATGCTCTGTGCTACATCTGCTGCCACGTCTATTATCATTGTAGATGTGTGCATTTTCCCAAAGAAATAGCTTTGAAAATAACCTTCTTTTTGCGTCACTATATCGCCAGCCATTTCAGAAACCAACTCACTTTGAGACTTAAAGCTATCTGTCCATTCTTTTTCTAGTGTTTTATTGCCCTCTATAAGTTTTCTATTTGCTTCTAATAATTCTAAATCTGAATCAATTAAACCATCAGTATCATTTGCCAAAATTTTATAAAGTGCATCAAGTTCTTCCATATTTGAAGCTAAACTTATAATATTATCTTCTAATCCAATATATTGATAAGATTCTTGTACAATACCATATCTGCTAGGATGGTAATACTTTAATTCTTCACCTAAATAATCAACAACCAATGCTTCATGTTCTTTATTATTGGTGATATATTTTTTAAATACATCGAAATACTCCTTCGAACTATCAAATTCTTCAGCTCTGTAGTTATAACCTGTCATTTCTATTTCGTTCTGACTAACTGTACTAGATAACATATCCGATACAATCTCAGTGTCAGATTTAAAATTATTTTTCCATTTTTTAGAGTTTTCTGAAGCAGTTTGCATTGCTTCATCAACCATGGCAATAACATCTGCAAAATCTTTATAGTATGAATATCCTATATCTACATCAGTCCATATTTCAGTCGCTCTGTCTATTTGCCTCTGAGTAATAGATCCAAGCTTCTCAGCTAGTGCCATTTCATTCAGTTCGTCATTTAATGACTCCATGTATTCATGGTCAATATTTTTTGTTAATTCTTTGGCTTTTGTTAATGATAATGCAGAGATGTCTAGTGAATTGGATAAAGCTTCATTAAATATATCCGCTAGAGCTTCTTTATTGGAGTCTAACATCGTTTTAGCATAATCTTTTACTTGGTTAATTAAAGATTTACTATCATCCGCTTTAAATTTGGCACCATCGTATGTCGCATAAGCATAGCTATCAAATGTTCCGCCACCATGTTGTACATCTATAGCCTCATAAGCTGAATCATAATTATAAACTTGTGAATATTTAGCGATATTAGAAGCAAGTTCATCTATCTCAGTTTTTACAGAAGTTCCGGTATTTCCAAATTTTTCTAATGTAGTGGTAGCTTTTTGTAATTCATCTGTAAAACTACTAAAGTTTTCTGAAGCTAATTGGTAAGGATCAGTTTCAACTACACCCCCTTCAAGTTTTCCAATACCCATAAGACCAACACCAACAATCATGGAAACCCAGTCAGTTTTTTGACCTACTTGTGTTAATGTGCTAGCTTCATTAGCGACCATCGACTCACCAACTGCTAAAGATAGTTGACTCACTAACTTGCCAAAGTCAAAGTCGCCATCTATTCCATCTTGTATTGCTTGTGTAAATGAGCGTCCAAATTGGTTAGCGAACTCGTCCGAGAATCCTTCTGTACCTTCTAAATCACTATCATCATCAAACCAATCGTCTGGACCATGAAACTCTTGTAGTGCTTTAAACCACTCTTTATCCTCTGCTTTTCTTCTAGCTATTGCTTCTTCTTCGAGTTGTTCTTCATAATCCCATTTAGCTGATGTTCTCTCATAGTCTAAATCTAGTTCATAATCAGAAATTCTTTGTGCTATGGCTTTAGCTTCTTGTTCTTCTTTTTCATTTGATAAACCTGCATCTGTATTTATATTATTTGGATCTATTTCTTCTTTTCTAAGTTTTGCTTTTTGTTCTTCTACAAACAGTTCATTTTCAAGTAATGATATTTTTGCTTTAATAAAGTTTTTTTCATCTTCATGATCTTTCTTCTTTTCATCACTCCAAAACTTTTTATTTAAAGAACCCCAACTCAACTCTTCTGACTCTTCTAGTTCTTTGAGCTCATCTTTTAGCCGAGATAACTTTGTTTCCATATTTGCAAATGAGTTTATGTCTTTAACTTCCATGAACTTAACATATAAACTATTTAAAACAGGGAGTAGTTCATTTGCCACTTGATTCGTAAGCCCGGTAAGGTTTTGCTCTACTTGAGTAATGTTATCATTAAACACAGCTGCAGAAGCTGCCATCTCGTTGCTAAACACAGCACCAATTCGCTCACCCTCATCACCTAAGCGTTGCATCTCATCAGCACTCATAGTTGTAAGTCTTACAACATCCGCAGCACTTTTACTAAAGAGGTCTTGTGCTATTGCAGTTCTTTTTGTCTCATCTTCTACATATCTAAGTTTATCTATTAAAATGCCAAATGTCGTGGATGTATCTGTAAAGTTTTCTCTTGCAAACTCCACAGATAAACCCAAATCATCCATAGCTTTAGCTGCTGCACCTGTACCATCACGTTTAAAATTTTCAGTACGTCTAATCATAGCCGACATTGCAGCGTCTATTTTATTTATACCTACATCTGCATAACCTGCAGCATACTCTAAACGGCTGATCTCATTTGTAGTAGTTCCAAGTTTTTGTGCTAGTTTTCCAGTTGAGTCAGCTGCATCTATTGAATCTTTTATAAGACTTTGCATAGCACTAACACTAGCTATACCAGCTAAAGCTGCACCAATATTTTTAGCATATCCAACAATCTTTTCGGAACGTTGTTGTGATTCTCTTTGAGCTTTGTCAAAGCCATCTACGAGCTTGGAGACATCAGCAGCAACATCAATTAATACCGTACCAATTTTACTGCTCATTTGACTTCCCTCCAAACACAGATTTTAACTGTGCGATTAATGATTTTTTACTACTTTTCTTTGATTTAGGCTTTGGTCTTTTTTCAGGACAAATCATAAACTCGCTTATTTTCATCTGTTCTTTATGAACAAATCCACTAACTAAATGCATAAGAGTTGCGAGTTGTTCTTCTAGTCTATCAGCAACCGTTGGCTCATAGTAAAAGTACATCTCCCACTCTTTTAACTCTGCATAATCCATACTACCCTCAAGCTCTTTAACTGTTTTGCCAAGAGCTTGAGCGACTCTAAATACTAAGAGTCTGTTTTCGACTTTTTTGGTTCTTTACCACCAGTGATAACACTGAAAAGTTCTTCAACCATTTTTTTTGCTTTCAAGTTCATGTTCTTAACATCTAACTTGACGAAGCGTGCTTCACCATCTTTTGTTTTTACAAAATGCTTTACAGTATCTGCTTGCATTAAGATCATGTCATTCATCATGAATTTTCTATCTTCATCATCTTTTCTGTAGTCTTTCATGAACTTATTTTGTTGTTCTTCTATCTCACTAAGTGATGGTATTTGAACATATACAGTCTGTCCTGGAATAGACTCTAGCTCATGCTCTACCAAAGCACTCGGTTGAAGTGCTTCAAGTAATGGATCTTTACTCATTTATTAAGCTCCTGCAGTTGCTGCAGCTTCAGTTGGCTCACCAATCTTTTCAGCTGTTATGTCTGCTAAAAGCTTTCCATCTTTTTGCGGAGTTACTTTAAAATTGCTAACTTTACAAATACCCTTATAAAGAGTACCAGTCCCTGTTTCATTCAATGCATTATTTACTTCAAATGAAATTTCAACCATTTCACTTGTTTTTATTGCATCTCTAATTATATTTACACCTTCAGTTTCTTCTGGATCATAAAGAACTTGCATTGTGAATGGTCCACGACTAATAGAACCAAGTGATACAATCTCATTATATTGCTTGTTATTCAGCGGTGTATATTTTTTTACTGGACGACTTTCATCAATCAATGCTCCGATGTCTTCTAAATGACCAACATCAACTGCTGAACCAGATGGTGTACCATTTGGTGCTAAATCTACTTTTACCGTAATACCTTCTACGTCTGGTGCTGTGCTTTCTCCTGGCATGGTTTAACCTTTTATATAAAATTCAATAAGCTGTCTGTGCAGCTTTATATTTGGTTCATATGGCATAGTGCGTGAGTTAAAGCCATGTGCTTTATATGTAAACCCATGCATAGCAATACGAACTGCCTCTTTGATTGCTAAGACATCATCAAAATCTTTGTCATAGCAATCAATCTGTACCCGTACATCAAACCCATATGGCTCACGATGGTTTATGCTTTGCAATTCACGGTTATTCACTATAGTGAAAACAAGTGCTGGCAAGCTCCCATTTTGAGGCATAAGGAGAGGATATATCCTCTTATCTACCAAAGCAGTTAGTTCTGTATGGTTTGATAGATAAGAAAATAGATCTGATTCTATGTTCATTTTTTAGCCTTTTGTACTTCTTTGTCTATACGTTTTGCAAGATACTCTTTAGTGGCTTCTATAGCTTCTTCACCTTTGTTTTCATACGCTGGACGCATAAAAGGTTGTGCTGGTGAACCACCGCCTTGTGATACTATTGCATCTCTTTTCTTTTTTCGTTTTCCATAGTATTTTGTTTTAGGACTTAATGGTTCAATACGTTTTGAGTGAGTTCCAAACTCAACCATGTGAGCGTACCATCCATCAGCTTCACCCTTTATCTTCCATTTTGTTCCATCTGCAAGTGTAAATTTAACTGTTCTCATAAAACCCTCTCTTGGTGTTACCCAAAAGCGAATAAAGTTTTTGTTTTTAGGTTTACCAGCAACAATCCCTATGGAATCTTTTAGGACACCGGTGTTTGAGGGTACGTTTGCTTTTGCATCTTTAGCAATCAATGAAGCACCGGCACGGACTGCACCACGCATAATGTTTTTTTGTATATTTTGGGGGAATTGTTTTAAGGCTGATTGTAGTTCTTCTAATCCTTTAATTTCGACACCAGATGCGTTCAAAACAAGTCCTCCTATGTATTTTTACATAGGAAAACTCTACAACTATTTAGTTGATAGGAGCGAAAAGACTACAGAGGGAAGTGTTGTTATATGGTTTGTGACATTGTTCTCATTTCATGTTCCTTTTTATACTCATAATATTTGTTTCAAGTGATCCTCTAAAGTTTGCTTTTGCATTTATCATGGCACTGTTTAAAATCATACTTAGCTGATCGTTCATCTTTTTACCAAGAGCATCCAATATATCATTCATAAATATTTCATTAGTGCTAAAAAATTCCGCTGGCGAAATTTCTGTAATTTGAAAAGGGTTCATCTGTTTTAACTCTTCTATCTGAGATTCTAAAGATTCAATCTTAGCTAAGTACTTTTGGTTTGCAGAAGTAAGTCCACCTATGCGACCGTTTATCTCGTAGATATTTATGTTTCCAACTTTTGGTTCAAGTTTTTCACGCATTGCGAAAAATTGTTTTACAAGTGCAAATTTAAAATCAATTATATAATCACTATTTTTTAACATCGTCATCAAAAATGTAGCTTGTTGTTCATTAAGAAAAGCAACACTCTTAGATTGTTTTCCAACCACCGATTTCAAATCGGCGGTTGGAAATATCACCAAACTGCTTTAATTTTTCAGAGTGCCTATTTATAAGATCTCTTACACTTGCATATTTATTATTAGTATTTTCAGCAATAGTTAAAGCTGATACTCTGGGTTCATCATTTATGATTTGTATTAAAGCATTCACTTTTTTATCCTTTTTGGCTAAATATTAATACAACTTTACTCCTTTTTGTCTAATTTGTCAAGTTTTTTTATCCATTTAGGATAATTTAGGTATAATTTTTTATACTAAATGGAATAAATATGAGAAAAGAAGAATTTGATACTATCTTAAAAAACAATGATTTAACTAGAAAAGATTTTGCTAGACTGTCTGGAATTAAATACACTACAGTTGGAAAATGGAACGATTCAGATAGACCTATACCTGTATGGGTAAAATCATGGCTAGAAAACTACATAGATAAAAAGAAGTTCGACAATATCAAAGAGATCATTAAGGATGAGTTGTAGTGACAGATGCAGAAATAAAAGCAGCAACCAAAGAAGAACTTGGTAGAGAGTATAGTAAAAGGTTAAGAAAACTTCAAAATGAACTCATTGAGTATAAAGACACCTTACCATCTGGCAGAGCATTAAAACCACACCAAGAAGCAGTTTTTAACTTTATAATGAATCCATCAGTAGCTGTAGAATTTGAGATTAACGGATACACTATTGTTTTATTTAAAGGAAATGACGGTATCGGTTTTAGGCATATTTTACTTAGACATTTTTGTAGCGGATGTGATGGAGAAATAACTGCACGCGATATACTGAATATTGGGAATGTTATAAATAATGATGTAGAAGTTCCAGGTAAAAAAGGACGCATAAATTTTATACAAAATAAGAATGGATTAAAATACACTGTAGTTTTAAAAGTTAAAGAAGACGGAAAACTGATTTTTAATTTTTTTAGTAGTTAGACGGGAGTGGACGGATGAAGCAAGTCATCACTCTGACTCTACCCGAAGGCTCATCCTCAACTCACACTCCACAACAGAAGACCTCTGTCATCAAAACTGATAAGAATCAACTTTAATCACATTGACTAATCTGATTAGTAAAAGTATAACTATTTATATCTTAAAGCAATATCAAGTTATATCATTAAATATCAAGTTATATCATTAAATATCAAGTTATATCATTAAATACACTCGCTACACAAGATATGAAGCACTTTATTTTCTTCTCTAACATTGATTGGTGGAGCTTCGATTTCAAAGATACGTTCACCGTATTTTATACGCATATCTGGCTTTATACCTGGTCTGTATCTCATCTCTATTTTATGTGTAATTTCAGCATGTGTGCCTGCTTTAAAAAACTCTTTGGCACTTTGTGGAATGATGGCTACATATGTAGTTAAAAAATCAGCCCATACTTCTTTTGGACTTCCTGTAGCACTTTGAGTTTGGCTACTTTGTTGAATGATTATCTTTTTTCTTAGATTTCCACTTCTCACGGCATAATCCTGTAAGGTACAAGAAGATTTCTAGCTAAGTCATCATCAAACTTACTGATACTAGCACCGATAACATACTCTTCACGATTTTCAAACAGTGTAGATATCTTGGTTTTGATATAAGTTTTGATAGGTTCTGGAGTAACATCGTAGCCACAAGTAAAAGTGATTTTTACCGCTTTTCTATGATACTCAAAAGTCGGCATATCAATATACTCAATACAGCCTACTTCATACTCTTCATACAGGTAGTACTTAGAGCTGTCTACTTCTACATAGTTACCATCAACCATTATCTCTATTTTGTCAATAGACTTAATAGGATTTTTTGGAAGCTTAGTCACATAGTGATCTGCATAACCTTCATAAGTAGCAACTCCCAGCTGGCGATTTAAAATGTTTTCAGTATGAGTAACTGCAGAGTCAATCATACTCTGAATTAAATCATTGTGTAGATCATCTAACTCACCTAAAAAAGCTTTAGCTTCATCAAGTGTCAATGGTTTTTCAGCTGGTGGTGGTGTTACTAATGTCAGTTGCATATCTTCCTACTTTTTACCGAATAATAACGAGCTAAAAAAGCCCTGTTCCTCTTTGGATTCATCTTGACGCTCCTCTAAGAATATTGATAACAACTCTTCAGTTCCATCAACAATCTCTTGTTCACTCAAGTTTTTACCATTTACCTCGGCAGCTTTCATAACTACTTGAAGGCACAGTGTGTTTAGTTCAGCACGGAAATGGTCATGCTTCTTTATAGCTTCTTTTTCAGCTTCTTCATCTGCTGTCTTTTGAAGCTTATCATTATGTTCTTTTAGCATTTTGTTGTAAAGCTGTTGATCTACAAACTTAACCGTTTCGTTAAGAGCCAGTTTAAAAGCTATAGATATTTCCATAGGTACTTGTTTTTTACTAGCTGGATGAGAGAAGTTATCACCCACAACGGGTGATAAAACTATGACTTTAGTGTTCATAATTTAGCCTTATGAAGCAGCGTTTTGAAGCATAGCTACTGTCTCATCTATAGTAAGCTTACCATCTGTACGTTTGTAAACTTTGAAACCAACCATACCTTCATCTGCATAACGTTCATCTAAACGTTGAATCATCATCTGACCACGATCACCAATTTGGTAATATTTCATATCCCCAAAGAATGCCAACGGCTCACCAGCTGCACCAGTTAAACTATCATCAATCTCATAAGGTCTGCCATAGATTCTACCAGGCTCATCTTCAGTCATACCTCTTGACCAAATAGGTTCACCGTTTGCGTTCTTCATCTTAAATACTTTTTTAAAGAATGCATCTGATATAAACCATGTAGCATTTTTTCTATATTTTGCTTTTACAGATAAATATAAGTCTTCAACATCAGCTTCAGATAGTGTATCAAGCACAGCTAAAGTTTTAGTATTTCCAGCTGGAACACTTTGAGATAAACCAAGTGGTTTTTTAACACCATCACCAGTTAAAAATGAAGTACCTTCAGTTTCACCAATACCTTCAATCATAAGACCATTTAAATGGGCTACTAAATTAAAAGATTCGTCTGCCAATAACTCTTCAGCGACTTGGATAATACCACCAACTTTCCAAGCTTCAAGTACTTTGTTGTCATACTCACCATCTGTTTTAGGGTATGTACCGAGTTCATCAATAAAACCAAAAGTAGGTTTAGCTCCAGCAATAGGTATATTAAATGTACCATCTGTTTTAATTACCGTTGCATATTTTCTCATAGGAGAGTTGTTTGGTAGTGCTGCAAGAATTTCATTAGCATAAGTCTCTGGTACTAAGTAACCACCTTTAGTATCTGTACTTGTAGATAATGCTCTTGTACCTTCATGTGTTTTACCATGTCTAACATATGATAAAAATGC
>Ga0193965_1000283_pt1 | contig 17097 bp, 9 predicted proteins | sample FB_8_MG_FD_140330 | JGI IMG/M metagenome (GOLD analysis project Ga0193965, IMG submission 140330) | Microbial mat bacterial communities from the Broadkill River, Lewes, Delaware, United States - FB_8_MG | ecosystem: Environmental > Aquatic > Freshwater > River > Microbial mats | place: USA... | reverse complement strand
GGGCAAAGAACCAAAGTTTGCACTCTAAACTTTTTTACTTGAAGTTTTGAGAGTAACCCAATTCCAAAAGCAGCAGTTTTACCACTACCAGTTTTCGCCTGAGCAATAACATCATTTCCCTCTAATATAATAGGCAGCGTTTGAGCTTGCACAGGGGTCATATTTTCATACCCTATCTTGTTTAGGTTGTTAATCATATCTGAAGAGAGTGGGAGGTTTGAGAAGTTTGTAGCATTCATAATTAAATCTTTTTTAGAATTATAGCTTATTTTTAAACTGATACACTACTAATCTGAATGTTTCAATTTGCACTATAAAGATAATTGCTGTATCATATTAAAACTATAAGTTTAGGATCAACAGTATGTCAAAAGATACAAGCTCAAATATGAATCAACTATATATTTCACTTTTTCATTCCATAAAAGATTGTGTTGCTGTATTTAGGGTAGTTGATGATGGAAATAATTTTCTTTTTGTAGATATGAACCAGTCTGCTCTTGATGCAGAATCAATTACAAAAAAAGATATAATTGGTAAACTTGTTACAGATGTTTTTCCAGGTGTAAGAGATTTTGGAATCTTTAAAATCTTTCAAGATGTCTATAATGATGGGATAGATAGAGAATTTCCTATGACACAATACAATGATGAAAGGATAGCAGGATGGAGAGAAAATCACATCTATAAGCTTGATGATAATCATATATTTTCTGTATATAACGATGTTACAAAAGCTAAACAAGCGGAGCAAGATCTTGAATTAGCAGCAAAAGTATTTGACACCTCCCTAGAGGGTATTTTAATTGCCGATAAAGATGTAAAAATCATTAAAGCAAATGAATCTTTTTTGAAAATGAGTGGATTTGATTTTGATGAGATTGTAGGGAAAAAAGCAAATATATTGCGATCAAATATTCATGATGAAAAGTTTTATAATGATATGTGGAACTCAATCGAACTCAATGGCTCTTGGCAAGGTGAAATTTGGAATAGAAGAAAAAATGGTGAATCGTTTGCTGTTTTTTTAAACATAACTACATCCCGTGATGATGATAACAATATTAAAAACTATATCGCGATATACTTAGATATTACAGAGCAAAAAAAATCACAAGATTATATCTATAAATTAGCTTTTTCTGACATCTTAACAAAACTAGCAAACAGAGCGCAGTTCGATATAGAGATAAATCGTTATATTACCAAAGCAAAGAGAGATAAAAACTCTTTTGCTCTTCTCTTTTTAGACCTAGATAATTTCAAATATGTTAATGATACTTTTGGTCATGATATTGGAGATTTATTACTTATAGATGTTGCTTCAAGGTTAGAAAATATAGTTAGAGATGTAGATTTTATTGCAAGACTTGGTGGAGATGAGTTTGTTATCATTATGGATAATATACAAAATAATGATAAAGTCATTTTGTTATGTGAAAGAATTTTAGCTCAGTTTAAAAAGCAATTTACTATTAAAAACAATAAATTTAAAGCAGGATGTAGTATAGGTATCTCCATATATCCTAACGATGGTACAGATAAAAATATGCTTGTAAAACACGCAGATACTGCTATGTACACCTCCAAAAAAGAGGGTAAAAATAGATTTTATTTTCATACTCAAGAGATGAATAGGGAGTTTAGTAGAAAGCTTGAGTTAGATACACAACTACGAGAAGCTCTTGAAAAAAATCAGTTTGAAATCTATTACCAACCTAAAATATGTGTCCATAAAAAAACAATAATTGGAGCAGAAGCTCTTATTCGTTGGAATAGCCCAAAATTGGGTTTTGTTAATCCTGCAGAGTTTATCCCCTATGCTGAGGAGAGTGGTTTAATCATACCTATAGGTGACTATGTTTTAGAGACTGTAATAAAAAAAGTTAAAGAGTTAGAGTATATTACAACTGATTTAAAAGTTTCACTCAATGTATCAAGTATGCAATTAAGCGAAAATAATTTCATACAGAAAGTAGAATCTATCTTGAAAGTGACAAAATGTAATACAAGTATGCTTGAGTTTGAGATAACTGAGACAAAAATTATGCAAAATGTTGAAGAAAATATAGAGAAATTACTTAAAATAAAAGAGTTAGGAATCTCAATATCTATTGATGATTTTGGAACTGGTTATTCATCTATGAGTTATCTTCAAAAACTACCAATTAATATTATTAAAATTGATAAATCATTTGTAGATAATATTCCTCACACTCACGATGGTAATGTGATTGTGCAAGGGATTATCTCTTTATCAAAAGCACTCTCATTAAAGATAATTGCCGAAGGGGTTGAGATACAAGAACAAAATGATTTTCTTAAAGATAATGGCTGTGATATGATTCAAGGATACCTCTATAGTAAACCATTAAAAGAGGTCGATTTTTTAGAGTTTTTAAAAAAGAATCTTTAGTTCTTTTCATCTACTTTATTAATAAATCTATACATCATCAAAGAAGCTGCAACTCCAACATTGAAGCTTTTTACACTCTCGCTCATCTCTATAGTTACCACTTCATCACATATATCTAAAATCTTTTTATCGATTCCCCTCCCCTCGTGACCCATGAGAATTACCCATTTTTTTGGCACCTTTACTTGCATTAAGGGGGTTGAATCTGCTGTTACTTCTGCTGCGAATATTTTGTAACCCATAGATTTTAAAGATTCTATAGTTGTAAATATATCATCATAAAGATGGGTTTTTAAGTGGCTAACATACCCCATAGAGACCCTTAATGCTCTTCTTGCATAAGGGTGTGGACCTTTAGTTGGAAGGAGATAAGAATCTACACCTAGCCCTGCTGCTCCTCTTGCTATTGAGCCTATGTTTTCTGTGGAGCTTATCTCATCAAGCATGATTATATTATCGCCTAATTTATCTAAAGGAATCTGTGCTGGACGAACTCCGTGCATCATACAGTTGTGATGTACTTTATGCCCTACTACACTCTGCATCTGCTCTTTTGTTGCTTGGTATTGTTTAGGGATATTTTTAGATTCTATTAACTCTTTGTATTCATCATAATACTCAGCAGTTGCCAATATACTTTTCACCTCTATATCACTTTGTAAAAGTATATTTACCACCTTAGGAGAATCAGCTATAAAGTCACCACTAAAAGCATTCTCTCTTAGTTTTTGATAAATTTGTAGTTCATTTTTATTAATATCATCTACTATTATCATTATTTTTGTAACACTCTAAACTCTTTAATAATCTCTATTTGCCTACTTGTAAGATATTTGAGCATATTCTTTTTTTGTACTTTATTTAGTTTTAGTAAAAAGATTATGGAATAATCATCTTGCTTAAACATAGTTGCATCAGTGTTGATAATCAAGGGTTTACCCTCAACATCAAAAACCATATCTATCACTACACTATCATTCTCTTTTATATCTGTTGGTAACCTACTAAATCTTAGTTTTATAGATTTTAGGGAAATATCTTCTATCACTATACGACTTTTATATTTACCTGTTTGGTGTTTGACAAAAAGAGAGATGGTGTATTTGTCATCTGGCAATAATCGTATTGTTTGTCTTTTTACAGGAGATGAGTGGCTGTAGTGGATGTTTTTTACCTTTACACTCTGTTTTTCATAAGTGTTTCTTACTATCATATCGCATGAAACAGTAGTTGGTAATACCTCAGATGAGATTAATGTTTTACTCTCATGATTAATCGCTTTTTGCTGAATAAAATCTGTTTTTAAAGTTATTGTTCCATCTTTTACCTCTTCTATTGTCGCATCATTGATGATTGTCAAACCTTTATAGTAGTTGTAAAGATGTACTTTAATATTGTTTTTTTGAATCAATTCAAGTAGTTGAAAGAGATTCTTTTTATCATCGAACTTGCTCTTATCACTCAACTCCTCTTTATCAAATAACTCTGCAAAATCTAAATCTGTAACATCATAAAAAGACACTATTACATAAGCCGTTTTCTTCGGATTTTTATGATATTTAAATAAAAAGTGTCTTATATCTTCTTTTATACTTTTCATCTTTACATGAAAAAGTTTACCATCATGTGCTTGTACTTCATTTATCCAATCTACATCATCATGGTTATATAAAAAACCCTCATGTTTTAAAAACAAAGCACCCAAATTTTTATGTTTGTTATTAAACTCTTCAACACATTCAACATCAAAAAAATCTAAAAAAAGCTGATTTGCCAAAAGTGGTTTGTTATCTTCGAGCATCATAACCATAGTCTCTTTGTAATTAAACATACCATCAAGAGAACTGTAAAATAGTTTTTCATCTTCAACAATTTTTAATTTATGTACAGCTAACTCTATCGCATCTAAAAACATATCTACATCAACAGGTTTGCTCAAAAACTTCATCACTCCAACATCTATTGCACTATGGAGCGATTGGACATCATCATATTTAGATAACACAATCACTTTTGTTTCTGGTTTTACATCAGATATATGTTGCGCAATTTTAATCCAATCAAGTGCTGGGGTTTCTACATCTATAATAACAACTTGTGAATGGTTGAGTTTAAACGATTCTAAACCCTCTTTCTCGCCAACTGCTACAAAGATAGATTCAAACAAACAACTCAAACTCTCTGAGATAGTTTCTCTAAATTTTGAATTTTCTTCTATATATAATAAATTTAAATCTTTAATAGATTCTTTTAAATGATTCAGTTCTGACATAACGCTACCTCTGGAAAAAATCAATTTATCCTATATTAACACATTTAGTCTTTGATTCCATAAATTTCTGCTCGTTTAATAATCTCTTGTGAATAGGGTGTCATTGTATCCCTCTCAGCCATCTTTCCATTTTGATTAAAAACTGCATTTGAGTTTCCATAAATCTCACACGCTTCATTAAACTCTTCCCATGTTACCTTATAAAGTTTGTTGATTAAATCTATCTGTTTTGGATGGATGATTGTTTTTGAAAATAAGCCCTCTTGCATATCCCTTTTTACATCTCTCTCAAACCCTTGAGAATCTTCAAAACATGGATACACTCCACCACTTACACTAAATCCAGCACTTTTAAAAATAGCTATAAAATTCCCCACAACACAAGAAGTTGCACTTATATCAAAAATAGATTGCTCACAAGTTCGTCTCATTCCCAACTGTCTGAGCATATCTTCTAATCCAAATCGAACTAAAATAACCTGCTCTTTATAATGGAGTAAAATATCTCGTAGTTCTAAAAGTTTCTCTTGGTTAAATAGCTCTTCACCCTCAATACTAGGCATGATTGCATAATTTGTATTTAGAAGTTTTAAATATTGATGAGCATTAGTGAGTGAGAATTTTGGGAGTATGAATCCATCTATTTTAGAAATTGCATCAAATGAAAGGAACTGCTTTAAAACCTCTGTATTTTTTGGTCTAATAAATACAAGGCAATTACCTTTAGTAAACTCTATTAGTAGGTTTTTGATGTTTTGTATTGCAGTTGATAAGTCTCTCTCATCAACCCCATCTTCGCTGTCAATAACAACACTTTTGAGATTTGGATACTTTTTCCCCTCAGCAACACTACGCAAATCTTTATGTGTAGCAGGTATAAAAAGTGTCGCTCCAAGCTCTACATAACTATTCATTTATATCCCTCTTGAGTTTAAACCTTTCGTCACAGCATTATTTATTTCAGCTTTATATTCAGGATTTAATCGCATCAACTCTTTATCAAAACCTATAATAAGATTCTTATTTGTATTTTTATGCCTACAAAGAGAAAACAATATATCCATATAGATGTCAAAATCAGGATGGCTTCGTGTTCCTAACTTTTTAGTGATATTCCCATAATTTTTCAAAATCAGATCAAGTGCATCTTTTAACTCTTTTTCAGAGCTCTCTTTAGTTTTGATAATTTTACGAAGAGCCATTAAATCTAACTCCTCCTCAACATTGGTCGTTCTTTTTTTCACAACCTGTTTTTGTTTCTTTTTACTCTTTTTCTCAGCAGAAGAGTACATAAAGAAAAAAAGTAAAATGCCCAAAAGCACAACAAGCCCAAGTATAGATTTTATAAGTAAGGTTATTTCCATTTAATCGCTTTTTTAAATCGTAGATTTTATAGAATATATATGATTCTATTTTGATTTTTTATTATAGTAAAAGAAAGCTGTTTTAAAGGATAAATGAGGGTTATAAATATTTATGAAATAAGATAGTTTCATAAAAGAAACTATCTTTGCATATAAAAAGATGCTTATTTTTTAGTACAGTTTTGTAATAAAACTGAACCAGAAGATGTACTTTCTACAGTAATAGAAGTATCCCCACTTTGTGCATCAGTTGAAAACACTACATCTGGGTCATTTGTAGGCGTAACAGTAAAAGCAGTTACATTTGTGCAGGTAGTAGTACCACCTGCACTGAGAGTAATATCTTCTATAACCTCAACTGTATTGTTCGAACTACTACTACAAGCTACAAATATAGAACCCAAAGCCAATGCCATTATAAGTGTAAAAATTTTAATTTTCATATTATTCCCCTTGACCTTGATTATATGTTATTGCTTTAGTTAATTTAGTTTTTACTTCTACTAAAACTTTACCATCTTCTTTTTTTATCTCAACATCAGAACCAGCTTCAAACTCTGGCATCTCTACAGCAACATCATCTACTACAAAACTAGGTTTCACTGTTCCTGTACTATCTGCTTTTACTTCTACTGAGATAGAAGCACCAGTAGTTGTTACTACATCTGGTGTTTTCATTGTAACAGAACCATCACTTGCAATAGAACTATCTGCACCTGCAATATTAGTATCTAATTTACTCTCAACCACACCACCTGTAGAATTTGTAACTTCAATAGCATTTGATGTATAACCATTTGCTTTTACTTCCACTTTTGCAACTGTTTTTACATTGTCTGCTGTTGTTACCTCTGCTACAGTCTCAACTGCACCATTTTCTTTTACAGTTGTATCCGCACCAACTACAGCAACTGAAACTTCTGAAGAAACTTTTTCACCACTAGCATCAGTAACCTCAACTACATTTTCAGTTGTTCCATCTGCTTTTACTTCAACTGTTGCTTCTGTTTTTACACCCTCATCAGATGTTACTTCAGCTATTGTTCGGAGAGAACCATCTTCATTGATTGTTGTATCTGCACCAACAACTGCTACATCTATATCTGAACTCTCTTCACCAATAATAAGTTTGTTTTCAACTGTACCGTTAGCGTTAACTTGAACCTCTACTTGAAGCTCTCCATCTTCACTAGTAGCTGTTGTAGTTGTTGTTCCATCTGATTCAGTTGTAGTTGAAGCAGTAGATATTTTTGTTAATACTTCAATCTCAATAGTTTCACCAGATTCATTTTGAAAACTTGTTGTATCAGTTGTAGAGCCATCTTCATTGAATACTTTTACTGTTTCGTCAATACTTAGACCTGTTTCAATTTCACTAGCTATCTCTTGAGTCACTTCATCTTCAACAGTTTCCTCTTGAGTCACTTCTTCCTCAACAGTTTCCTCTTGAGTCACTTCATCTTCAACAGTTTCCTCTTCAGTCACTTCATCCTCAACAGTTTCTTCTTCAGTCACTTCATCCTCAACAGTTTCTGTTGGAGTTGTTGATGTAGTAGGAGTTGAACTACCACTAGAAGCTGCTGCTGGAATTTCTACAGTATAAAGTGCTTGTGCAACCGATGTTTTATTTCCAGCTGTATCAAAAGCAATTGCTTTAATCGTATATGAACCATCAGAACTTAAAGATACTGTTGCAGAGTTTGTACTCGTAGAATCAGGTGTTGAACCATCGGTAGTATAGTAGATATTATCAGAGTTTGTAGAACTTATCGTGATAGTAGTAGCTGCTGTTAACTCAGTTCCCGAAGCAGTTGAAAAAGCAATTGCTGATGGAGCTGTATTATCAACTGTAAACGATAGCGTTGTCGCACTCGCATCTGTTTGCCATGTAGAACCATCATAACCAACTATAGAGATAGTGTGTGAACCATCAGATAAAGTCGATAAGTCAATCGCTGTATCTTTTGCTATCTGTGCAGAAAAAGATGCTGTATCTACCTTGTATTTATAGTGTGTTACAGAAGAGCCTGAAACACTCACTTCTCTTATAGCAGAAGCTGAATTTCCATCACTATTTGTAGCAATAGTTGCACCTGCTGTAACTTCTGTACCAAATTGAGCTACATTTGTAGTGGTATTAACAGTAAATGCAGATGATTTTATAGTACTTTCATTACCAGCACTATCGATAGCTATTGCTTTTATAGTTTTACTTGAGGACACACTTATAGCTGAGCTATATGTTGAACTATTTGTATCATTAGGTGTAGAACCATCTGTAGTATAATAAATAGTGTAGTTATTTGCATCTGTTGCACTCATACTTACACTTTGTGTTTCACTATATGACCCACCATCTGGTGAGATACTTAGAGCTGATGGAGCAGTAGAATCTATTTTAATTGGTCCAAAATGTAGAGTTGCACCAGTATTTCCACTCTCTGCATAAGGGGCAAGGTGAAAATAGTAACTCCCATCAGTCCCTGTTACAGTCTCAGTTTTTGATGTTGCACTTGAGCCTAGAGTACCTCTTGTATCAACTACATTAGGAATCAGCGTAGTTGCTTCTTTATCTAAAATATAGTAGTACCCAGCCAATGTATCACCATCACTAGATGTTGCTTGATTCCAACTAATCGCTATATCTTTATTTTTAGATTGGTTTGTTGTATCGTGAGAACTAGATTGTAGTGGATTCATCGCATCAAAACCTGCAAACAAAGAGCTACTCAACAACAATGAAGATGTTATTAATGATAACTTATTTAATCTCATATTTTTTCCTTTATCTTTTTTAGACTAGAGAATCTCTCTAGTCTATGGTTGCGTGATTGTTATTGTAACTGTTGCATCATCTGCAACTGTTGTTACTGCTGTCGCTGCACTATCTAATCCAGTAGAATTAGTGATTGTATAAGTTGCAACTCCTGTTCCTGTTATAACTGCACTTGCTACTGCAATTTCATAATGAAATCCACTTAATGCAGGAGGTAAATCAGTAAACTCAAAACTCATACTAGTTCCATCCCAAGAATCTTCAATACCAATAGCATCCATCACTTTCCAACTGCTATCACTATCTTGAACTTCTAGAAGTACTATCTCAGCAATAGCATCATCTGTGTCTGTAACTGTTCCACTAATAGTCACTAAATCAGCAGCTACATCTACAAAACTAATATTTACTGTTAAGTCATTTGCTATATCAGCCCAATCTTTTAATGTTCTAAAAGTTTCTCCACTATTAGCCCAATACTCAACTAAATAATCATCTCCACCACTTGTTGGTGAAAGACCTTTAATAGTATAAGTTCCATCAGTATTCACTTCAGTACATTGGCCATCATTATTTGTTTCATTCCAAGCACAAATCCAGCCAGATTCACTAGCTTCTCCAACTAAAGTTACTGTACCGTTTATTGTAACTGCACTACTTAAATCTTTTAAAGTTAATGATACATTTGTATCATCTGCTATCGCTAGAGTATCTGCATTTGCAATATCCCAAGTTGTTAAAGCAGGAGTTCCAGCTGTAAAATCTATAGTCGCAGTATCAGGTGTTGCTGAATTTACTGCTATAACACCTTGCCCACTTCCATTTACATCAACCATACCACCCTTATGACTCATTGGATAAATATGTACTAAATAAGCCTCATTACCAGAACTTGCTGGAACTTTTACACTTACTTCATTTGAATAAGTTGGGTTTGTCCAATCAGCCCAATCTGCATTACCATTTCCATACCATTCATGTGTAGTATTGTTTTCAAGACCTATCCAAATATCTTCTGTGATAGTTGCTCCATCTAATTCTAAGTTTGCAACTGTAAATGTTACACTTTTTAGTGTTGGAGGAGTTAGCGTTCCTAAATCTAGTACACCATCTGTTAGATTTGCATCTTCTAAATCTATAAGTGTACTTGTTTTTGGTCCCCAAGCACCATTAGTTGCCCATGAGTTTTGATTAGTAATTAAAGATTCATCTCCACTATCTTGAGCATCAGAACCTAAATCAACTACAAAACCTTCCCAATTTTGAGGATTATAAACTTCCATTCTGTAATCTAGACCTTGCTTCACGGAAAGAGAAACTGTCACATCTCCACTTGCATTTGCTTCAAATGATTCCCACGCATAGTTATTACCGCCATGTTGCCACATATTCACATCAAATGTTTTGTTTGCATCATCTGCACCCATTGCTAAAACAGCTGTGATAGTTGCTCTGTCATTTGGAACTGTTAAATTCAATGCTTTGTCAGCTGAAATACTAAAACCTTCAATATTTACACCCCACTCTACAGGATTAGACCAATCACAACTCCAAATCTCATTTTTCCAATCATCACAAACTGCACCACCTTGTTTACCTACCCAGTAAACATCAGAGTTTAATCCATCTGGACTTCTTGAAGTGTTTTTATCATACCAAAACTCACCAAGACCATCTACCCAGATTTGAAGCTGATAATCATCTCTTGCTTTTAAATCTTTAAGAATTGCACTAGTTACAGTTCCATTAGAAGCTGATGAGTTGTTTTCCCATCTACCTATTGGTTCATTTGGTACAAAAAGATTAAAACTAACATTTGTACTGTTTGCTAATTCATTTATCGTTGCACTAAGGTTATAAAAAGTTGCTGGTGAGATAACAAGAGAAACAACATCTACATCTGCACTTACATCTAACATAACTTTTTGATTAGTTATTTCTTTTGGTGCCCAGTAAGATACAGTTTCCCAATCAAAAGTTGAACTACTTGTATTAGTTTCTAAAGATACACCATTAGAATCGTAAGGAATCCATCTTATGTCCATGCCATCAACTGCAGTTGTTGTACCTGTAGTAAAGTCACCATCATCATCAGTTATAATATACTGGTAATGTTTATAATTTCCAGCATCTTCAACATCGTAATGTACTTCTAAAATATACTTACCACTTTTTACATTTTGAATAGTATAAGTACCATCAGATTTTAATTCCGTACCATTTCCAGTGTAATTTTTAGGGTCGTACATATGAACATTTGCCCATTTAGCCTCAGCTGGAATACCTGTAATAGTTCCACTTACACTATAAGTTATAGGAGCTGTATAACCACCAAAACTAATATTTACATCTGTAACATTTGCAGCTGTAGTGCCATTAGCAATTTTAAACTCATTTACATCTGGTTTCCAGTAAGGGTTACCATAAGTATCTAGTTCATTAGATTCACTCCAACGAACATCCATACCATCTTTGATACTATCTGCATCATCATTTGAACCACCAGCAGCTTTATCAGAACCTAAATCAAAATAAAACTCTTTCCACCAGCTATTTGCCCAGTCAGTATCATCCCAATGATTTTGGTGCATTTGGATAATATACCCACCATTACCACTTCCATCATAATCATTAAGTGAATCACCTAAAACTACTGAGTATGTACAGTTTGCACCATTATCATCACACATAACAGGTGAACCACCTAACCACCAACCAGTTTTAGCATCAATTATATCAACATTCATGTTGTCATTTCTACCAATTGTAAAATCAGAAGGAAGTGTTACAGTACCTTTTATTTTGTAAAAGTTAGTTCCAAATGTTGTAATATCTATATCTATAGCACTGACATTATCACTTACCGTAAAATAACCTGTTTTTGCTGTATCTGGTATCCATATACCTGTACTTCCTATTTCATTCCACATTACACCAGTAGTACCTACAAGAGTATCTGCATTACTATTTGCACCAAATGCTTGATCTCCACCATCATTCAAATACATCTCTAACCACTCTGTAGCACCATTTGTATCTGAGAATTTTTCTATTCTAATTGTATAGTTTCCTTCTGAATTTGGAAGTTTAAATTTAAACGGATAAGTAGTATTAGCATCATCAGTTGCTGTTCTACCAATCTCAGTCCAATAGTGATCACCTGTTGCAGTATTGATTGCTGTAAGATTCACATTCTGAAAACCTAACCACTCACCATTACTTCCCAAAATCTCACCCGGAGTAAAGTCAGCAGGTACTACTACTGTTCCCTCTACAATATACTTATCAGCATCCACATTTGATATATCAACATTAAGTGTAGTCTCAGCAGTTGAAATTGTTAAATGATTTACATTTGGATTCCACATACCTGTTTGTGTATCTTCAATCCAATCAATTTCCATGTTTGATTTGATACTATCAATAGCACCATCCACACCACCTACAGCATTATCAGAACCAAAGTCATAAAAGTAATGCTCTTCAACTCCATCTAAATGGCTATGCACTTCAAGAGTTGCGTTTATCTCTTCAGAATCAGCAAGTTCTCTAAAGTAAAGATTATAACTTCCATCAGAACCAATCATAGTAGAACCTAACCACTCACCATTAACACCTTTTAAGTCAACAAAAATGGCATTACAGCTTGGAAGAGGCATATATGTTGCAGTATCAAAACACTCAGATTCAGGAGTTAATGTAATACTACTAGGAAGTGTTAAAGTACCTGTGATTTTTGAAGCATTGGAACCATAAAGGTAAGCATCTTCATCACCGATAGTATCTACTAATGCATAGATTTCACCTAGTTTTGTGATAAGTGCAGCTTCATCTAGTTCTGTTGCAGCTAATAACACATCTGCCTCAGCAAGTAAACCCTCAATCTTTTCTCTCATATCAGCAGGCATATCAGTTGCTTCGGATAGTTTCAATCTTATCTCTGCAACTTCAGCTCCTAAATCATCTAAATCTGCAATAGCAAGTAAAGGGAAAGATACATCTGTGCTAAATGCTGTGATACTATCTGATTCAATACTGATATTATCATCTGTTGCTACATCTGTGTCTGTTCCTAAAGTTAGAACAAATGTATTTGCGATTGTGCTATCGTTTATAGGTGTTGTAAATTCCATCATCTCAGAGATATTTGCATCTGATGCGACTGCACTGATTGTTGCACCTGTTCCTAATGTTTTAGGGCTTGTCGCTGATACTTGACTTATATTAAGTTCGCTAATCGTTATGTTTTCATCAAACTGCATATAAATTGTATCACCAGCACTGTATTGTGCATCTTTATCTAAATCGAACTCTGCTATTTTTGCAAAAATAGGTTCAGTTGGTGTAGATGGCGTAGTAGATGAATCTGATGCCTGTATAATACTAAACCCTATATCAAAAGAGTTATTATTATCGTTCTTATCAGTAATTGAACCTGTTGGAAATACTAAAGATTTTTCAGTAGTTATATCTATGTTTACAGTATCATTTGCACCATTAGAAAAAGTAATTACAAATGCTTTATCATCAGTTGTAGTAACGGTTGCATTTATATCTGTAGAATCTTTAAAAGTTGTGTTTACAGCAGTTTGTATATTTGCTAAAGAAGCGGATGTCAAAGTCTCACTAAAAGTAAACTCTATCGTATCACCAGCGACTAAAGTACCGTTAGTGTCATTAGTTATCGTCAACTGTTCTGTTCTAGCTTCTTGCATATCAATTATTGGTATATTAGTAATAGCATCTAAAGTATTACCAGCAGTATCATTCACATCTGCTATGTCAATATTACCAGCATTTAAAGAACTATCACCTAGTCCTGTAGAGAGACTTAAAACATAAGATTTATGTACTTCATCATATAAGATTCCATTTGTAAAATTACCATCATTATTTGAAGTGTTTATATCAAGTGCAATTGAACCATCTTTTGTGATGTTTGTAAAATTATCTGCTGAGATTGTTGCTTGCTCAATATCTTCACTAAAAGCAACTGCAAGTTCATTTTCTCCTACAAAAGCCGCCATCTTTACAAGTGGTTTTGCTTCATCTGTAATATTATCAATAGTAATATTAATATCAGAATTATTTACATCATCATTGTCTGATAATGTATCTGCAGCAATGAAAATATCTGATGTTCCAACTGATGTTCCAACATCCATTAGATTAAATGTAAGTAATACTGAGGTGTTTGTGTCATCTGTTAGAGCAGATAATGGACTAACACCCATATATTTGATGTTACTTAACTCTGTGGCATTTGCTTCATCACCACCTGATACAAACTTTACAGCATCTGTTGCAGTAACTGTAATTGTTGCATTTGCTTCATTTATAGCCCCATTTAGTACAGCAGATGTACCAGTTGGTGCAGCTCCAAATGCACTTGCACCTAGTAAACTAGCTACAAAACCAGAAAGTAAAATCTTTTTTGAGTTTGATTTTATATTCATTGTTTTATTCTCCTTTATATTTTTGATTTAAGTGTTGTTTCTTTTGTATCTCTTGTAAACTCTTAAGTCTTATTTTTTCTGACTTAACTCTTTGTTGACCTTGAGAATGTTCTTCAGAACGCTGTGCAATACGAGATTGCTTAAATCTTTGTTGGTAAACTTTTTCTTTTTCTCTTTTAAGAGAATCAAGTTTACCTTTCATTTGTTGCGATGAGATTTGTGTGTATTTAATTTTATGTTTTAAATACAGTTCTCTTTTCTTTTGCTCATTCTCCAAATATTTTTTTCGAGTTTGCAAAACATTTTGATGAAAAACTTTTTCTTCTTCAAGTTTTTGCTTTTGTTTTATATATTCCTTACGAATTAGAGGTGGAATATTTTTAACATCACTACTAACTTTTTTATAGCTATGAGACCTACTAGCTTCACTTTTTACTGCTAAGTTTTCATCTTTTTTTATTTGAGGTTTATTATCTGAACTAAAACTCCAAATTAATACTATAGATATAATTGAAATTAAAAATAATAATTTTTTATTAAAAAAAATATCCATTAGACCTCCTTATCACTATGTTATATAACATTATCAATTATAATATTTTTTTATTGAAATTATTCTTTTACTATACTCTTACTGAATAATTTAAACTTATATAATAAGCACTTAACTCCAAATAAGGTAAAATTTTATTACTTAACTATTTGGAGTTTATAATGTTTAAAAAAGTCTTTATCTCTCTTATAACTATTTATGCTATTTTAGGTTTTATTCTTATTCCCTACTTTGCAAAACCTAAAATTGTTGCCATTGTTAACCAAGAATTAAATGCAAAGTTTGAACTTGATTCTATTTACCTCAACCCTTTCGTGTTTAAGCTTGAGCTCTCTGGGGTGAAGCTTAGTTCTGTGGATGATAAAGAGTTACTTTATTTTAAATCTCTTATGGTGAATCTTAATCCATCTTCACTCATCTACTCTGCTTTGCATATAAAAAGTTTTCTTATTGATGAACCTAGAATCTCTTTGGTTTTAGATAAAAATAAACAGATAAATCTTACATCTATACTCAAAACTAGCCAAGAAAAAAAAGAGAAAACTAACTCCAAAACTACTATCCCTAGAATTATTGTAGATTCTATAGCAGTGAATGATGGTTCTTTAAACTTTGAAGATTATTCTAAAAAAAGTCCATTTCAATTTTCTCTTGATACTATAGGGTTTGAGTTAAAAAATATAGATACAAAAGATTTGACTACCAGTGATGCACAGTTAAGATTTTATACACTACTCTCTGATGGTGGATTTATTGATATAAAAAATAAAATTGTAGGGCTTGACCCTTTGGTAGTTGAGGGGAGCTTAGATTTTGAAGCGAGTAAACTCTACACTCAATGGCGATATATACAAGATAGTATGAATCTTGAAGTAGCCGATGGAAAACTCTCTTTATATACTGATTATATGTTTAATCTAGCCAACTTAAAAGCAACAACACTCTCAAATCTAAAGATGAATCTTAACAACCTAAGAATAAAACCAAAAGGTGACTTTAAAGATGTTTTAACCCTCTCTTCATTGAGTCTCGATAACGCAACAATCAAACCCCTAGCACAAGATATAAATATAAATACTATCGCTTTAGAATCTCTGCATATTGATGCTAAAAGAGATTCTAAAGGTATTATAGATTGGTTGGAGTTTATTAAATCACCACAAGCAGACGAACCCCCTGTACAAAAGAAACAAGAGATTGCAAAAGAAGAATCTAAACCTTGGAATCTACTCATAGATACTATATCCTTAGAAAAAATAAGTTTTGATTTTGAGGATTCTGGAGTGATTCCAAAAGTGGATACAAAACTCAATGAACTCAATATTTATGCAAAAAATGTAACTTTAGCAGGTGAAGAGCCATTAAGTTATAAAATGAATCTTCATATAAATGATAAGCTTAGATGTAACTCAAATGGTGATGTGATTCATAAGGTTTTAGATGCACAAACTTACCTAAAATGTAGCACTATTGATATTACAGATTTTAACCCTTATATTGATGAGATAGCAAAGCAAAATCTCAAAGTATATAATGTAGCTTTAAAAAATTTACTCTTAGGTTTTGATGCAAATGTAACTCTTAAAGATATAAACTCCACAATAGCGATTAAAGCAAGTGATGCAAATATAGTTCTTGATAAACTACAAATCAATCAAAGAGATAGCAATAAAAAAGTTTTCGCTTTTAACAAGTTTAGCGTTAATGATATATCTTATGATTCTATGAGTAAAGAGATAGGTATTGATTATGTTGGCTTAAAATATATGAATCTAAAAACTGCAAAATACAAAGATGGAAGTTTAAACCTCAACAAACTTATAACTCCTAAAGAATCAGATTCTAAAGTAAAAACTGCTCCAAAGCAAAAAGAGAAAGCATTTAGAATTAAACTAAAAAAACTACAGATGTTAGCTGCTAGAGTTAGTTTTGAAGATAAACACTTCACACCAAGTGTAAAAAGCTTAATAGATGGAATTTACTTAAGTGTGTATAACATAGATTCTAAAACTTATAGCTGGTTAGACTATGCTTTTGATGCAAGAATCAACAAAAAAGGAACACTCAAATCAAAAGGGAGAGTAAGACACACGCCACTTAAACAAATAGGAAAATTTGAACTTAATAAAATATCTCTTAAGGAGTTAACACCTTATGTCGATGAGAGTGCATTTGTTGCTATTAATGATGGGTACTTTAGTCTAAAAAGTAAAACAGCGTATGCAAAAAGTACTAAAAACCCAGACCTAAAAGTAGATGG
>Ga0193965_1000281_pt1 | contig 17152 bp, 16 predicted proteins | sample FB_8_MG_FD_140330 | JGI IMG/M metagenome (GOLD analysis project Ga0193965, IMG submission 140330) | Microbial mat bacterial communities from the Broadkill River, Lewes, Delaware, United States - FB_8_MG | ecosystem: Environmental > Aquatic > Freshwater > River > Microbial mats | place: USA... | reverse complement strand
TGTTGTTGCTCCTGTGTTATAGGCATACCCTTTATGTGTAAAGGTTGAACTACACCCACCAAGGTAAGATTCTTTCTCAAAAAGAGCCACACTTCGCCCCTTTGCATTTAAAAGAGCAGCTATTGAACTCCCTCCGATTCCAGAACCAACTACTGCGTATTCAAACATTATTTTGCCTTCATATCTTCATAGATATTTGCTAAACATTTTACAAATTCAGGGTGATTGTTAGGCGCTTTTGCAACTCTATAATCTTTTAGCCCCAACTCCTCAGCTATCTCTCTATATTCAATCTCAAGTTCAAACTCTGTCTCAGAATTATCAATTGTAAAAGCTATAGGAAATATTATAACTTTTTTCTTCTCTAACGACTTTAGTTTATCATCAAGATAAGGTTTTATCCACTCCATAGGTCCAAGGCGTGATTGGTATGCTAAGTGTGTTTTATGAAACTCTACCCCAGCCATCATCAAAGCTTTTCTAGCGTGATACACATTATAACGAATATGTTTTTGATACATATCCCCTTTTTCTATGATTTTTTTAGGCAAACCGTGAGCTGAAAATATCAACTCAAAATCCTCAGGATTCTCATCACCTAAAGCCTCTTTGATTCTCTCAACTATAGCATTATTATAGTATTTGTCATTAAAATATTGGTCTATAGTTTTTACTCTCGCTTTTATACGAAGCTTATCGAGTGTTTCATACATATCATCATAACTTGAGAGTGTCGTAGTTGCCGAATAGTGTGGGTACATAGGAATCAAATAAAACTCATCCACATCACGAAGATTCTCTAATACCTCACTTGCAAAAGGTGGAGTATAACGCATCACCATATGGATACTCGCATCTTTGACTTTGTCTTGCAACTCATCTATAAGCTCTTGTGTATATCCCACTAAAGGGGATTTTCCATCCAAATGAGCATAGTTAGCTTGTGCCTCTTTTGTGCGTCTAAAAGTTATAAGTTTGGCAATCATAGAGCGAATAGGTTTTGGTGCGGCGATGATTCGTTTGTCATTAAACATATTTGTTAAAAAAACTTTTACTTCATCTAAATTATTTGGCCCACCCATATTCATAAGTAAAACTGCTCTTTTCATAATAAACCTCAATTTTTATTTTAGTATATATGAAAAGAGTCTTGTTTGGTAGGCTCTATTTGTCGTTTGGTTTTTTAAGCTAAAAGATGCTGCAAAGAATCTTCAATATTTGGATATTTAAACTTGTATCCTGCATCTTGTATCGCTTTTGGATAAATCTCTTTTGAGCCAGTTAAAACTGTAGAACCCTCACCAAAAAGAAGTTTTAAAACAAACTCAGGGAGTGGAAAAACCGTTGGGCGATGAAGAGCTTTACCAAGAGCTTTTGTAAACTCATAGTTTGAGATAGGATGGGGTGCAGTTGCGTTAAATGTTCCTTCTATTGAGTTTTCTATAACATACTCATACATCCCCATCAAGTCATCAATATCTATCCAACTCGTCATCATTTTCCCATCACCAATAATACCACCAACACCAAATTTAAAAGGTGGTAACATCTGAGCCAATGCTCCCCCATCTTTTCCTAAAATCACTCCAAATCTAAGAATTGTTGTAGGTTTGTTACATTTTTTTGCTTCCTCTTCCCACATCTGTGTTAAAGAGGCTAAAAAATCATCCCCATAACCATCATAACTCTCATCATAAGCAGCCCCATCAGGGTAAGCACCTATGGCAGAGGTTGAGATAAAATGTTTTATATCACTTTGGTTAATAGCCTCAACTAAAGTTTTTGTAGTGTCAACTCTACTTGAGATAAGAGTCTCTTTGTAAGAATCACTCCATCTTTTTATAATAGGAGCTCCAGCTAAATTGATAACAACATCAACACCTTTGAGCTTTGCAACTATCTCATCAAGTGTCTCTTTTCTATCAATCGCTACAGTATCACTAAACTTATTTTTCAAATGTGTACCAATAAATCCACTTATTCCAGTTATTGCAACTTTCATAATACACCTCCATTGTTTAAAGTAGTATATCAAGTTTTAAGTAATGTTGGAATATAAATTTTGTTCTTTGATATTAAAAATAGTAATACTATAGTTCTAAAAGCTCCATAGCTTGAATCATATCTTTGTCTCCACGACCGGAGAGACTGACTATCACTATTTTGCCTTTTATCTCATCTTTTGGAATCTTTTTAAGGTACGCTATAGCGTGGGAACTCTCAAAAGCTGGGACAATCCCCTCAGCACGAGAGAGCCATACAAAAGCATCCATCGCTTCTTTATCTGTTATAGAATCGTATTTTACTTTGCCTTGCTCCATTAGGTATGAGTGTTCGGGTCCAATTCCCGGGTAATCTAGTCCTGCACTTATGGAGTGAGCTTCACTAATTTGCCCATCATCACTTTGGAGTAAATAGCTAAGTTGCCCATGTAAAATACCCGGTTTTCCAAGAGCTAAACTTGCACCATGTTTGCCACTACTTAAGCCATGCCCACCAGCTTCTATCCCTATACATTGTGTTTTTTGCTCATCTATAAAGTGTGCAAACATCCCCAAAGCGTTACTACCACCACCAATACACGCAATAACATAATCGGGTAGTTGTGAAGTTTTCTCTAGTATCTGCTCTTTTGCTTCTTTACTAATTACTGCTTGAAAATCTCGTACCATAAGTGGATAAGGGTGTGGACCTGCTGCTGTTCCTATAATATAAAAAGTGTCTCTAGCATGAGTCACCCAATGACGAATCGCATCATTCATCGCATCTTTGAGTGTTTGGCTCCCTGAAGTTACAGCGTTTACTTTTGCACCTAAGAGTTTCATGCGAAACACATTTAGCTCCTGACGCTCCACATCTTTTTCACCCATAAAAATCTCACACTCAAGACCCATAAGTGAGGCTATTGTAGCAGTTGCGACACCGTGTTGCCCTGCACCTGTTTCAGCTATCACCTTTGTTTTTCCCATCCTCTTTGCAAGCAAACCTTGCACTATGGTGTTATTAACTTTATGCGCTCCCGTATGGTTTAAATCTTCACGCTTTAAATATATCTCTGCACCAAGCTCTTTAGAGAGTGTATCTGCTCTATAAAGTGGAGATGGGCGACCAACATACTCACGAAAATAGTGATTCACTTCAGCCCAAAACTCTTTATCGAAACGCACTTTTTTATACTCAGAATCTAGTTCTATAAGTGAGGGCATAAGTGTTTCAGGCACATATCTCCCACCAAATATACCAAAATGACCTCGCTCATCAGGGTCAAAATCAAATGCACTAGGGATATAGTCACTCATAATAGCTCCTTAATTTTTAGGAGATTGTACTTTTTAAAATAGATTTTTAATACTCTGTGTATGTCAATTGGTAGGGGAAATATATACAAACTCTAAAATTAGAGTTTATATATTTTAGTGTAAATCTTTTTGTTCTCTTCTTCTTTGTTTCATTTTGAGTTTTGCTAATTCACGCATATCTTCAGTCGCATCACTCTCATCCATAATCTCAACACCTAGTATCGTTTCAACACAATCTTCTAGTGTTAAGATTCCCTCTGTTTGGTCATAATTGTCCATAACTAAAAACATATGGTCTTTTTTGGTGATAAAAAGATCGAGTGCTTTTGAAACTGGAATATTTTCATTAATAGAAAAAATCTCTTTTTTGATGGATCCAACAGTTACACTATCATCACTCAAAGCTTGTTGAAATATCTTTTTTGTAAGTGCTATTCCAGTAACATCCTCTATGGAGCTATTATATACAGGAATTCTTGAAAAATTAAAAATATCGTTTTGTGTCTCTACAATCTCTTTAATTGTCATAGTCTCATCAAGTGCAAATACAACACTTCTTGGTGTTAAAACCTCACCAACTTTTATGTTATCGAGGTTTAAAATATTTTCTATAACATCAGATTCTTTTTCATCAATTACACCCTCATCTTCACTCATCAACATACTCTCTAAAAGTTCCTCTTTTGTTAAAGAGTGGGCATCTTCTTTCCCTTTTGAGATTCTATCAGTTACAAACAAAGTTGTTAAAATAATAGGGTAAGTTAACCAGATAAAAATTCTAATTGTATATGCAGATACTGGAGCTAACTGCTTCCAATAAAGCGCACCTATAGTTTTTGGGATAATTTCAGATAAAAAAAGTATTGCAAATGTCATAACCATAGAGATTATTACAACAGCATCATTTCCAAATAAAACAGCAGCTTGAGCACCAACAGCAGCAGCTCCTAATGTATGTGCAATAGTATTTAAAATTAAAATAGAAGCGATAGACTTGCTAATCTCTACTTTTTGAAGACGCAGGAGTTTTCCCACTTTTGGTTTCTCTTTTTCCAACAATGATATATACGACATATTAACAGATAAAAGTACTGCTTCTAATACCGAACATATAAATGATATTCCTACTGCAAGAGTGAAATATAGTATCAATAAATCCAATGTTTACAAATTCCTTATAATAAAATATATGTTGCAAGTCCTAAAAAACTAAAGAACCCTACAACATCTGTGATAGTTGTTAGAATAACAGTACTACCAATTGCTGGGTCAACATCTAATTTTTTTAAAAATAATGGTACAGCTGCACCAAATATTCCAGCAACTAAAAGATTAATAATCATACTTAGCGCTATAACTAAACCAAGTAATTCAATATTAAACCATAATGATGAAATTATTCCTATTATTATAGCAAATAAGATACCATTTCCTAATGAGATAATTGTTTCTTTTTTAATAATTCTCATTGCGTCACCCTTAGAAATATCTCCAAGAGCTAATTGTCTTACAACAACTGTTAAACTCTGCGTTCCAGCATTGCCACCCATTGAAGCAACTATAGGCATAAGTATAGCAAGGGCTACCATACTCTCTAAAGTATCAGCAAATATCCCTATAACAAAAGAAGCTGCAATTGCAGTAAAGAGATTTAGTCCTAACCATGTTGCTCTTTTTTTACCAGCTTTGATAATCTCATCATCATCCTCTGCATCATCATCAACCCCAGCCAAATTATACATCTGTTCAGTTGCGTGTTCGTTAATAATATCATATATATCATCTGATGTGATTCTACCAACTAAAATGCCATAAGTGTTAACAATAGGCATAACTGAGAGGTCATACTCTTCAAAATAATGAACAACCTCTTTTATATCTTCTCTATCTTTTGCAGTTTTTGGTTCAAAACTCTCTTGGCTATTTTCTATATTTTCTATAACCGTTTTAGAAAAATCAAAAATAAGCAAATCATCTAAACCAACTGCATAATTTAGCTTATTATCTTGAGCAACAATAAAAAGATTTTGAACATTTTCAAGTTCATTTTCTTTTCGAAGTTTTGCAAATCTTTTGATAACATCTTGAACAATTTCATCTTTAAAAGCAGTAAAAACCTCAAGCTGCATATATGCACCAGCTTCATCTTCTGAATAGTTCTGAAGTTTTGTTATCTCTGCCTGATCCTCTTCATGGAGCGTATCAAAAACTTGTGAAGCAACACCCTGATTTAACTCTTCAAGCTCCTGCATAAAATCAGCTTGATCATCAGATTCTAATTCTGATACTGCGTGGGAGAGTTCATCTACACTGAGGCTCTCAACAACATCATCAAAATATCTATCAGGAAGTGCAAGTGCTACATCACCTAATAAATCTTTAGGTACTAATTTAAGAGCATTAGAAAACTCTTTATCATCTAATTGCTTTAAAAATTTTGCTATATCTGATGGATGAATCTCACTTGCTGGATGAGAGTTTAAATATTCTTGTAGTTTATCCATTGCTAATGTAATAATACCTAATTAAAATCACTAATTGATTACAAAAGTTCAAAAATATAACCATCTGAGATTTTTTTCATTTTATACCTATAATATCCATCAAGTTCTAAAACAACTCTATAATATTTATCGTGATTCCCTACTCTTATTTTAGAAAAAACGCTTTTTTTATTTCTTTTAGTAAAACCTTTTAGTCTAGTATCTTTGTCAAAATCAATCACTATTCTATGTGGTTGAACTAGTAAAAAATTTCTTATTACTTTATCTTTAGTGATAATTTTCAGTTTTTTATCTGCTATTAAAAATGATGCATGTTTCATCGAAGCCACTTGCTTGAATTTTTTATCTTTTTTAATGTTTTGTTTATTTTTCTCTTGGTTATAACTTTGTGAAATAAATATAGGCAGATGCCAATCAATTGTATTGTCTAATTCAATACTTTTACTTTCAACAAGTCCATCTAGGTTTTTATATTCTATTGTTACCTTTTGTAATATTCTTGCATATTTTGGAATCTCTATTGTTGCTCTTTTTAAAGGAGGTTTTGAGTAATCTTTATTTGATGTTAAGGGAATATCTTCTTCACCCGGAGTTGGTAAAAATGGATTTTCTCTAGCTTCTAGTGATAATAACAAAAAAAGTGTAATCAAAAATATTTTCATTTAAACTATCCCTTGTACAATATGAGAGTATTATATCTAAATAAGGGCTTATCATTCACTGTGCAGATATCTCTTTGAGTTCAAAATACTCTTGTTGTAACTCTGAGTTTTCATTTTTAAGTCGAATAATTTCATCACGCAGATAATTTTCATAATCTTGAAGTCCAAAAAGAACTTCAATTGAGTTTGTTCCATATAAAAGAACACCTACATAAACACCCATAGCAAGAACTATTAAAATCAATATAAGAAACTTTAAAAAAGATAAGCCTAAATACTTTTGAGTAAAACTCTGTGTATCATCTTTCTCTTCATAAAGTTCCTCTTTTAGCATTCAAGATTCTTAGTTAAAAATTCTCGAACCTAAATACTCACCATATACAACTTCATTTTCTATCTCTAAAAGACGGTTATATTTAGCAGTTCTCTCACCACGAGCAGTTGAACCAGTTTTTATCTGACCACAGTTTAATGCAACTGCAAAATCAGCAATAAAAGCATCTTCACTCTCACCTGAACGGTGACTCATTACACAAGTGTAACCATTTCTTTGAGCAAGACGAACTGTCAACATAGTCTCAGATACTGAACCAATTTGATTTGGTTTAATCAAAATTGAGTTTGCAATCCCCTCATTAATACCTCTTGCTAAGATGTTTGCATTTGTAACAAAAAGATCATCACCAACGATTTGAATCTTATCACCAAGTTTTTCAGTCATAAGTTTAAAACCATCCCAATCATCTTCATTAAGACCATCTTCTATAGAAACAATAGGGTATTTGTTACATAAATCAACATAATAATCTACTAATTCAGCAGAAGTTACTGTACGATTTTCAGATTCTAATCTATATCCACCACCCTCAGCAAGAATCTCAGAAGCAGCAACATCTAAAGCGATAGCAATCTGCTCACCAGCTTTATATCCAGCTTTCTCGATAGCTTCCATAATGATTTGAATAGGCTCTTCATTTGAAGATAAATCTGGTGCAAAACCACCCTCATCACCTAAAGCAGTATTGTGTTTTTTAGCTTTTAAGATAGCTTTTAGGTTATGATACACTTCAGCCGAAGCTCTTAAACCCTCTGCAAAATCCTCAAAACCTACTGGAACAATCATATACTCTTGAAAGTCAACTGAGTTATCAGCATGAGAACCACCATTGATAATGTTTAACATAGGTGTAGGGATAGTCATAGCATTTGCACCACCAAGGTAACGATATAGTGGCATACCAAGAGACTTAGCAGCAGCACGAGCTACAGCCATAGAAACACCAAGAACAGCATTTGCTCCTAAGTTTCCATAATTCTCAGTTCCATCTATCTCTTTCATAGTAGCATCAATTATAGCTTGGTTAAATGGAGATTGACCAATAAGAGCATCAGAGATTTCATTGTTAACATGAGCAACAGCTTTTAAAACACCCTTACCCATATATCTCTCATCACCATCACGAAGCTCTAAAGCTTCACGCTTACCAGTACTTGCACCTGATGGTACTATTGCACTCTCAATTGTTCCATCACTTAACTCCACTGTCGCTTTAACCGTTGGGTTTCCACGAGAATCCATAACTTCAATTGCACTTACGCTGTCTATAAACATTAACTACTCCAAATATTATTTAAATTTTAATCATCCACATCTGCTTCTGCGATTTCAGCTGTGTCCATAACCATGACATTACTTACGCCCATGGCAACTTTGATTTTTTCCTCAATCTCTTTCGCTAGTTCTGGCTCATCTTTAAATTTTGCCTTAACATTTTCACGACCTTGACCAAGTTTTGTATCTTCATAAGAGAACCATGCCCCTGCTTTATCTATAATGTCAAGTTTGACACCATAATCAACAAGTTCACCCTCTTTAGAGATTCCTTCGCCGAACATTATATCAAATTCTGCCTGACGAAAAGGAGGGGCTACCTTATTTTTTATAACTTTTGCTTTAACTCTATTACCAATCTGTGCTTCACCCTGTTTTAATGAAGCGATTCTTCTTATATCTATACGAACTGAAGCGTAAAATTTTAGTGCATTTCCACCTGTAGTTGTCTCAGGTGAACCATACCCCATCATCCCAATTTTCATACGCAGCTGATTGATAAAAAGTACTGTACAGTTCATTTTGTTTAAAACACCTGTTAATTTTCTAAGTGCTTTTGACATTAAACGAGCTTGAACACCCACTTGTTGATCTGTCATCTCACCCTCTAACTCAACTTTTGGAGTAAGAGCAGCTACTGAATCGACAACAATCAAATCAACAGCACCACTACGAGCAATAGTTTCAACAATATCAAGAGCTTGTTCACCATAATCTGGCTGAGAAACCAAAAGATTCTCAACATCTACACCAAGGTTTTTAGCATACACAACATCAAGAGCGTGTTCAGCATCTATAAAAGCACACACACCACCATTTTTTTGACTCTCTGCTGTTATTTGTAAAGCTAAAGTTGTTTTACCTGAACTCTCTGGCCCATATACTTCAATAACACGACCTTGTGGGATACCATTAATACCTAATGCCAAATCAAGCCCTAAAGAACCAGTGCTAATTGATTGTACAGGTTCAATATTTTTGTCGCCAAGACGCATCAATGCACCTTTGCCGAATGCTTTATCTATCTGCTTCATCGCTAAGTCTAATGATTTTTGTTTGTTTGCGTCCATCTTGATCTCACTTTTATTAAATTTTGAGTAATTATATATAAATTTTAAATCGACTTTCAAAAATATTGCAATTTGCAATATTTTTATTTATGTGGAATTTTATCCTTATTTAGTTAAAATTATCTATGAAAATTTTATTTTTATATCTCATTACTTTAAATATATGATTTGGAACTAATTTTAATAACTGAATCATCAAAGAGTTAAAAGATATTGACTTAATACTTGATTTAAAACATGCAGATAATCCCTTGTGGAAAAAAGATAAATCTCCAAAATAATATCTTTTTAATAAATAGAACTTTTTCAAAAAATGAACTTAGTGATATTGAAATTATTACTTACTTAATCCAAAAAGTTCAATCAAAATATTTTACTTATTTATATTATTTGGGTAGAATCCCACTACGAGTAATAACTTTAGTTGGTCTAAGGAGCGACAAATTAGGTTGTAATGGATTGATCCCCATTGCAACCTTTTTTTTTGTCCTCCTAGAACAACTAAGGGAGATTTTATGGAAAAGCTATTACTCGTACTTTTGCTTATATGCATATTGACACCAATATTGCATTGACATAATTCAAGGGGTTTTCCCCTTGTCTCCCTATATTTATATCTTCATAATTAACAAATATACTCTATGTTATAATCCACCTATGAAAAAAACATTAATTGCACACTCCCCGGACGCTGATGATATCTTTATGTACTATGCCATAAAATTTGGTTGGGTAGATATGAAAGATACTCAGTTTGATAACATTGCTAAAGATATTCAAACACTTAACGAAGACGCTCTTAATGGCGTGTATGACATAGTTGCTATAAGTTTTGCACTCTATCCACATATAAAAGATGATTATGCACCCCTTAGAACAGCTGTGAGTTTTGGTGAGGGTTATGGACCTAAACTCATCAAAAGAAAAGATGAAAAACTCAAACGAAATTTTAAAGTTGCACTCAGTGGTGAACATACTACAAATGCGATGCTATTTCGTATAGCGTATCCAGAAGCTAGAATCACTTATATGAATTTTCTTGATATTGAACAAGCTGTGATTGATGGTACAGTTCACGCTGGTGTTTTGATTCACGAATCGATACTCACTTACGACTCTGCTCTTGAAGTTGAGCGTGAGATGTGGGATATTTGGCAAGAGTTGGCAGGTAAAGACTTACCTCTTCCTCTTGGTGGTATGGCGATTCGTCGTTCACTACCACTCAACAAAGCGATTGACTATGAAACAACACTTACAAAAGCTGTACAAGTGGCAAGAGACCATAAAGATAGGTTATCTAAGATGTTGATAGAGAGAGATTTAGTAAGAATCGATGCTCCAACCTTAGATAAATATCTTGAACTCTATGCAAATGATGAATCAATCACTTTAAGTGAAATTCAATACAAAGCGATTAATAAGCTTTATGAACTAGGCTATAAACATGGTTTTTATGATGTTCCTGTAAAAGTTGAAGATTATATGATTCCTACTGAGTACACAGAGATTAGGAACTCATAAACAGATGGAAGCAAAACTCATAGGTCTTGGAGTTGAGACATTTAAAATGGCTCTTTTACTTGCTCTTCCAGGATTACTTGCTGGTATGTTTTTAGGACTAGCAGTAAGTATCTTTCAAGCAACAACACAGATCAATGAGATGACTTTAAGTTTTATCCCTAAGATTCTTGGTGTTGCACTTGTTATTGTTTTGACAATGCCGTGGATGCTTAACTCTATGATTGATTTTAGTACTAGTATATTTAACATGATTCCAACATTTATTGAATAGATGAATACAAAAAAAATAGATTTTTCTAAGTTTTCCTCTTTTAAAATAGGGGGAATCTTTGATGTAAATATTATTGAAGATTCTCATCATATACCTATCAATTCCCATATTATTGGTTCATGTAATAATATTCTCATTGGTACTCAGCCTCCCCCTCTTATGATTCTAAGCAAAAAATATAACTATATTAAAATTGAAAATAAAGAACTGAAAATTGGTGCAGCTACACCATCGGGGAGAATCGCCTCATTTTGTAAAAAGCATAATATAAAAAACTTTGAGTTTGTCTCACATCTACCGGGAACTTTAGGTGGTTTGGTATTTATGAATGCAGGTCTTAAAGAGTATGAAATTTTTAATAAACTTATTAGAATTAACACTTGTGAGGGTATTAAAGAAAAAGAAGATATTAATTTTGGATACAGATTCACCAATATCTCTACTCCCATATTAGAAGCTACATTTGAACTAGAGTATGGCTTTGATATACAAAAAGTTGAACTGTTTAAAAAAATGCGTTCCAATCAACCATCAACCCCTAGTGCTGGAAGTTGTTTTAAAAACCCTGATGGTGATTATGCTGGAAGACTTATTGAAGCTGTTGGACTTAAGGGGAAAAGAGTTGGTGGGATGGAGTTTAGTACACAACACGCAAATTTTTTAGTAAATACTGATAATGGAAATTTTGATGATGCAATATATTTAATTATGGAAGCTCAAAAAAAAGTATATGAAGCGTTTGATATTTGGCTAGAGTGTGAGATTCTTATTTTAGATAAGAGGTATATGGGTGAAGATTCACCCATAACTAAAAACTAATTATCGTTTTAATCCAATAAGAGTTTCTAATAAAGTATCAGAAGTGGTAATGATTTTACCATTTGCTTGATACCCTCTTTGTATAATAATCAACTGTGTTAAAGCTCTGGAGAGGTCAACATTTGATGCTTCAAGTGCTGATGATTGAATATATCCACGCCCTGAAGTAGCAGCAGTTCCAATAATTGGATCACCAGAGTTTGCAGTTTGTACATAAACATTTCCACCCTCAGTTGATAAACCCTCATTATTAGTAAATTTAGCCATACCAAGCTGTGCAAGTCCAAACGAACGGCCGTTTGAGAATGACCCAACAACAGTACCACTCTGATCAATTCGTATATCGATAAGATCGCCACCTGTAAAACCATCTTGACTTATTCCTGATGTTGAAGACCTAGTATCAAAACTTGTCATACCATCAAATGCACCACCAGTACCAAAACTAAAGTTTATTTGTTGATCTGGTGCTGAACCATTATTTCCAGAAAAAGATACATTTGGTGGATTAAATCCTGATAACGAACCATCATTATTAAAACGGATTGAACCTGTTTTTTCATTATATGGTTCAGTAGTATTAATTGTCGCAGGTGATGGAACAGATATATTCATATCCCATGTACTTCCTGTTTCATTATCAACCGCTGTTTTTCTAAACTCCATTCTAAGTGTATGTTTTGAACCTAAAGAATCAAATACATCAATAGAACTAGAGTGAGTTGCTGCATTAAAACTTTGTGAATAAGCTTTTGCACTTCCAATTGGTAAAACAGAACTTAAAGCTTCCATATTTGCACTAAAGCGAACATTTTCTGTAACACCTTGCTCTGATAATGCAGTCACTTTTAGATTGATAGCATACGAATCATCCCCACCACCTGGGTTTGATATCTCTATTTTTCCTGCTTCATTTACACTTACTTCAACATTAGCTTCACCAATTACCCCATCACCATCAACATCGATTGCATTAGCTTGTACCTCTAATGCTTCGCGAAGGTCTGCAATTGTTTTAAAGGTTTTATCAGCATTTGCTATAGTTGAAGCACCAGATGGATTGTATTGGTATCTATAAGCAGTTGTGATAGATTGTACCCCAGCAGATAAACCACTACTTGCACCACCAGCTGCTATATTTATATTGTGTGATGATGAAGCTGTACCGTTTGTATTTACTAAATCAATTCTGTTGTTTACACTATCATAAGAAGCTGTAATACCTGTTATAGATGATTGTGCATTGATTGCTGATACATATCTATACGCATTATCTGCAGCTGTATTAGCTGCATCACCACCACTTGTTGTGATCTGTTTTGTTGAACCATCATCTAGTGTAAAAGTTATATCTAACTCTGCAGCACCAGCTGAGACTGCACCACCATCAGTTTTTTCAGAGTTTACAAATGATGCCCAAATTCCCTGATCTTTTTGTAAAGAAAAAGCATCTCCATTTGGGTCAAACATAACCCCTAAATCACCAGATGCTATAGGGTTTCCATTATGGTCTAGTGCTTGTTTATTTGGGTCTGCTGGTACAACACCACTTGGAACTGTATAAGCAGCTGTAAAACTCTCAATTGAAGTACCCGAATTTAGATTTGATTTGAGAACTAATTCAGTTGTTGGTGCTGCTGGTGTTGTGAGTCCAGGTGCTATTGAGATTGGTGAGATTGGTGCTGTAGTATCAACTACACCTGTCTCCTCATCCATTTTCCACCCCTGAACAATAAAACCGTTGTTATCTACAAAGTTACCACCTGCATCAAACTTGAAGTCACCTGCACGAGTATATTTATAAGTGTTACCAGCATCAGGTGAAACTATGAAAAAACCATCACCTTGAATTGCAACATCTGTATTTTTATCAGAGTTTTGAATAGAACCCTGAGAGAATATTCTTGTTGTTGAAGATACACTTGAACCTAAACCAACTTGTACAGCATTTTTACCACCAAGGTCACCCTGAGGAGATGTAGCTATCGATTTAGTTTGTGCTAAAAGGTCTGAAAAGTTCGCGCGTGAATATTTGAATCCAGTAGTATTAGCGTTGGCAATATTGTTTGATTCAACATCCATTGCAACTTGGCTTGACTGTAATCCAGATACACCGGAATATAATGACTTTATCATCTTAAATCCTTTATCTATATGTTATATAAATAAAGCATTTAATGTTCCAGTTTTGTTATTTTATTTATGCACCCATCTCTAGGGCTTTTTTCATCATCTCATCTGCTGTGGTCATAGTTTTAGAGTTTGCGTCGTAAGCTCTTTGAAAAAGAATAAGATTGGTAAGTGCTGTTTCCATCGCTACATTGGAATTTTCTAATTGAAAATTACGAATATCTGTTCCAATCACATTATTTCCATTTGCATCTTGATAAAAAATTGGGGCACCACTATTAGAACTTACAGAAAACTTACTACTATCAACTCTCTCTAAACCTTGGTCATTTTGAAAATGATAAATTGCAATTTTTCCAACACTACTTTGCATACCATTTGTAAATGTTGCTATCACTTCAGCATTTGTACTTATCTCATACCCCATCAAATTACCACCAATAGTACCATTTGAAACACTTGAAGCTGTAAGATTTGCATTACTTAAAGATACGATTCCCTCATATCCAACACCCAAATCTATTGCTACTTCTGTTCCATTGTTATCTATTGAGATAAGTGTTGTCTCAAGTAAGGCACCATTTTCATCAAATGATGCTGTTCCTGTTTGTGTATCATAAATAGTTTGTTCATCTAAAGATTTTACACTCGCACTTATATCCCATTGCCTACCGGGTGGGACTTGTACCTCTGATAATGTATAAGTAAGTTCTAAGTTATTTTTGTTGTTTTGAGTATCAATTACGGCTGCAGCCATAATAATATCTTTGCTTCCATCACCAATATTTCCCATAAACTGAGCATTTGTAGTTGGTTCTGGTGGGTATATTAAATCTCTTGGGAAATTTAGTTGTTCTTGCTTACCAACATCACCTAAGGCGATAGAATCTATAGCAGATGTCAATACATTACCATCAATATTTCCACCCATAGTTCCCATTACATGGTAGCCATCAGGGGTAACTAAGTCACTATTTACATCAAAAGTAAAATCACCAGCCCTTGTATAAACAGCCTCACCTACACCTTGTACTCCAAACCAACCATCGCCATATATTGCCATATCAGTACTTCTATCAGTGAGTTTTAAAGAGCCATCTTGTGTACTCATAGTTGTAGCAACCACTTTTGAGCCTAAGCCAACAGTGTTGTTTGGTGTTATTTGATTTCCTGATGTTCTTACACTATCTTCAAATAAAGACGAAAATTCAACATTATACTCACGAAAACCTGTGGTACTAGCATTTGCAATATTATCAGAAACAACATCAATAGCTGTACCACTACTTCGAATACCTGATAAGCCTGTATATAGTGCTTGAATTAACATAATAAGTCCTTATATACTTAATAAATCTCAACTATATCGGTCATTGGGATATAACTAGAGCCTAGTTTTGCAAAAGCAGCACCATCTTCAAATCTTACTGATTCGATTGGGTAAGCACCTACTCTTGTTTCTAAATTATCCCCATTTGAGTTAGTATATTTTGATTCGATTCTATATATTCCACTCTCTGCAGCAGAACCATCAGTCGCCAATCCATCCCAATCAAAAAGGTAAACACCAGAATCTAGTTTTTCTAAATCAACTATCTCTCCACTAGCATTTTCCTCTTGCATCTCTATAGGTATAGTAGCAACTACATTACCCTCTAAATCACTTACTTCTATAGTTCCACTCGCTACATCTTGGGGAAAATATATCTCAAACTGTGCAGCACTCCCTTTATCAAACTCTATCGCATCACTCCCTAAATCAGCAGTTTTACCAATCGCTGAAATAGTACCAAACTGATCTTGTGTTGATAAACTTGCAGATAAATCTGCTAGAGCATCATTTGTATCATCTGCAGCTGACATAGTTGCAAGCTGTGAAGTTTGTGTTAGAATTGTTCCTGTATCAGTTGGTTCTGTTGGGTCTTGATTTTGAAGCTGTGCTAAAAGTAGCATCATAAAGTCATCATTATCTAGTGTTGTTTTATCTTCTATAAGTGCTTTTGTATCAATTTCACCATAAGTAGCTAAATTTTGACCTATTGAATTAATTGCCATAATATATCCTTTATGCGTAGTTAGGAACTACAATCTCTAAAGAGCTTAGAATCTCTTCTTTTACCTCTTCTTTTTCAAAATAATCATACTCTTTATGAGCTCTTTGTTGCTCTTGTTGATTACTTTGTTGCTGTTGTCCAGCTGCTGAATCATTGTTGTGTGAGGTGTTATTAAAGTTAAATGTAGCATTATTTATTCCATTATTATTTAACTGTACTCTTAACTCATTTACATTCATAGATAATGTATTTATCGCTGCATTATTTGAGCCAATATTTACATGAAGGTTTTTTCCTCTTTGCACAACAGTTACATCTACTTCACCAAGTTGTTGAGGGTTAAGCTGTACTTTGATTCTTGTAAAAGGGGATTTATAATCCTCTATTGCAGTTTTTACATCACTTGACAAATATTGTATCATCTGTTTAGATTCTTTGACTTTTATCTCTAAATTTTCAGTTTTTGCAACACCTGCGCCCTCTATTTTTGTACTATCAGAAGTTTGTGATTGCTCATTTGTAAGTAAAGATTCTAAACCTTTACTTATCTCTTTTGTTAGATTTTGAGTTTGTGTTGGTGCTATCACTTTAGCAGTTGCTACTGAAAAGTCTGCTGTTAAACCACTAGATTCTTTAAGAGCTTTTTCTCCACGAAGAAGAGAGGTTAAAGTATCATTTGCTTTTACTTTTGCTAATGGTTCCTCATTTTTAGTAGATTTTACTTGCACTGTCTGCTGAGAGATATGTTCAGGCTTATTTTGAGTATTTGTTAATTTTATAGTTTCATTTATTTTTTCTTTTGTACTGTTTTTATCTATTTGTAAATCTCTTGGAATCTCAACACTTTGAACTTTCTTCTCAACTCTCACATCTTTGGGAATCTCTGCATTTTCAGATTTTTTCTCAACTCTCACATCTTTGGGAATCTCTGCATTTTCAGATTTTTTCTCAACTCTCACATCTTTGGGAATCTCTGCATTTTCAGTTTTCTTCTCAACTCTCACATCTTTGGGAATCTCTGTGTTTTCAGTTTTTTTCTCAACTCTCACATCTTTTGGAATCTCTGCATTTTCAGCTTTTTTCTCAACTCTCACATCTTTGGGAATCTCTGCATTTTCAGCTTTTTTTTCAACTCTCACATCTTTGGGAATCTCTGCATTTTCAGCTTTTTTCTCAACTCTCACATCTTTGGGAATCTCTGCATTTTCAG
>Ga0193965_1000279_pt1 | contig 17237 bp, 15 predicted proteins | sample FB_8_MG_FD_140330 | JGI IMG/M metagenome (GOLD analysis project Ga0193965, IMG submission 140330) | Microbial mat bacterial communities from the Broadkill River, Lewes, Delaware, United States - FB_8_MG | ecosystem: Environmental > Aquatic > Freshwater > River > Microbial mats | place: USA... | reverse complement strand
CTAAAGAGAGGATGTCCCTCCATAATACCAACCAATGGTTTTTGAACAACATCCAATTGACCTAAAAATTTATTTACTACTACTGCTAAGAGATTATCTTTAATGTTTAAAACAACAATTGATAAAGGTTCATCTGCTATGAGTTCTTCATTTAGCATCGATTTGATAAATAAAAGTGGAATCACTTCCCCTCTTATATATACAAAAGGCTCATTGTGAAGATACTCTATTTCACTTCGTTCAAGTTTTACTGTTTCTGACACACTATCCATTGGGATACCATAATGGATATCATTCATCTGAATATGAAGTAAAGATGTAACAGCTAAAGACATAGGTATTGCTAATGTTATGGTAGTTCCTTTATTTACTTTTGTACGAATATTAATTGCCCCGCCAAAACTTTCAATAGATTTTTTCACAACATCCATTCCCACACCACGTCCACTGTATTCAGTAATCTCTTCCGCAGTCGAGAGGCCTGGTAAAAGTACAAGTTCTGCCATCTCATCTTCATTCATGGCGTCAATCTGTTCATGTGTTAAAAGACCTTTTTCTAAGACTTTATTTGCAACCCTCTCCACATTTATACCTGCCCCATCATCTTTGATTTCAATCATAATTCTATCAGATTGAGCAAAAGCATTAAGTGATACAGTACCAGTCGAATCTTTCCCTTTTTGTTCTCTATTATCTGGTGTTTCTATCCCATGGTCAAGTGAATTTCTCATAATATGTATCATCGGATCAGCTAGCATCTCAATCATATTTTTATCTAATTTTGTATCACCACCATTCATCTCTAATTTAACTTTTTTACCAAGTTTTTTTGCTATATCACGAACAAGTTTTGGATATCTATCAAATACATATGATATAGGCAACATTCTCATCCCCATAATCAAATCTTGTAATTGCTCAGATAAACGATTAATAAATATATATTTTTCCATTATTTCACGTTTTATCATATCATGAGACATTCCTATAACTGTATCAGCTAGATATGGAAGAGAGTTTTTCGCAACTAAAAGTTCCCCCACCACATTCATTAAACTATCAATCGATTCTTGATCAATTTTAACAGTTTTTCCAACAACAGCTTTTTTAGCTTCCTCTTTTGGTTCTACTTGTGTTACAGCCTTAGGTGTTGCTATTAAAGCTTCATCATTCGTTACTGGTGCTTTCATTTTTGCAACTACAGGAGTCTCTTTTAAAACAACTTCCTCAACTGGGTTTTGAACAGTTTGGGTTTTAATCTCTTCTGCTGGTGTTTGAGATTTTTTTTCATCCTCGATAATATTTATCGCTTTACTTGGTTCTAGACCTAATTGGTTATCTATGTAAACTGCAAGTTCACTTTGAGAATTAAAAGTTTTTGGCATACTAGAAGAATATCTTCTTAATTTTTCCATTATAGCAATAATTCTTTGTAGGTCTTCGTCATTTTCTATATAAAGCAACGCTTTTTTTTGTTGTTCGTAGATACCTTGTATAACAGCTTTAGTAGCTTCATTTACCTCAAGTATTGAAGATTCGTTGTTAGATGTAATCACTTCAGGAATCTCATCCTCTTGGTGTTCATTTATGTGCTCTAAACTATTTTCAGATTCCGCAAGTTGTGAATAATCACACATTTGACCTTTATACAAATTATTAAAAAAATATGCCAGTTTTGATGTATCATTAGAGTTGATAAATCCAGCTATATCTAAAAATCTCTCTAGTTGTGCATACTGTAATGTATCTCTGCCAACTAGTTCTAGTGAACGTTCAACCTCAGCAATTATAGTAGCTAAATTCATATTTTGAGCTATATCTATTAGTTCTTTTAGAGAGTCTATTTGATGTTGATCATCTCCAACATTAATACTCAGTAGTGTTGCAATGTCTAAAGGTAAAAGTTGAATCTCATCAATAAAATTAAATAATGATTCTTCTATTTCATCATAAGTAGCATAAATATAAGCAACTAACTTTACTTTTAATAAAAGCCCTTCTTCATCTTCTGTACCACTTAAAGCAGACTTAGCACTTTCATCACTCATGCATGAATAAACACCAAGTACCTTATCTCCTAAAAGTGATAGTGTATAAATTGGATCATTTCCATATACCATACATGATTCATCTACATCAAACACAACTGCATACATGTTTGGATTAAGACAATACTCTTCATCTATCGCTTCATTTGTAAAATTCATTTTATGCGATGAGATACCACGAAGTATGGAAAGAGGATAATTTACAACAGAAAACTTATCGGCTTGTAAAAATGGTATTGTCCACTCATTGACCCCTTCAAGCTCTTTGCCCATCTCAGAACTTAAAGTTGCAACAATATCATTAACTCTATCTTCATCAGCACTTACAATCTCACCGCTCTCTTCTGCTGCTTCAACAAGATTCATTACCTCGTCAAAAGCATCATATAAAGCTTCTGTCATACTTGGTGCAAATTCTAACTTTCCAGCTCTAAGCATGTCAAGTAAATCTTCAGCATGGTGTGTAATCTCTTTTACAGATTCAAAACCTACAATTCCACTTCCACCTTTAAGTGTGTGTGCAGCTCTAAATACAGAATTTAAGAGTTCTGGATCGTTGCCACCAATCTCTTCAATATTTTGATCTATGAAAGCTAGGTTTTCTCTAGCTTCACTTAAAAACTGTTCTAATAACGGATCCATAATATCTCCTTAACTCTTTACTAAAATATCAACATATGCTTGCAGCTGCTCTGGTCTAATAGGCTTTGTCTCAAAAAGATTTGCCCCTATCTTATACGCGTTTATTTTATCTTCTTCTTTTGCTTGTGTAGTAACCATAATAATAGGAACTGTTGTATACGATTTTTGTTTTCTTAAATCATCAATAAAAGAATATCCATCCATAATAGGCATATTAACATCAACAAGATAAAGGTCAATATCATTATCCAAACTTTTCTCTAATGCTTCCATACCATTTTCAGCTTCTACTATATCCATACCCATAGATTTAAGCAGTGTTCCATGATAATTTCTAACCGTTTTTGAATCATCTACGACCATTACTGTTGCCATCTCATTCTCCTAAAAAAATTCTATATCATCAGTTTCATTATCATCTTGTGATACTTTTCCTGAAAATCTACTTTTTTTATCTTTTGCATCTTGTAGTGTTAAAGTAAGTTTCTCTTGTAACTTTGTTAAACTTTCATTTACAAGGTTCTCATCATTTTCATATGCATGATTAAACCTTTTAATACTACTTTTCATACTATTCATAGCCTCAATTGTTGCAGTGAGCTGTTGTGTTATAATATCTTGATATTGTAACGCAGTTGCTATATCTTCATCAACTTCAAGATTATTTTTTTCTATAAAGTTACTCATTTTAAGTAAAGAGTCATTTGAAAGGTTTATGACATCCGCCTGAACCTCTTTAATATGCTCAAGCAACGCATCAACTGAATTTAAGATAATCATTACCTTACCTTATGCAGGAAGTCTTAGAACTCTTGTAATTGCCTGCTTAAGCTGTGCTGGATTAAATGGTTTCACAATCCACCCAGTAAGACCTAGAGCTTTACCTTGTTGTTTAAGTTCTGCCTTTGTTTCTGTAGTTAGCATAAGACATGGTGTTCTTTTTGTGGCTTCAACTTGACGCAGTCCTTGTAAAAATTCAAATCCATTCATTACAGGCATATTAAGATCTGTAATAATTAAGTCTGGTGTCATCCCGGCTTTAATCTCATTTAACGCTACTGTTGCTTCTGTATACTGCTTTACTTCTATCGGCATTGAGTTTGTAACCATTCTTGTTGAAGCTAAAGCTGTCTCACTATCGTCTATAAATATTACTAATGGCATATTGTATTCCTTTTGTTAAGTTTTATTTTTGATATATTAAAGTTTTATCGATTTTTTTTGCATTAAATACAGAAACAATTCGACTCATATATTCAGCATGGCCTAAAAGTACATAGCCACCTGGATTAAGCATGTCATAAAATGTCATAGCCACCTCTTTTCTAGATGCATCATCAAAATAAATCAACATGTTTCTTGAAAAAATAACATCAAACTTTCCAAGTTTACGCATCTGCGTTTTATCAAAAACATTTGCTACTTGAAAATCAACAGTACCATGTAAATCCTCACTCAATTCATAACCTAAAGCCTTCTTTCTAAACCATTTAGCCAAAATACCTTTTGGTATTGCATGTACAGAACGCTCAGTATACTTTGCATCAATTGCCTTTTTAATTACATTAGAGTCAATATCAATACCTACTACTTCAATATCCCTTTGCTCTACAACATTCCCCTCTTCAACTATATGTAAAATTATAGAGTAAGGTTCTTCACCAGTTGAGCAGGGTGAAGATAGGATTCGTATTGGTCTGTCTGATGATATCTTTTGATGTAATTCAGGTAAAATTTTATCTACTAAAACTTCAAATTGGTCTTTTTCTCTAAAAAAATATGTTTCATTTACAGTAATAGCATTCATTAACTCTTGAAACTCATCTCCTGCTTTATCATCAAATCTAAGTTTAAAAAAGTACTTTCTAAAATTATCAAATTCTAAGATTGCAGCACGTTTGTCAATATATTTAGACAATTTATCAAAATGCTTGTCTTCTTCTAAATATATACCACTTTTTCTATAAACAAACTCTCCAATTTTTGCAAAGTTTTCTTTTGATAGAAGATTATTCATTAGTTTATCCTCTTATCAATTTTATTGCACCATCTACGGCAAATTCAGCATAAAAATCACCTGCGAAACGATCTTTTAAGGATTCTAAAAGAGGAATGTCTTCCTCCTCCCCTATCTCAGCCATATAATCTACTGCTGTCATAGCTACATTTATATCTTCTTCCGTTTCTAAAAGTTCAACCAGCATATCACGTGACTCAGCAAAATCTACATCTCCAAGAACATTAATTGCAAAAATTCGTAAATCCCTATCATCACCAATTAAAAATTTAACTATATAATATTTAATAGAATCTCCAAAATTTCGTAATATTGATATACCTAAGTTTCTTACATAAGCATTATTAAGTCTTAAAAGATCCATAATTTTTTCAATTGGAGCATCTTCGGGATTCATATTTGCTATTACTGTGGCTACCTTAGTTGAAATCCCTTTATCCGCCTCTTCATTGTCTATATATGATATTAAAAAATCTCCCCCATTTGGAAACTTTGCAATCTCTTCAACAGCATAATCTTGTTTTTCTAAATTATCGCAAGTATTAAAATACTCTATTGCTTCATCAAGATTTGAAAATAATGGTAATTCATCTATTTCCTGAACAACATGTTTCTTTATTAAAGCCATTTTTTCTCCTCTATTTTAATGTAGCTATTTTTTTTAGGATATCTTTAAAATCTAACTGCTCCATTACACCACCTCTATCATAAGCTTCTTTTGGCATACCATATACTGTTGCACTATTTTCACTTTCAGCCAAGGTATAAGCGCCCCGTTTTTTCATCTCAACCATAGCATCAGCTCCATCATCTCCTATTCCAGTTAAAATAACACCTACTAGATTTTTTGCTTCAAAAACATTTAAAGCACTTTTCATCATATTGTTTACACTTGGTTGAAAAAAGTTATCACCTTTTTCTTTATCTTCTTTAATAACTACCTTACCCGATATTTTTTTAGTAAATGTCATATGAACACCGCCACGAGCTACATAAATATTTCCTGGTAGTAATTCTATATTATTTGCACTCTCATGTACAGGTAATAAACTTGTTCTATCAAGTCTTTGAGCAAAAGCACTGGTAAATTGTTCAGGCATGTGTTGCACAATACAAACAGGGTATTTATAATTAGCAGGTAATGATGAACAAATCTGTTCAATTAAGCCAGGTCCACCTGTTGAAGAACCTATAAGGACTACTTTAGTTATATCAACTGAACTTAATTCTTGAATAGAAGACACTTTATGTGATCTATCAGAGAAATTTCTTTCTCTTTTTAGTGGTCTAGTATTCAATCTTTTGAGTCTTCTCACTGGGATACGACTTAAAGATTTTACTTTTTGTAGTATCTCTTCTCTATTTTCATTTTTACCGACATTCATAGTACCAGGTTTTGCAATATAATCTATTGCACCTAATTCAAGTGCATCCATTGTGATTGTAGCATCTTGTGTAGTTAAAGAGCTTACCATTAAGATTGCAGTAGGTTGCTTCTCCATAATCTCTTTAACAGCCTGGATACCGTCCATAACTGGCATATTAATATCCATAGTGATTACATTATATTGCATTAAAGTTGCCTTTTCTACAGCCTCTTTACCATTTTTTGCAATATCTATGTCAAAATCTAAAGTTTCGATTATCTCTCTAAGTTGTTTTCTTACCAGAGCTGAATCATCCACTATTAAAATTTTTTTAGCCATCTATAGATCCTTCGAATGCACTATTTTATTAATATCCATAGCTAAAATTAATCTATTACCATTATCTAAATGATAAACGTCTGTAAAAAAACTATCTTCCTGAGTTTTAATTTCATCTTCTTTTATATTGAGTATATCACTTACGCTATCAACAACAAACCCTATTCTATCGCCATCTATATTGCATATGATTATTTTAGAATCTTTATTTATAGTTGTCGGTAAATTTAACTTTTTAAATAATGAAACAATAGTTACTATTTGTCCTCTAATATTTATAATACCATCAACTTCCTCATCACTGTAGGCAATTTTCGTTGAATCAATTATATCTATAATTTCATCAACACTTTCTACCTCAAAAGCATACTCTTTATTCAATAGTTTAAAAACTATTACTTCTGTGACACTTGTATTAACTACTTCATTTTCTATAACATCACTTTCAGAATCAATAAATGACTCATTATCAAAAATGATTTTTTCCAATACTTCACTATCAAAAAATGATATTAAGGATTCATTATCATGTATGACACCCGAAATTCTAATCTCAGAAACATCATTTTCCATATACTCTAAACTTTGAGTAGAAAATACTTTTATGTCTATGATAGAATCTATTAGTAGCCCTATCCTTTGCCCATTATAAGAAGCAATTAAAATACGATTTTTATCACTATCAAAAGTTTTAAAACCAAAATATGACCTTAAGTCGACAACTAACAATAAATCTTCTCTTAGTGTAATAAGACCTACTACATTTTTTGTAGTACCTGCTATATGTGTATAATCTCTCTCTGCTAAAATAATCTCCTGAAGAAACTCTATATCTATAGCAAATTTTTCTTTTTCCATATAAAAAATAAGAAAACGTTTTGAATCCTCTTCTTTTGAGATCTCAACTTTTGTTTTTCCATTTTTTACTTCTTTAGATTCAATTACAACTTTATTTATTTTTGAAAAAAGAATCTCTAAAGACAAAACTTGGACTAGCATATCTTCATGTTTATATATAGCTATCACAGGATCATCTTTTTGTTCTAAATACTCAATGTTTTCTTGATCTATCTCTACTGTATTATAAACTTCACTGACCAAAAGGGCATTTGAGGAATGTTGGTCATTTAAACTTAAAAGTCTTGTTTTGTGTGCATCAAAATCTACACAAGGTATACCTAAGAGCATATTCATATCGACTAAAGATACTATACCACCCCCAACAGAGCAAAGTCCTCTGACACCAACTGGTCTTAGAGGAAGAGGCATTAGCATTGGTACTCTTGAAATCTGATTAATTACATCAGTTGATATACCATAGTTTTCTTGACCATTTTTAATAATCAATATCTCATGAATTTGCATTTAATTACCTACTCTTAACCTTGTTGAAGTTCGTCTGCCATTACAGCTAACTCTTCAACACCTTCTCCAATATGAGAAACAGTCTCTATAATTAACTCACTCGCTTTTCTAGACTCCATTGCATTTCTAGCACTTAATTCTACAGCTTTTTGAATCTCATTGATACCTATCATCACTTGATTCATACCTTCAACATTTTGATCATTTACAGCTTTTAAACTTGTGTATCTATCAAGTAAATCAACTAGCATATCAGTTATTCTTACAATATCATTTACCAGATTATCTATTAGTGATTGTTCATCACTTTGTGATTGTAAAAGGTTGTGCCAATCATTTTTAACAGTAGCAATTTCAGAATTCATCGATTCCACAATGTCATTAATTTTTTCAGTATTTGAACTTGAATCTTTTGCTAAGTTTCTAATATCAGAACTTACAACAGCAAAACCTTTACCAAAGTCACCTGCACGAGCAGCCTCAATAGAACCACTTATCGCTAACATATTTAGCTGAACTATTGAATTGGATATATTGCCAACCGTTTTATCCACATTTTTTGTTTCTTTAACTATTACACCTAATTCTGCAGCTGCTGTATTGCCTTCAGTAATTGAACCTGTAAAAGATTCTCTAATCTCTGTTATAGTTGTTCTTACACCAGTAAAAGAAACTTTAAGTAGATCAAAGTTTCTTCTAGCGATCTCAATAAGTTTATCAATATCTTTTGCTGCAACAATACCCGCTTCAACTAACTCTTTATTTTTAAGTGCACTTTGATTTGTACTTTGTGACGAAGATTCAATTTGATTTAATGCATTCGTCACATCCTCAAGTGCAGTTTGAATATCTTCCATTGAACTTCCAATAGTATCTGCCGATAGAGCTATGTCTTCGGCTGACTTCATAGTATCCGTAGAGTACTTTAATTCCTCGGCAAGATTTGATAATTCTTTAATATCATCTTCTGTTTGAGCAAGGGCATCTGATTGAATATCTATTCCATTGAGAGTTTTCTCAACCGAGAGTGCAATCTCTGAAGAAGCTTGTGCAATTTGTTGAGAACCATCATTAACTTTAGAAGCATAATTTCCTAGATTTTGCGTATAACTACTAACACTCCTAGCAGCTTCAACAGAATAAACAGCTATTTTGGTTAATTCTTCCATTTTTAAACTCAGTTCATTACCAATGAGCCCATTATCTGAAATAATATTTGTAGTCGAGCCTATACTTTTGATAATCTCATCTATACTCTCTTGAATTTTATTTACAAGTTCTGAAATAAATTCTGCATTTTTTTCACTCTCTCCAGCCAAAGCACGTGTTTCATCTGCAACAACTGCAAAACCTTTACCATGCTCTTTTGCACGTGATGCTTCAATAGCTGCATTCAAAGCTAAAAGGTTTGTTTGATCAGCAATTTTGGCAATAAAACCTACAGCATTCCCAATATTTTGAGATGATACTTTAAGCTCTTCACTCTTTTTTGATGCCTCTTTGGAAACAACAACTGCTTTATCCATTCTGTCTACAGATTCATTAATTTTTTGTACAGACATAAAAATATTATCACCAGCAGCTAAGGTAGATGATATAACTGTGTCAATAGTTGTACCCATTCTATTAATATTAGTGTTTATATCTTTTATATTTGAGAGGGCTTGCTCACTTGCACCACTATTTTCTTCAGCAGCAGTAGCAATTTGTTCCATTGAAGATTTAAGTTCCTCAATCGCACTTACACTCTCTTGAGCATTCTCTAAAATTGTTATGGATACACCCGCTATACTCTCACTAATCTGTTGTTGTTTTGCTAATGTTCTTTGTTTACGCTTATCAGTTCCAGAAGTAACAACTGCAGAACCTGAAGTTGAGTTTGTTTTTTTTACCAATGCCATTTAAAAGTCCTTTGATCTCTTCTTAATCTAACGTTGCATAAAGCTCTTGAGCTTTTTTTATATCTTCACGTGAGGGTTTAACTCTAATCGAAACATATTTTGTATTCCCATTCTTATCTATAGAGCGAAGTACGGTAGCGTATACCCAGTAATGTCCACCACCTTTTCGAGCATTTTTAACATACCCTGTCCAAAAACCTTTTGACTGAACATCATCCCAAAGAGATTTAAATGCTGCTCTTGGCATATCAGTATGACGAACTATATTATGTGGTTGACCAATTAGATCTTCCTCTCTCATATTAGCTATTTTTAAAAATGAATCACTTGCGTAAAGTACTATACCCTTCTCATCTGTTTCAGATAAAAGATACAAATCATTATACAAAACTTCACCATCTTCTAAAAATGTTAAGCCTTCAGTACTTATCTCTTTATTATTATTTTTCGACACTGTAAACCTCCCTTGAAAAATTCAAATTGAATAAGCATACTGTGATAAAACTAAAAATAAATTAAAATTGTCAAATAAGGGCGTAGAAAGAAGAAAATAGGGGGAAAAGAGAAAATAATTATAATATTAACTATTAAAAGAGCTAATAACTCTTCTAATAGAATAAATAGGTGTTAATTAAATATTGTCACGAATATCTAAAGATGCAATCAATGATGCATACGCGTCTTTATTAGTTCTTTTAAAATATTTCATTAAACGACGACGCTGTCCAACTAATTTAAGTAAACCAAGACGTGATGCATGATCTTTTTTAAATGTTTTAAGGTGCTCAGTTAACTCTCTAATACGCTCTGTTAATAGTGCGATTTGAACTTCACTTGAACCAGTGTCATTTTCATTACGACCGTATTTTGTAACGATCTCTTGTTTTTTAGCCGAATCTAAAGCCATTATAGCCTCCTGATAGGTATTGTAATCTAACAATTACACAAATGTATAAAAGCTGAAGTGGAATTGTAGCTAAATATAAATTTTTTATCAACCACCTATGATGTTATTTTAATTTACACTTCAATATTTAATATATTTAGCTATAATCTCTATTTTAAGTGAATATATTTTAATAGAAAGTAAAACATGCTAATTACCCGTGCTAGCGAATATGCCATTTTATCACTGATTGTTTTAGCCAAAGCAAATTCACCTATGGATAGTGAAACTCTATCTAAAGATTTATCAATTTCCAAAAGTTTTTTAGCCAAAATACTTCAATCACTTGCTAAAAATGGAATTTTAAAATCGTTTAAAGGAGTCAATGGCGGTTTTGCACTTGCCAAAACTCCAGATCAAATTAATATGCTCAATGTTATGTCTTCAGTTGAAGGAAAAGCTCCAGCAGTATTTGATTGTGCATCATCCATAAATGATTGTCCATCAGACAAAGCAGATATATGTTCAATATGGCCATTTTTAAACAAGCTACAAGGAAAAATCGACTCTTTTCTAGCTGATTTGACACTTGCTGATATCTTAGAAGAAGACTAAAGCACATTGGCTAAAAAATTTACAACAAGACAACAAATTGGAACAGGTCTCAATTTTCTTTTAGGACAAAAAGATCTTAGTGTTGTAGTATTTGTAATGGCTATTTTAGCTATTATTATTGTCCCTTTACCATCTTCTTTACTTGATGTACTTTTAACTGTATCAATGGCTTTTGCAGTTTTAATTCTTTTAATATCATTGTATGTTCCAAAACCAACAGACCTGACTACATTTCCGACTCTCATACTTATTTTAACACTCTTTAGGCTCTCTTTGAATATTGCAACAACAAGGATGATTCTAAGTAATGGGCATCTTGGTCCCGATGGCGTCAGTAGCATCATCACTAGTTTTGGAGATTTCGTTGTTGGTGGAAACTTTGTAATAGGTATTATTGTTTTCTCGATATTAGTACTTATAAACTTTATGGTAATTACAAAAGGTTCGACTAGAGTTGCAGAGGTTGCAGCAAGATTTACACTTGATTCAATGCCAGGGAAACAGATGGCAGTTGATGCTGACCTAAATTCAGGTCTTATAGATGACCAAGAAGCAAAACGAAGACGTGCAGAAATACTTCAAGACGCAAACTTTTATGGAGCGATGGATGGATCTTCTAAGTTTGTAAAAGGTGACGCAGTTGCTGGTATAGTAATTACCCTTATTAATATCATTGGTGGTTTCTTAATTGGTGTATTTCAACACGATATGAGTGTATCTGATAGTGCTGCAACTTTTACACTTTTAACAATTGGGGATGGGCTTGTTGGACAAATCCCAGCTTTGATTGTATCAACTGCTACTGGTATCATGATTACTCGTTCATCGGGAGATGGCGATAACTTTGCTGAGGGTACAATTAATCAGATGACCGGTAATGCGAAGATTATGATGATCGTAGGCTTTATCATGATTATGTTTGCACTGGTACCTGGTCTTCCAACAGCGTCTATGGGCTTAGTTGGGATTATCTTTGCAGTTTTAGGATGGTCAATTTACAAATATGACAAAGGTGAATTGACAATTTTAGATGTAGATAATATTTTAGGGAAAAAATCTAAAGAGCAACTTGAGCAAGAACAAGAGAGAGTCAAACCTAAAAAAACAAATGAGGAGATTGCAAAAGAGGAAGAGAATGCACTCGAAGATATCTTAAAAGTAGAGATGTTAGAACTCACTCTTGGTTATCAACTTATCCGCTTAGCTGACAGTGCACAGGGTGGAGACCTACTTGAGAGAATCAGATCTATGCGACGTAAAATAGCATCTGATTTTGGATTTTTAATGCCACAGGTGAGAATACGTGACAACCTACACCTACAACCCCAACAGTATCAAATTTTACTCAAAGGTATCTCTATAGGAGAGGGTGAGATTATGCCTGACAAATTCCTAGCTATGGATAGTGGAATGGCAACAGGAGATATTAAGGGTATATCTACAAAAGAACCCGCTTTTGGTCTTGATGCACTTTGGATTGCTCCAGAGCAAAAAGAAGACGCCATTATCAATGGCTACACAGTTGTTGATCCAGCTACAGTAATCTCTACACATATGAGTGAACTTATAAAACGTAATGCAGAAGACTTGCTCACTCGTCAAGAAGTTCAAACCCTTATCGATAAAATCAAAACAGACTTTCCAGTTATTGTCGCTGATGTTGAAAAAGTTGCTAATATTGGACTTATCCAAAGAATACTAAAAGCTCTTCTACGTGAGAAGATACCTCTTAAAGATATGTTAAGTATATTAGAGACAATCGCTGATATTGCTGAGTATACAAAAAATGTAGATGTAATTACAGAACAAGTTCGTGCAAAACTTTCTCGTATCATCACACAGATGTACTCAAGTGATGATGGCGTCATAAGACTTTTAACTTTTGACACAAACTCAGAACAGATGATGCTTGAGAAGTCTGTAGAGCAAGATGGAAGTAGGAATCTCATGTTAAATGTTGGTGAGATCAATGCTCTCATCCAAGCTACAAGCACAAAAGCTGCTGAGCTTTTACAAAAAGGTGTATCCCCTGTGGTTATAATAGTAGACCCTGCCCTTCGTCGTGGTCTTGCTGAAATTTTTGAACGCTTCTCCTTAGATGTAGTAACTCTCTCTCATGCTGAGATAGACTCAAGTGCGACATTTGAGGTTATGGGTTCAATTTCAATTAAATAGAATAAAAGGTTTACAATGCAAAATAGAACAATATATCATTTATCTCATATAGATTTGGATGGTTACAGTTGCCAACTGGTTATGAAATACACCCCTTATAAGATCCACAACTATAATGCAAACTATGGTGCAGAAGTAAAGTCAAAACTTGAAGTGATACTTGAAAATATCAAAAACTCTAAAGAGAATGCTCTTATTCTAATTACGGACTTAAATCTTACAGCAGATGAATCACGATGGCTTAACACTGAAGTACAAAGACTTAATGATTCTAAAAAAGATGTAATTCTTACATTACTAGACCATCATGGAAGTGGTGAAGAGAGTGCAAAAAAATTTAAATGGTATTTTTTAGATACTGCTAGATGTGCCACTAAAATCACTTATGATTATGTGAAAGAGAATTTTGATTTTAAAGAACCAGAATGGATGGAAAGTTTTGTAAATGTTGTAAATGCTGTTGATTTATGGAAACAAGAAGAGGAAGCTAATTTTGAATATGGTAAGGTTTGTATGCGTCTTGTTAATGAAACAAGAGAACTCAACCGTGTTATGTTTGCAGATGAAGATAATAACTACAAACTCTCTCTTTTACTTGAAGCTACAAAACTTATTAATGAGCAGAACGCACCAGTTCTTCTAGATGAAAAAATACACTCACTTAAAAAAGATTTTTTTAGAGAAGATAAAGATAATACTCTTGATAATTTGGCAACTAAATATGTGGTAAAACTTCTTGGTAATAAAAGAGATACGAATACTATTTACTATAAAGGTTATCGTGGTTATTTAAGCTATGGTGTTGGAAACACATCAATAGTGGGAAATGGTTTTTTAGTAGCATATCCTGAGTATGATTTTATCGTTGATATAAGTTTTAGAGGTGCTATGAGCTTAAGAGCAAACAACCAAGTCAGTGTTTCTCAGATAGCCAAAGAGTGGGCAAATGGTGGTGGACATCCAAATGCTGCTGGTGGAAGAATTATGGGCTTTAAAGAGCAGTATCGTTATGATAAAGTAAAACAACAGATAGAACAAATCATAAATGACAAAGAGTCACGTGCGAGTACATTAGCCTATAAACAAGAGACGGACTAATTATTTAGAAAATATCTCTCAATACCATTGGCCATACCCATGGCTAATCTCTTTTGATAATTTGAATTTACTAACCTTTTTGCTTCTGTGGGGTTTGATATAAACCCAACCTCAACAAGTACTGATGGCATTTGTGCTCCAACTAAAACCCAAAAAGGCCCCTCTCTTACACCACCATCTTTTACTTTTTTATAAGATTTTTGCAATGAACCCAACATACCTCTTTGTAAATCAATTGCTAATTTGTTTGATGCAACAATATTATGAGAACTTAATGTATTTAAAAAACTTTGTTTACCATAAAAATTCATATCACTTAAATCTGCTGAATTCTCTTTCTCAGCTACTCTCTTAGCTCTGTCTGAACGTGAATTATCTAAAAAATATGTTTCAATACCATACACTTTGTCCGCTAACTTTTTAGCTACGGCATTTGCATGTATGCTTATAAATATATCAGCATCTTTTTTATTAGCATACTTTGTTCTTTTACTAAGTTTTACAAACGAGTCTTTATTTCTTGTCATATAAACCTTGTAACCACGAGAGTTTAAAATACTTTTCAATTCTTGTGCTATTTGCATAACAACAATTTTTTCTCTATATCTCTTATATCCTACAGCACCAGGGTCTTTACCACCATGACCAGGATCTAAAACTATTACTTTATTTCTATCTAAACGTTTTGGCGAAGTGTATTTCGATGCAACAATTGTTTTAGTATTCTTACTTGTACTTTTTGTTTTAATATTAATTATGACCTTATTATCACTCTGTTTAAATCGTAAATCTATCTTCTTAGTATTTTCAAACACTAATCGTAAAGTAGTAGGATTATATTGTGCTAGTTTAATTCTTGAGATATTTTTTTTTCGTAAATTTTGTGACTTAATTAGATTTGATGCATGTATATCAAAAACATATTTATACCTTTTAGTATTTTTATCATAAAGTGTAAAATAGTTTAACTGTTTGGAGTTTAGCTTTTTATCAAATTCTAGAACTAAATCATCGTCTTGCCAACGGATTGATTCTAGTTTATGAGAAGATGTAACTTTGAGTTTTTTATTTTTTGTATCTTGTTTATTTTTTTGTATAGGTTTCTTATAAGAGCTTTTTTGCTTCTGAACTGCTAAATATTCTTTTTCATATTGAGATACATCAATTTTAAGAGCATTCCCACTTTTAACTATCCCTTTTAGTGCACTTTTTTTAAGTTTGAAATCCTCATTTACTATGGCACGAAGATATAAATTTTTATAGTCATTATATGCACGAAACTGATCAGTTTTACTAGAAGTTTTCATAAAACCATCTGCACGTTTTAAGATGGCAGTATCACTCATTGCATATATACAAGTAGCAAAGATAAGGAAAATTAAAAGATGGCGAATCATCAAGTGATTATTCGCCTTGCATTAGTTTATTTAAAAGCTCTTTTACAGAGATAAGCTCAGTAAGTCTATATCCATTAGTTCCAGAAAAGAATAATCCAGTTTCTAAATTACCTTCAAATGCATCACTCAATCTATCTGCAATACAAAATCCAACCTCTTTAGCTTCAACACCACGATTACAAGGTGCAACACAATTAGATATACACTTGATAGCTGGACCTTCTCTTTTTTCTACTAACTCTGTCAAGTTTGTTCTTACACCTTGGGCTGGATAACCAACTGGTGATGCCATTAGCTGAATATCCTCTTTTTTTGCATTGATAAGAACTTGTTTTAGGTTTTCATGTGCATCACACTCATGGGTACCAATAAATCTAGTACCCATTTGAACACCACGTGCACCAAGACTCATCATCTGCTCTATATCAGACTTATCCCAAACTCCACCAGCAGCAATTACAGGAATATCACCCCATAATGCAGCTTCTTCCACAACTGGAGCAACAATGTTTTCTAGTTGATTCTCTTCCATTTTACATTGCTCATAAGTAAAACCTTGATGCCCACCACTTTTTGGACCTTCAACTACAACGGCGTCAGGGACTCTGTTGTAACGTTTTTGCCAACGTTTACATATAATTTTAAGTGCTTTAGCAGAGGATACTATAGGGACTAGCGCTACATCTGGATAATCAGCAGTAAATTCTGGCATATTTGTTGGTAGTCCAGCACCTGTGATAATAACATCTATACCCGCTTCACAAGCATCTGTTACTACACGTCCATAATCATTGATAGCGTATAATATATTTGCTGCAAGTGGTTTATCACCACATAGCTTTCTTGCATTTTTAATGATTGCGTTAAAGCCCTCTTTTGAGTAAAAATTTGCCGCATCTAAAGGTCTATCAGCAACAAGTTTTTTAGAATGGATTTTATTCTCATAATAACCAGTACCAACTGCACTAATTACTCCTAAGCCACCCTCTCTTGAAACACTGCCAGCTAATTGGTCCCAACTGATTCCAACACCCATTCCACCTTGAACAATAGGTTTTTCAATAATATGTTTTCCAATTTTTAAGCTTTTAAAACTCATTAATTAACCTTTAATTTTGCGAACTTTCTTTTTCCAACTTGAAGAAGATATTCTCCACTTGATAGTTGAAGTTGCATATCTGATACTTTTTCTTGGTTTATTTTAACACCACCTTGCTTAATATCTCTTCTAGCTTGTGAAGTTGATGGTTCCATGTTACAATCTACCAATGCTTGGGCAATCCAGATCTCACCATCACAACTAAATTCATCAATCTCTGTTGGTATTTGACTCTTAGCATGTACTTTATCAAATTCTTCTTTAGCATTTTGTGCTAATTGCTCTGTG
>Ga0193965_1000278_pt1 | contig 17391 bp, 11 predicted proteins | sample FB_8_MG_FD_140330 | JGI IMG/M metagenome (GOLD analysis project Ga0193965, IMG submission 140330) | Microbial mat bacterial communities from the Broadkill River, Lewes, Delaware, United States - FB_8_MG | ecosystem: Environmental > Aquatic > Freshwater > River > Microbial mats | place: USA... | reverse complement strand
CAAAGTGGAAGTGGAAAAAGTTTGACACTCAAAGCGATGTTAGAGATGCTTCCACGGGGCATGAGTTGTGAGTTAAAACACGATGCAGATTTTATATTTGAGCGAGGTAAAAGTATATCTTTTGTTCCTCAAAACCCTTTTACAGCTCTCTCTCCACTTACAAAAATAAGAAAACAATTTTTTATAGATGAGAGGGAGATTTATAAGCTTTTTGAACAGGTTGATTTAGATGTCTCACTTTTAGATAGATTTCCTCCTGAACTCTCAGGTGGTCAACTCCAAAGAGTAGTAATAGCGATGGCACTGAGTAATAATCCAAAGTTGATACTATTGGATGAACCAACAACAGCACTTGACCCAAAAACAAGAGTAGTGATATTAGATTTATTGAAAAATTTACAGTATAAACATGGTTTTAAAATACTTTTTGTCACACACGATATGAACTCAGCAGCATCTTTGTGTAATGAGATATGTGTCATAAAAAACGGTCAGTTAGTAGAGGGTGGTGATATGCAAAGCATAGTGAAAAATCCACAAGAAGAATATACAAAAATATTAATAGAAGCAAGTTTTGCAAATAGGAAGTTTAGACAATGATGTGGTTTATAAAAAGATTTATAGTAACAATAATATTTTTGGGATTTTTATCGCCATTTGCAGTTTTAGGATATTTCTTAACACAATATGATTATGATATATCATCATTAGTTGATTATAACCCTGATATAAGTACAAGAATCTACGATAAAAATGGTGATAAAATTGCTAATCTTTTTGATAAAAAACATAGATACTACGCCTCATTTGAAGAGATTCCACCCCGTGTGATTGAGGCACTCGTAGCGATAGAAGATACAACATTTTTTGAACATCCCGGGATTAATATAGATGCAATTTTTCGTGCAGCTATTAAGGTTATAAAAGCTGGAAAAGCAGTTGAGGGTGCGAGTACAATTACACAGCAACTTGTAAAAAATGTACTCCTAACAAGAGAGAAGAAATTATCGAGAAAAATAAAAGAAGCTATTTTTGCAATTAAGATAGAGAGAGCTTTAAGTAAAGAGCAGATTTTAGAAAGATATTTAAATGAGATATATTTTGGACATAGTTATTATGGAATCAAAACAGCAGCAGATGGTTATTTTCATAAAAAACTCTCAGATTTAACACTTAAAGAGATGGCAATACTTGTAGGGCTGCCTAAAGCACCAAGTACTTATGCACCAACAAGAAACTATGAAATATCTATGGGAAGAGCTAATCGTGTTATCAAAAGAATGTTTACTCTTGGGTGGATAGATGAAAAAACTTACATAGAATCGATGGCAGAGAATCCTAAAGTTTATGATGATACTCTTACTCAAAATATTGCTCCTTTTATTGTGGATGAGGTTGTAAGAAGAGTAAAGGATAAAGGGATAGATGATATTAAAACAGGTGGTTATGAGATTCATACTACTATAGATTTAAGATTGCAAGACGCTGCTAGAAAATCTTTGAAATATGCTTATGATTTATCTTTAAGTAGAATAGAGGGATACAATAAAAAAGCTCAAGCAATTGCAAAAAAACGAGGTACTATTGCTGAGATTGATGATGTGAATCTCTCTCAACTCAATGGTGCTTTAGTAAGTCTTGATTCTGCTTCTGGAGATATTTTGGCGATGGTTGGAAGTGTTGATTATTATAAGAACTCTTTTAATCGTGCTACACAAGGGAGACGACAACCGGGCTCCTCTTTTAAACCATTTATCTATCAAGTTGCAGTTGATTTAGGGTATTCTGGAGCGACAGAATTAGTTGATATTGCTAGAACATTTAAGTATGAGATAGATGGTGAAGAGATGAAGTGGCAACCAAAAAACTATAGTAAAAACTATAAGGGTCTTATCACTTTAAGAGAAGCACTTATCCACTCAAGTAACCTTGCAACCATCAATTTAGTAAACGATATTGGGCTAGGGGAGTTACTTAGCGTACTTAAAAAATTTGGTATAAAAGATATCCCAAATGACCTATCAATCTCTTTGGGTACTATGTCAATGTCTCCATTAACTCTTGCAAAATACTATACATCATTTGCAAACAAAGGTGTACAGGTTGAGCCAAATCTTATAAATTATATAGATAAAAATGGGCATACAATATATGAAAAAACACATATCGCTAAGTTTATCACTGAAGAAACACAAGCGTATATAATGACAACTATTATGCGTGATGTAGTAACAAGAGGAACAGGGATAAGAGCGAGAGTAAAAGGGATAGAGTTAGCTGGGAAAACTGGAACAACAAACAACAATATAGATGGCTGGTTCGCAGGTTTTTCACCAACTATTGAGACAATTGTATGGTTTGGTAATGATGATAACTCACCAATGCATAAAAAAGAGACAGGTGGAAGAATCTCTGGACCAGCATTTTCAATGTATTATAAAAATATATTAAAATTTTATCCACAAATTCAGAGAAATTTTGATATTCCAAAAGGGATAGTTGAAGTAAATATTGATGGGAAAAAAGAGTATTTTAGTGATATCTCTAAACCTCCAAGAGCAGAAGTTGAAGCTGAAGCTGGGGAAGAGTTGTTATTTTAAATAAAAATCTAAATAATTAAAAAGGGTAGTTATGAAATATAGTATTAAAAGTTTTTCTCTTTATGCTGGAGTATCTATTTTTTTGTGGCTTGTTCTTATATTTGGGATAACATATCAGCTTAAAAAAAGTTCTCATGAGCAACATCAGTTTTATATAGATTCTAAAAATATGCTCCTTTGTGCAAAACTGATTCGACAAAGTTCTGATGACTTAACAAAGTACGCAAGACTTTATGTTGTGAGTGATGAAAAGAGATATAAAGAGATTTATCACACAATACTCGATATTAGAAATGGATACAAACCAACACCTCAAAATTATGATTCTATCTATTGGGATTTACTCGAACCATTACGCTCTTCAAGACACCCTTTAGGTAAAAAGAAGAAACTTAGTGATTTACTTAAAGAGCAAGCTTTTGATAAATATGAATATAAAAAATTAGCAGAAGCAGAGTTAAATTCAAACGAACTTGTAAACTTAGAGATAGAAGCTTTTAATGCAATGGTAGGTCTTTACAAAGATAAAAAAGGGAACTACTCTGTATATGGAGAAAAGAATCAGCCTAAAGCGATAGAACTTTTACACTCTTTAGAGTATTTAAAAGCGAAAGAGAAAATAATGTTACCTATAGATGAGTTTTTGATACATCTTAAAGAGCGAACAACTTTTGAAATCAATAAGTTTGAAGAGACAAGGTCACTTTATCAAAAAATACTTGTAGTTATGATTCTTTTATCTTTAGTAAATCTTTTATCTATATTTTATATAGTACTTAAAAAAATATTACGACCAATTGATTATATAACCAGAGAGATTCATAGGTTCAAAAATTCAAGAGAACTTTATCGAGAAAAAGATATCTTTTATGATGATGAGATAGGCGATATGAGTAATCAATTTTATGAGATGGCTGATAATATAAATGAAGATTTGAAAATTCTCTCAAGTAAAGAGAAAAAAATTAAAGAGTATCTCTCTTTAGTTGATCAAAATATTATCACTGAATCAACAGATTTGAAAGGGAACATCACTTATGTCTCAGAAGCTTTTTGTTTTATTAGTGGACACACAAAAGAGGAGCTACTTGGTAAAACTCATGCAATTGTTAAACATAATGACACACCTCAAGAACTATATGCTGATTTATGGCAAACAATTACAAATAACAAAACTTGGACAGGTGATATAAAAAATAGAACGAAAGATGGTGGATATTATTGGGTTAATACAACTATTTACCCTATTTATGAGGGTGATGAGAAAATAGGCTATACAGCAATAAAAACAGATATAACAGATAAAATCAAAGTGCAAGAGCTTCTTGATACATCAAAACAAAATGAAAAAAGAATATTAGATTATGTAGATTTGGTAGATAAAAATGTGATTACATCTTCTACCGATATTAATGGAAGAATCACTTATATGTCAGAAGCATTTTGTAAGATTAGTGGTTATACAAGAGAAGAACTTATTGGTAAAAACCATTCAATATTGAAGCATGATGATATGGATAGTGAGATTTATGATGATTTATGGGAAACAATTACACTCAATAGAACTTGGCACGGTGAGATAAAAAACAAAACGAAAAAAGGTGGCTTTTATTGGGTTGATGCAACGATATACCCTATATTTGACCATTTTGGTGAAAAAGTGGGTTATACGGCGATTCGGATAGATATTACAGATAAAAAAAGAGTTGAAGAGCTTTTAATAATTGATGCTCTTACCGGCATTTATAACAGAAGATATTTTAACGATTCTCTACCACGAGCGATTAATATGGCAAAAAGAGATAGAAAATATTTCTCATTTCTTATTTTAGATATTGACCATTTTAAACAATATAATGATACTTATGGACATCAAGAGGGTGACAACGCACTTATACAAGTAGCTGCGTCTTTAAAAAAATCTTTGAGTAGAGCAAGTGATATGTGTTTTAGACTTGGTGGTGAAGAGTTTGGAGTTTTATTTGAATCACTTGACCCAAAAGAAGCGTATCTATTTGCAGATAAGATAAGAGAAAATGTACAAGACTTAAAGATTGAACATAAAAACAATTCTGCAAGTAAATATCTCACAATTTCTATTGGACTTGTAACAAAATCACCATCTTTGGAATTAAATAGTGATGAGATTTACAAAGAAGCAGATGATTATCTCTATAAAGCTAAAGAAACTGGTAGAAATAGAGTTGAAGGGAAGGAAATATGAGTATTTTATTAGATAGATATAAAAAAGAGTTACTCATACTAATTGCACTTACAATAACAATAGTAAGTCTATCTGCTTTTGTGACATACAAACAATTAAGTAGTTCACTAGAGGAGACCTATTTTAATAAACTTTCTGTTTTGAAAAACTCTTTATCATCACATATTACAGAGTATTTTGATATAAATAAAAGAGTTCTTTTGACTCTCTCATCAAGTGAAACAACTCAGATAGCGATAGAGGAGTTTCATAAGGCATTTGAATCAATAGATGAAGAGTATAAGCAAGAGTTAGATGATAAAGAACTTCTACAAGAGATTATGAATCATACAAAAAAAATAAGATATAAAGTCAAAGATGCAAAACCAAAACGAAGTATCTCTGAGTATTTATCAAAAAATAAAACAACTAAAATTTTGCAAACTCTTTATATCACAAACTCCCCTTTTAGTGCATCACAAAAATCTAAGCTTTTCTCTTCAAATGCAGGTTTAGATTATGACATAGTGCATAATAAATTACATCAATATTTTTTGGATGAAAAAAATAGATACAACTACTATGATATGTTTTTGATAAATCTTAGTGGTGATATTATATATAGTGTTGATAAAGAGCATGATTTTGCAACAAACTTAAAAAATGGTGTTTATGCAAATAGTGGTTTAGCAGATGTATATGCTCAAGCATTATTATTAGATGAAGAAAATATAGCATTTAGTGATTTTAAGGCGTACGAGCCATCATACAATAAGCCATCTGCTTTTATGGCAAAAGCTATTTACAAAGATGGGGTAAAAATAGGTGTACTAGCAATTCAATTCTCTGTCAATGAGATAAACAAGGTGATGCTGCTCAAAGATGTGCATCAAGAGATTGGATTAGGAGCGAGTGGGGAAGCTTATCTTGTTGGTGATGATTTTTATATGAGAAGCGATAGTAGATTTACGGGAAGTATAGATGATTCACTAGTAGATGAGTTTGGCACTACTGTTGGGATTATAAAAATTAACTCTATAAGTGTTCAAGAAGCATTTAAGGGGAACTCTTCACATACAACTATAAAAGATTATAGAGGTGTTGAGGTGCTGAGTTGTTATGCACCAATTGATATATATGATAAAAGATGGGCAATAATAGTTGAATTAGATAAAGAAGAGGCATTTAAAACTATAAACAAAACTATTATGATAGTTATAGTGACAAGTATTATTATTACAATACTATTTTTATTTATTTTAGCTTACTCATTTTTACGACTTATATTAAAACCTATGGAAAAACAAGAGAATAGTTTAGCTAATGATATAGAAGTAAAAAACAAAGAGATAGATTCTTCTCAAATTATTTTAGATGAGTATAAAAAAGCTGTTGATATAAGCTCAATAGTTTCAAAAACAACGCCAAAAGGGATAATCACTTATATAAATGATGCTTTTTGTGAAATATCTGGTTATACAAGAGAGGAGCTTATAGGAAAACCTCACAATGTTGTAAGACATCCAGATATGAGTAGAGAGACCTTTAAAGAGGTTTGGGATACGATACTTAAAAAAAGAGTATGGCAAGGTGTGATTAAAAATCTCAAAAAAGATGGGGGTGTATATTATGTACAAAGTACTATTATCCCTATTTTGGATGAGAATGAAAATATAAAAGAGTTTATCTCTATACGGAGTGATATTACGCAACTCATTCTAAAAGATAAGCAGATTTTACAACAAACTACAGATGCAGTAACATCATTGCCAAATCGAGAAAAGTTTATGCAAAATATCTCTCAAGTTAGAGATACTGAGATGAAACTAGCAATTATTCAAATAAATAAATTTAAAGAGATTAATGATTTTTATGGAGTTGATGTTGGTAACCTTCTTCTTGTAAACATTACAGCTATTTTAAAAACTATTGTGAGTAAAGATAAAGCAACTTTATATAAAATTGGTGAGGATGAGTTTGCTATTTTAGAGTGTAATAATATGTTTATGGAAGATTTTTACAAAAAAATAACAAGTATAATAAAGTATTTTGACCATAATATTTTAACAGTAAGAGATGATAGTTTTAATATATCAACCACAGTAGGGCTGGCAACTGGTAGAGATTCTAAAATATTATTTAACACAGAGATGACTTTAAGAAAAGCACTAGAGAGTTCAAAATCATTTTTATCATTTAAAGATTCTTCAGATATTGAAAAACACTACCAAGAAAATATCAGAATGACTACAAAGATAAAACACGCTATAAAAAATGATGATATTATTATTTTCACTCAATCTATTAACGCTAATACAGATGGGGGCAAGGAGAAGTATGAATGTTTAGTGCGTATGAGAGATACCGATAAAATCATCTCACCTTTTTTCTTTTTAGATATAGCAAAAAAAGCAAGACTCTATCCAACTATTACAAAAATAGTGATAGAAAAATCATTTCAACATTTCAAAGATTCTACAAGTGAATTTTCTATAAATTTAACAATTGATGATGTTTTAGATGATGATATTGTTTCATACCTTAAACGAAAAATTAAAGACTATAGAATAGGGCATAGAGTTGTAATAGAGCTTGTAGAATCAGAGGGGATTGAAAACTTTGAAACAGTTTCAAGTTTTATAACTGAAATGAAAAATTTAGGGTGTCAAATTGCTATAGATGATTTTGGAACAGGGTATTCTAATTTTGAGTATTTGATGAAACTCAATGTTGATTATGTAAAAATAGATGGTTCACTTATAAAGAATCTAGATACTGATGAAAATGCTCAAGTAGTAGTTGAACTGATTGTAGATTTTGCAAAAAGGATGAATATAAAAACGATTGGTGAGTTTGTTCATAATGAAGCAGTATATCAAAAAGTGAAATCTATGGGTATTGATTATACACAAGGATTTCACTTAGGGGAACCTAAAGAGGTTTAGAGGAGTGTTGCTACTCCTCATCCTTTTTCTTGTTTAAGGCTTTGATATTGATTTTTCTACCCACTTTTTTTGGAGCATCCCATTTATCTTTAGGTGTTCCATCGTAGCGATGGTTTCTATCACCACTTTTACCAGAGAAAATAGCTTTTCCATTTTCATCTTTTCCTAAATATTTATTGGGTGCTTTTTTCTCTTTTGCCCATTTATCATCTCTTTTTGGTTTGTCAAAAGATTTTTTATCGTCTGATTTGTACTCTCTTTTAGGTTTGTCAAATTTTGGAGTTTCATCTTTTGTTTTTGCATCGTAGCGTTTTTTAGCTTCCTCTTTTATTTGCACTTTTGTCATTTTTTTGCCAGCAAATTTTGGTTCTTCCTCTTTTGCTTTTTCTTCATACTCAAAACCAGCGATAATCTCTTGTTTGATTGCACGACCTAAAAGCATCTCGATTGGGTATAGTTTTTTTTGTTCACTCTCATCAAGTAAAAGAACAGCTTTGTCAGTTGCTTTTGCAACTCTAGCTGAATAGATAATAGCTTTATCTGGAACATCAAAACTAATAAGCATTTCACATTTTAAATCTTTTGTAGTGATAAACTCTTTGTCACCCATAACAGGTATATTTTTGTTTTGGAGTGAATCTTTAATCCCTGAGATATCTACAGATGCTACAACTATTATATCTGCTGAAGAGTTCTCTTGGATAAGTTTGTTAATAAGTTCTACTTTCTTATCGTTTTGACATGGATGAACACGGTGGTTATTTGGCTTTATTGTTATTGCGTCTGCTGACATAGGAGTTCCTGGTGAGGAATAAAATTATTCCTTAAATATGTTGGAATTATATCCAATATTAGCAAAAATTATGCTATTATGAATCATATTAAATATTAGGACTATTATGTCATTTGAAAAACTTGGATTATCCAAATTATTATTAAAAGCTGTCAAAGAGCAAGGTTATACAAAACCTACACCAATTCAGGCTCAAGCAATACCTGTAATTTTACAAAAAAAAGATGTATTAGCTGGAGCGCAAACAGGAACTGGTAAAACAGCAGGGTTTACTCTACCTATGTTAGAACTTTTAAGCCGTGCAAAACCAGCCAAACATCCTAAAGGTGCTTATCCTGTAAAAGCTTTGATTCTTACACCTACTAGAGAGTTGGCAACTCAGGTAGCCGAGAGTGTAGAGCTATATGGAAAACATCTTCCATTTAAATCTGCTGTAATATTTGGTGGTGTTAAAATCAATCCTCAAATTGTAAAACTTCGTCATGGTGTTGATATAGTGATAGCAACTCCGGGAAGACTTTTAGACCATATCTCTCAAAAAACAATCAACCTATCTCAGGTTAATTTTCTTATATTAGATGAAGCAGATAGAATGTTAGATATGGGTTTTATAAACGATATTAGAAAAGTATTAGCAATCTTACCAAAAGAGAGACAAAACCTACTTTTCTCAGCAACTTATTCAAATGAGATTAAAAAATTATCCAACACTCTTTTAAACTCCCCAACACTTATAGAAGTAGCTCGTGCTAATACTTCAAGTGAAATAGTAAAACAAGCTATCTATCATGTAGATAAAACGCGTAAAAGAGAACTCCTTACACATCTTATAAATGAGGGAAAATGGAAACAGGTTTTAGTTTTTACAAGAACAAAACATGGAGCGAATCGTTTAAGTGGACAACTTGATAACGATGGGATTACATCTGCTGCTATTCATGGAAATAAAAGTCAAAATGCAAGAACAAAAGCACTTGATGATTTTAAAAAAGGTGAGGTGAGAGTTCTAGTAGCTACAGATATTGCAGCGAGGGGAATCGATATAGACCAACTCCCTCATGTAGTAAACTATGAGCTTCCAAATGTAAGTGAAGATTATGTGCATAGAATCGGAAGAACTGGTCGTGCAGGAAATCAAGGTGAGGCTATCTCTTTGGTATGTGTAGATGAGGATGAGTTTTTAGCAAATATAGAAAAACTTATCAAAAAAGATATACCAAAAGTTTGGCTAAAAGATTTTAAGCCAGACCCATCAATAAAAGCTGAACCTATCAACATGGGTGGAAACCGTGGTGCAAGAAATAAACCTCGAGGTGGTTCAAGAGGTTCTAATGGTAGAGGGAGAAGATAACTCTTCTCTTTACTCTACTTTTTAGAGTTCAATCTTGATTGATACTCTTGACCATGATCACAAACAGGGCATTTTTTTAAGGCTTTTTTACCATAATGAACATGTCCACACACTTCACAAATCCAAGCTTCTTCCTCATTTTCACTTACAAATTCAGCATCAGCTTCAAGTCTTTCTAAAAGCATTTTAAACATATTTTCATGTTCCACTTCTATTTTACCGATTCCAGTAAATAATCTTGCTGCTTCTTTATGACCCTCATCTTTTGCAATTTGAGCAAAGTCTGGATACATTGTAGTGTTTTCATACGATTCACCATCTATTGCCATTTGAAGGTTTGCTTTTGTGTCTCCAAAACTATCTTCAGAGTTATTTGTCATCCTATTATTGAGTGCGAGTTCAAGTTTTGCATGAGTTTTTTCATTGTTAGCAGCTCTTTGGAAATGTTCAGCTATATCTCTGTATCCCTCTTTTTGTGCAACTTTAGCAAAGTACTCATATTTATTTCTAGCTTGTGATTCACCTGCAAAAGATTTCATGAGATTAACTAATGTAAGATTAGGAGTAATCATCTCCATAGATTCACCACAACAATGAAGCTCCCCACCACCAACATTTTGTACTTCTACTACATTACCACATTTGTTACATCTATACGATTCATACTGTCTCATTATTAGTCCTTTAAATTTATTGTGAGATATTATTACTAAAATAACTTAAAAAAGAATATTTTTTATAAACAATTCTCTTATTTTGTTTGCAAAAGCATACTGTTTAATACACTAAAAACCTCTTTGCTCTCTTTTTCAATACTATCAAAATTCTTGATAATATTTTCTTTGTTCTCTACACAATCTCTATTCTCTATACATTTTAAAGAGCTTTGCACTATTTTATGTAGGTTGGCATGAGGATTTTCTAGGGCTTTATAAGAACTTGTGTGACTAAAAAACTCTTTTCCTTGACCTTGCTCGTACCATTTACCAAGTCTGCAGTTGTGGTGGTCACTAAATTGGACTTTCATTGTATTATCAAATACCGAACTATAGGCATTGAACTTAAATACTAAGTGGTCTAATTTTGCCAATATTATAAATGCACCGAGTGAAACATATTGGTTTGAAGTTTTAATATTGTGAGCATTGTTAATAAGTAGATCAAGAGTTGAAGAAAACTCCTCTAGTTGTGTTGATGAATCTTCAGCCTTATCTTTAGTGTTTTCACTACTTTGTACCATTACATCGGAACTTTGTTTTAAGATATTGATAGTCATCTCAATCTCAGTAGTTGCTTTTTGTGTTCTCTCTGCTAGTTTTCTTACTTCATCTGCAACCACTGCGAATCCTCTACCATGCTCACCAGCACGAGCCGCTTCAATAGCAGCATTGAGAGCTAAAAGGTTTGTTTGGTCAGATATATCTTTTATTAAAATAATTACATCACTAATATTGTCTATACTTTTATTGAGTTCCTCAACAGTATTTTGATTTTCACTTACTAGTGTAGTTATATCATTAATGGAATCTACAATCTTAATAGTATTGTTTTGAACTTCTGAAATAACAGATGATGTTTGTTCATTTATGGTGTTGAGGGAATTTATTTTATCAACTACATCACCCATATTTTGTTGTAAATCTGATGCACCATCAATTGCACCAGAACTCATGTGATTTGATAGGTTGACAAGTAGAGTAGATTTGTTTAGATTTTTTTGAGATTCTTCACTTGCTGTAAGTGCATTTTGAGCTTCTTCTTGAGCCTGTATCGCAATATCTGCAATTTTGTCTAAAAGAGAGTTGAAGTTGTTCGATGCTTGGTCAATCTCATCATTACCATCTATAGTGATTCTTTTAGATAAATCAGCTTCCCCTTGTGAGAGTTCTAAAGCAACATCTGAGAAGTTTCTAATTCTTACTAAAATATTATTTGTAATTGCAAAGAGTAAACCTGAGACAATAATAATCCCAATAAATATAACACTTATCATAAGGTTAATACCAGTAGATAAAAGGTTATCAGAATTAGTTTCTTGAATCAGTGTCTCTTGATTTGCAACTTTTACCATTGTATCAATTACGGCTCTATGTTGGTTGTATATATTTTCAAGTTTTGTATTAACTAATCTTCTCGCTTTATCTATCTTTTTTTCTCTAAGCAATGGAATGAGTTCATTTTTTACAACATCAAAGTATTCAATAGCGGGTTTTTTTGCATCATTGTTCATCAATTGTTTTAAGTTAGAGTTTAAACTACTCTCTTTCCAATAATCTTGTCTTTGTTGGTATTCATCTCTAAGTGAAGAAAACTTTTTTGTAAGTCTTTTGAAATCATTATCAGTTTTTGCATCTACTAATTGATATGTTACTAATCTTGCTTCTATAATATATTCAGGTGGTGGTAATATATCTGCAACTAAATCTTTAAGTAAGATGATTTTATTGTAAGTTTCACCTTTAATCATAACTGAACGCATTGTACTATAAGAGACGATTCCTATAATTAGAATAACAAGCAAAGTTAATGCTGTTGTTATAATGAGTTTTGATTTTATTATCATAAAATATCCTTGAGTAAGTATTAATATAAATCGAATTTTATATTAAATATAACTAAAAGAGATAGAAAAAATGTATAATATTTAATCAGTTAATTGATTAAATATTACAATAAATTATTGCATAAAAGCTATAAGTGAAGCAGTTACTGCAACATTAAGAGATTCAACACCTCTTTGCATCGGGATTGAGATAGAATCGTTACAAAGTTTTTCAACTTCACTACTAACACCATCACTTTCATTTCCTAAGATAAATATTGATTTCGCATTGTTTTGAACATCATAGATAGAGTTTTTAGCATGTGAGGAGAGTGCATAAATTTTTGTATCTTCAAGTGAAACTAAAACTTCATCTAATGAGTTACAAAAATAGATAGGAATCTTAAAAAGTGTTCCAGCACTTGCTTTTACTACTAATGGAGAGATTTTAGCAGAACTTTTTTTTGGTAAAATAACCCCATCTACGAATCCAGCAGCACATGAACGGATTATCATCCCTAAATTTTGAGGATTATGAATCCCATCGAGTGCGATAAGTTTAAAAGAATCTAATTTTTGTATCTCGTTTGCATTTTTGTACGATTGAGCAATAATATCAATCGCTACACCTTGATCTTGTTTAGCATTTTTACTGATTCTGCTAAGTTGATTCTTGTCGTGATAGCTAATCTCTATATCTCTTTTTTTTGCAAGTGAGAGTATAGTTTTGATTATCCCATCAGTTTTATTTGAATCAGCTAGATGAAGTTTATGTATCTCTATAGAATCATCTTCTAAAATCTCAACAACAACATTTCTGCCATATAGTGTAATAATTTTTTCAAAAAACGCTTTTTTATCTTTATACTCTTGTGAATCATTCATATCTATTTCCTATTTAATCTATTATATTATATACAATCTCTGTTTTATTCTTAATAACCTTAATCTCTTTTACTTGTAGCCCCTCTATCTCTAGAGACTTAAACTCCTCTAATGAGTTTATATTTGCTTTTGCCATAGCTCGTAAGACTAAACCTCTATAAGCTTTTGCCCAATGGCTTACAGTTTTTCCATCTTTTAAAAATTTTAATGTTGTATAGGGTTTAGTGATTTTGTAAAATTTATCATAATACCCAGCTCGAAGGTCTAAAATCTCATCGTTATGAAAATAAAGGTCTAGTTGATAAGTAAACCTATCTTTATAAAATTTATCTGGGATAATAGTACCTATGTTATTTCCCTGCTTTACTTTATAGTTGGCAATAGAATCACCACCTAAAATAGCACCATAAAGATTTGAGAAAATGATAGTGTTTTGTTTAAGGTACTCTTGTGCCGTTTCGTCTAAACTATCAAACTCAAGATAATTATATGCCACCCCTTGGTATCTTTGTATTGCACTCATAAGAGGCGAGTTAAAAATATCGTTTACATAAGGTTCACAATCACTGTATTTTTTGATTCCAAATAACTCTTTTATAAGCTCTTCATCACCACTTTTTACAATTTTATTATATTCATTGAGAATATCTGCTCTTGCATCATTTGAACCAAGTAGCTCTTTTTGTGGAGCATCACCACCACTATTTTTGCCCTCAGCTGGTGAAAATAAAATTTTTAACATTTGAAGCCTTTAATTTTTTATCGAATTGTATCAATTTAAATGATATAATAATTACAAATTTCAAAAATAGGGGTCGTTATGCGTAAATTATTTATATCTATGGTGTTGTTTTTTGCAACAATACTTAGTGCAAATGTTGTAGGAAGTGTTGAATCAGTTGTTGGAAATGTAAAAGTAAAAAGTGAGGGTTCTTTTAAAAAATCTAAAGTATTAGCTGGATTGGAAGTAAAAGAGGGTGATTTAATCACAACATCAAAAAAAGGCTCAACTGTTATAAAACTAATCGATGGTTCAAGCGTTGTTGTAGATGTAAGTTCAACTATCCATTTTGGCGATAAAGATATGATAGAGCAACAAGGTGGAAAAATCTACTACAAAATCACATCAAGATCTGCTAAAAATTCTTTAAAAATCAAAACACCATTTGCAATTATAGGTATCAAAGGAACTACCTTTGTAATCAACGCTACTGATAACGCTTCTGTAACACTACAAGAGGGGTTAATTGGTGTAAAAAGTATAAAAGAGGAGTTTGAACTTTATAGAAAAAAAGTTCAAGAGGAGTTTAATAATTATGTGTCAAAGCAACAATCAGAATTTGAAAAATATAAAAATGCTCAAAATAAATACGCAGTTGCTGAATCGACAAAAGAGTTTGACTTAGAATCTGGAAACCGTATATCTTTTGATGGAAATAGAGTAAATGAAGATGCGTGGAGTAAAGAGGATGACGCTGAGTTTAAACGCTTTGAGCAACTAATAAATTCAATGAAGTAAAATTATGAAAGATAAGCTTGTTTACACTATTGCAATAGTACCAATTTTAATTTTTACATTGTTAATACAGATATATAAAGTTGAGCCATTTGAGAGTTTTTCATTACGCTTTAATGATATAAATTTTGATTTACAAAAAAAAGAGATAAATAAAGATATTGTATTTGTTGCAGTGGATGAACCAAGTGTAAACACTTATGGACGATGGCCTTGGGATAGAGAGATACTAGCCAAAGGGATTGATAATTTAAACGAAGCTGATGTAGTTTTAATGGATATGATTTTTTCAGAACCAACATCTGAGGAACAAGATTCTACATTAGCAGAATCTATATCTGGTTTGAACTCTAGTGTGTGTGGTTTTTTTCTTAGACATAATTCAACTCAGCTTATAGGTGATGATGAACTTGAAATATTAGGAGATTCTGCACTTGATTTGTTGCAGTCTCAAATTTCACAGCATCATAACCCTCAGTTTATTTCAGCTCCACACGCTGAGATGAATATACTTCCTATATTAGAATCGTGTTCACTCTCTGGAAGTTTTTCTACATTGAGTGAAATTGATCACCTCTTGCGTGCATATCCTATATCAGTTTATTACCAAAATATCTTATACCCATCATTAGCAGTGCAGGGTTTAAGACTTAAACTCGATTCTGATATACAAAGAGTTGATGATTCTCATGTTGAGATAGGTGAAAAACTTATAGGAGTAAATGATAAAGGTTTTATTAGACTCAATTACTACCCAAGAGAATCGTATGAAATAGTATCTTTTTTAGATGTAGTAACAAAAAAAATTCCACCAGAATATTTTAAAAATAAAATAGTGATACTAGGAATCACTGAAGTTGGTGCTGGTGATATTGTAAGTACTCCAATTGGTTCTATACCTGGCCCACTTCTTCATTACACTTTTATCTCAAATCTACTAAACGACCATCTTATAGTAGAACCTGAAAATATAGCTTATATGTTGGTAGTTTTTATGGTTTTACTACCATTTATACTTGTACTATTATTGAAAAAGATTATCTATAGAGTCATATTAAATGTATTGTTGTACACAATAATATATATCTATATTAGATACTTATTTGTAAGTGAGATGATATATATTGATCTATTTTATCCTTTAATATCTCTAATTCTGAGTATGCTTGCTGTTGAAGCAGTAGCTTTTAATATACAGGAGAAAAGTGGTAAATTTATGAAAGATACTTTTTCATCGTATCTCTCAGGTGATCTATTGAACCAACTTATTGAGAATCCAGATTCTCTTAAGCTAGGTGGAGAAAAAAAAGAGTTAAGTATTCTCTTTAGTGATATACGGGGTTTTACTACAATATCAGAATCTATGTCACCAGAAAAACTGATTAAAATACTCAATAGATACTTCACCCCAATGACAGATGCTGTTTTAGAAAATGGTGGAATGCTTGATAAATATATAGGTGATGCAGTGATGGCATTTTTTAATGCTCCTGTAGATGTAAAAGAGCATGCTGATGCTTCTTGTCTTTGTGCATTATCTATGATAGAAAAATTAGATAAACTCAATGTTGAATTAGAATCAGAGGGTGTACCTCCTATTAGAATAGGTATTGGACTTAATACTGCTGAGGTGATTGTAGGTAATATTGGCTCAAATGCTAAAAAAGAATATACTGTAATAGGTGATGGTGTTAATCTTGCCTCAAGAGTAGAGGGACTAACAAAAAACTATGGAGTACAGATTCTTATAACTGAATTTACAGTTGCTTCACTCAATGCAAAATTTATCTATAGAGAGATAGAACCCGTAAAAGTAAAAGGGAAAGATGAAGCGGTAGTGTTATATGAATTGATGCCAACGAGTGATGAATCTCTTAAGATAAAATCACTCTATGAAAAAGCACTTGAGGTATATAAATCTAATGATTTTGAAAAAGCAGAAGAACTTTTTACAAATCTAATTGAACAATATGATGATAATCCATCTAAGTATTATCTACCATTAGTAAAAGATAAACACCCATGGGGTGTACATAAAATGACAACTAAATAGGAGAGACTTATATGACAACTAAAAATTCTTTGGGTTCTGATGAGATATTACAACTCATATTCACATATTTAACAGAAGTCTCTTCACTTAGAAACTATGATGATATTATTATGGTCTTGGCAAATATGGGTCGAGCTTTGACAAATGCAGATAGATGTACTGTTTGGGTTGTAAGTGATGATAAAAAAACTATATGGACAAAAGTTGCACATGGGATGGATGCTATACAAATTCCTATAGATTCTGGAATAGCGGGATGTTGTATAACAAAAGGAAAAAAAATCATTATTGATGATGTTTATGAAGATGATAGATTTAATCCAGATATAGATAAAAAAACAGGCTATAGAACAAAAAGTATGATGGTTATCCCAATGTTTGATTATGATGATGAGATAATTGGGGCATTACAAGTTATTAATAGTAAAAGTAATTTGGGTGTATTTGATAATAGAGATATGCAAAGGTTGATGTTATCTAGTACTTATGCTGCAGAGACTTTG
>Ga0193965_1000276_pt1 | contig 17445 bp, 16 predicted proteins | sample FB_8_MG_FD_140330 | JGI IMG/M metagenome (GOLD analysis project Ga0193965, IMG submission 140330) | Microbial mat bacterial communities from the Broadkill River, Lewes, Delaware, United States - FB_8_MG | ecosystem: Environmental > Aquatic > Freshwater > River > Microbial mats | place: USA... | reverse complement strand
CTTAATTTAAGAGCTAATCAATTAACCGAGCTACCAAAAGAGATAGGTAGTCTAACTAATTTAACAAAGCTTGATTTACGGAGAAGTCAATTAACAGAGCTACCAAAAGAATTATGGAAGCTTACTAATTTAACAAAGCTTAATTTAGGTGCTAATCAATTAATAAGAGAAAGAAGTCTATTTAGTGATAAATCAGAACTAAGTAAAGAAATATGGAGTTTTAGGAATTTAATATCATTATCTTTATCTAGTACTTATTTGACAGAACTACCAAAAGAAGTAGGAAACCTTATTAATTTAGAAAAGCTTGATTTATCTAGAAATAATTTAATAAAATTACCAAAAGAGATAGAAAAGATTAGTAATTTAACAGAACTTAATTTATCTAATAATAAATTAAAAGAATTACCAAAAGAAGTATTTAGTTTTAGAAGTTTAACATCATTATCTTTATTTAATATTCAATTAACAGAATTATCAAAAGAAATAGGAAACCTTATTAATTTAGAAAAGCTTGATTTATCTAGAAATAATTTAATAAAATTACCAAAAGAGATAGTAAATCTCTCTAATTTAACATGGCTTAATTTATATGAAAATCCGAATTTAATATTAACTCAAAAGCAAAAAGAGTGGATAAAAGATTTAGAAAATAATGATTGTTATATTCAAATATAAAATAGATTATATAAAGGATAATTATGTTTAACAAAGTTTGGAATTCTCTTTTTGGGGAAGATAAAGAGATATTAAAAAACAGAGAGATAGCATCTTTAAAAGAAGAGTTTAATTCTCTAAAAAAAGAACTCTTAAAAGATTTATCACAAGAGAGACAAAAAAAGAATCAAGAGATAAACTCTCTAAAAATAGAGATTAAAAAACTAACTCAAGAAAATCTAAAAAAAGATAAAGAGATAAACTCTTTAAATAATAATATATATATTTTAAAAAATAAACTTACAACTTTAGAAAACAAAAATATAGCTATTTATAATGATAAAGAGATAGAAAAATTAAAAAACAAAATAAAATCTCTTGAGATAGAGCTTCAAAATATTAGTGAAGAGAAAAATGAGATAACTTATAAAATAGAAAATTTTAATAATCAATACAATTTATATCTAGGTGAGATTATAGAAAAAGTTCTAAAAATAAAAGAGGAGTTTTATTATAAACAGTTTCAGAATTCACAAAATGAAGATGATTATCAAGAATATGAGCAGATAAAAGAGAGCTATGAAGAGTTTCATAATAATTATGAAGATATTGTAGAAAAAGAGAAAAACAAAGGTACTATCTCAAATGATGACCTAAAAGAGCTAAAAAAGATATTTAGACAAACTGTCAAGCTTTGTCACCCTGATATTGTGGAGGAACACTTAAAAAGTAAAGCTAATACTATTATGCAAGAGCTTAATAGTGCTTATGCAAGACTTGATATAGATGGGATTAGAAAGATTTTTGATAAATTAGAAAATGGTTTGGAGTTTGTAAAAAATGAAAAAATAGATAATAAAGATAGTTTAATCAAAAAAATAGATAAACTAAAAATTGCCATTAAAGATGAAGAGAAAGAGATAGAAGATATTAAACAAAGTGATATTTATCTATTATTTGACTCTCTTGAATATTTTGAAGAGTTTTTTGAATCGCAAAAAAAAGAGTTTGAAGATGAATATGAGTATATATTAACACAATTAAATAATTTAAAACAAAATGATAATATTGAAGATACATCATATATTGATATTATGGAAGATGGGGAATATAGCCAAAAACTAAGAGATATAGACTCTCCAAACTTTGATAAAATAAGAAGAGTTTGTATTAATTATATAAATAGTCACCCTAATAGTGAAAAGCTACATAATAACTTAGATAGAGGTGTAAAGATTTTGGATAGTAGTGATGAACTTTATCAATATATATTCTCTTTTGGTAAAATGCATAAAGCAAAATTATATAACTCTTTTGATACTGTTATAGAAGAGTTAAATCATAAAACTATAAATGTAATAGATTATGGTTGTGGTCAAGCTTTAGCTAGTAGTTTATTGATTGATTATATCAAAGAAAATAGTTTTGATATTGATATCTCAAATATAAATTTGATTGAACCATCTACAGTTGCTTTGAGTAGAGGAGTTTTACATATTGATGTTTTAAAAGATAATCATATTAATATTAAAGCTATTAATAAAGATATTGATAGTTTAATTGAAGATGATTTGATTTTTGATAATGGTAATATAACTTTACATCTTTTTTCTAATATTTTAGATGTTAAGTTTTTTGATTTAGATATTTTTATAGAGAAAATTTCAAATTCTCAAAATGGATTAAACTATTTTATATCTGTTAGTCCAAATATTGGTGATAGTAGAAATAATAGATTAGATATATTTTATCAATATTTTAATAATAATTTTGATATAGATTTAATTTCTAAAAGAGATTGTGATATAAATAACTATAAAAGGTATGAGATTATATTTAAGGCTGAGTTATGAAAGATATTTTAAAAAGAATAGAAAAAAATTTATATAAAATAGAAAATATTTTATCTACACCACAAATAAAAGAGTTATTAAATGAAAAAAGGTTAAATAGTAAATCTTTTTTGGATACTATTAAGCTTTATATAGATAAATTTGATGAGTTATCTCTTGTTAGTAATAGTATTGCTTTAGAAACTTTAGATGAAAACTTATCATATTTTCTAAATCATTCACATAATAAGAGTCAAATATATACATACCATATAGAACTTGCTATATCTATTAATTACATTGAAAGTAAAATAGAATATTTTTTTAAAAATAGCAATATAGATATTAATAATATAAATATAAAAGAAGATATAAACTTACCAATAAAAAGTATAGAGATAAAAGATTTTTACAGTATTTATGATTTAAAGATGGATAATTTAGATAATAAAAAAGAGATATATATTGTAGGTGAAAATGGTGATGGTAAAACTTTACTTTTACAATCCATTGCTATTGGCTTAAAAGGTGTAGAAGAGGGAGATGTTTTTAATCTTACAAAATCACAATCTCAATTTCAATCTAATATTATATTAAACAATAGTAATAAGTTCAATAGTAAAATACAAGAGTATAAAAATCTTTTTGCTTATGGTAGTAATAGAAATAATAGTTGTAAAATGGAGATAGATAAAAGTGGTTACTTAACACTTTTTAATGATAGTTTAGATTTAAAAAATCCAATAGAGTGGCTTATAGGTATCTATAATGCCCAAAAAGATGGACAAAATCTAAAAATACCATTAAATAAAGCTATAAACATTATACAAAAATTACTTGATAGAAATATATTAATTGAAGTTACTTATAATAATGTGAGTTTTAAAGAAAGAGGTACAACTGTAGAGTTTAAACAGTTATCAGCAGGATATAGAAGTGTTATTATCACTATTTGTGATTTATTAGATAGATTATCTCAAAATCAATTAGATATAAAATATATTAGTGATTTTAAAGGGGTGGTTTTAATAGATGAGATTGAGCTTCATCTTCACCCTAAATGGAAATATAGTTTTGTATCAACACTTAGAGAGTTTTTTCCAAATATTCAATTTATTATAACAACACATAGTCCTACTGTTCTATTAGGTGCTTCAAAAGAGGCTGTATTTTATAAAATATATAAAGATGATGGAGAAGTAAAAATATCTGAACAAATCAAAAATGAGGGTTATAGCAATAATACAATTATTTCATCTCCTCTTTTTGATTTAGGTACGATGAAGTCAAAGCACTATAGTAATAAGGAGTTAAGTGAAGACGATTATGTTTACTCAAAAATACATAAAGTAATCTCTCAAAGACTAAAAGAGGATATAGATATAAGCGAAGAGGAGCTTTTATCTTTAATAGATAAACAACTTGATGAAGAGTTAGAAAAGCTATGATAAAAGTTGAAAAAAATTTAGATGATATTCCATCTATACTAAAAAAAGCGAATAGAGAAGAGGCTTTTAAGGAAAATATAAAAGCAAAGAAATATATAGATAGCAAAAACTTATATAAAGTAGTGTCTGTTCAAAAAGAGCTTTATAAAATATATAATAAAAAGTGTGCATATTGCGAAGATAGTTTACTTAATACTCCTAAGCATATAGAACACTATAGACCAAAAAATGGTGGATATTACTGGTTAGCTTATAGTTGGGATAATTTAATACTTTGTTGTACAAGTTGTAATAGTAAAAAAAATAATAATTTTAAAACTAAAAATCAACAAATTAATTATGATGGTGAAAAATTTGAAGATATCCATAATTTTAGAGATGATTATGACAAAATAGAAGAACCGTTTATCATAAATCCTGAAAAAGATGATATATTATCTGATATTATTTTTAATGATGAAGCAGAAATCTCTTCAAACAATAAGAGAGTACATCACACGATAGAAGAAGCTTGTAATTTAAATAGAGATGAATTAGTTCAAAAACGAATTAAAATCTTTAATAATTTTAGACAGAACATAGAGGCACATTATGAAACTTTTAAAAGAAAAAAAGATATTACACGATTTTTGCCAGATATTGAAAACTTTGTAAAAGATTGTAAGAAAGAAAATGATTTTTATGCTTTTAGATACTTTATAATTCACAATATTGATAAGTTTTTTGAAGGAAAACTTAAAACAATCGTAGAAAGAATAGTTAAGGCGAAATTATGAAACCAAAAAAAAGATTAAATAAACTAGAGAAAATTGAAGAACAAGATAAATTCGGTAAAGAAAACTGGGACAAATATATTCGATACTATTTATAGGGATTATGGCTCAAATTTAATTTAAAACAAGGATATAACTTATGAGTGAATTAGAAAAAGATAAAATAATATTAGAACTACAAGAAAGACTAAATAAACTAGAGGGTAAAAATGAAGATGGTATTCCAACTTTTAACTATAGCAGTATTAAATTTAGTGACTTAAATAGTTTAGTTGATATAAAATTAAAAATAGATGAAATAAAATTTGATTATTGGTTTAATAATAATATTAATATAGATGATAATACTATTAGTTTTTTTGAAAAGTTAATAGAAAAAACAAAACCACTAATGAAATATTATAAAGAGGAAGATTTAAAATTACATTTTTTAGGGCATCTTTTTGGAAAAGTAGATTTTACATCTTATGAAAATAACTTTAGAGATTTTTATAATGAAAAGTTAACTTACAAAACAGATAAATTTATTTTTAATGGTGAAACAGATTTTATTTTATCTGAAGGTTTAATAAATAGTGAAAAACCATATTTTTTTATTCAAGAGTTTAAAAAAGGTAAAGTTAGCACAGACCCTGAACCACAACTTTTAGCAGAATTAATTTCAGCAGTTGAACTTAATAATTGGAATATTATAAAAGGTGCTTATATAGTAGGTTCTATTTGGAACTTTGTGATATTAGAGAAATTAGGAAAAGATAAATATCAATATTTTGTATCTGATAATTTTGATAGTAGTAAAATAGAGGATTTGAAAAGTATTTATAAAAATCTAGTTTTTATTAAAAATGATATAATTAAAAAAATAAAAAAGGAGAGATAATATGAAATATTTAATGGCAATAGATGCAGGTACAGGTAGTATAAGAGCAGTTATTTTTGATACAAATGGAAAAGAGATATCTTTTGCTCAAAAAGAGTGGGAGCATAAAGCTCAAAAAGATATAGCAAATAGTATGAATTTTGATTTTAAGAAAAATTGGGAATTAGTAAAATGGTGTATAGACAAAAGTATCAAAAAAGCAAATATAAATCCTAAAGATATATTATCTCTTAGCGCTACTTCTATGAGAGAGGGTATTATACTTTATGATAAAAATGGAAAAGAGATTTGGGGTGTGGCAAATGTAGATGCAAGAGCTTCAAAACAAGTAAAAGAGTTAAAAACTAAATATAAAGGTATTGAACAAAAGTTTTATAATATAAGTGGTCAAACTTTTGCTTTAGGGGCAATTCCTAGAATATTATGGCTAAAACAAAACAATAAAGAACTTTATAAAAAAGTGGCCACTATATCTATGATAGGTGATTGGATACTTGCAAAACTTAGTAGTAAAATAGTAGTTGACCCTAGCAATGCAGGAACAACAGGTATATTTAATCTAAAAACTAGAGATTGGGAAACATCTATGATGGATGAGGTTGGATTAAACTCTAATATCTTTCCACCTTGTCTTGAAACTGGAACTGTTATATCAAAAGTGGTAAACAAAGAAACACTTTTAAATTCAAATACTTTAGTAGTAGCAGGTGGTGGAGATGTTCAGCTTGGAAGTGCTGGACTTGGAGTAGTTGAAAAAAATCAAGTAGCTATACTTGGAGGAAGCTTTTGGCAACAAGTGGTAAATATTCCAAATGATACAAAATTACCAAAAGATATGAATATAAGGGTAAATCCACATGTTATAAAAGGTTTGTCTCAAGCTGAGGGGATTACATTTTTTAGTGGTTTAGTATTAAGATGGTTTAGAGATGTTTTTTGTGAACTAGAACAATTAGAAGCTAAAAATAAAAATTGTGATGTTTATACTATTCTTGAAAATAAAGCTAAAGATATAAAAGCTGGTTCTAATGGTATAATGCCTATATTTAGTGATGATATGAAATATGGTAAATGGTATCATGCAAGTCCTAGTTTTATAAATCTAAATATAGATAAAGATATTTGTAATAAATATACTATGTTTAAAAGTTTACAAGAGAATGCTTGTATTGTATCAAACATAAATCTAAAGAAAATTAAGAAGTTTTCTAAGGTATCTTTTGATACTATTGTATTTGCAAGTGGTGCTAGCAAAGGTGCTTTATGGTGTCAAACTTTAGCAGATGTAACAAACTGTAAAATAGTTGTACCAAAAGTAAAAGAGGCTACTGCATTGGGTGCTGCTATGAGTGCTGGAGTTGGGGCTTGTATATTTAAAGATATAAAAGAAGCTGTAGATAAAGTTGTAGTTTTTGAAAAAGAGTATATTCCAAATAAAAAGAATTATACTATTTATAAAAATATTACAAAAAAATGGAAAAAAATTTATAAAGAGCAATTAAAATTAGTTGATAATAACCTAACAACTTCTATGTGGAAGGCTCCTGGAATTTAAACCAAAATAGATAAAAAAGGTAAATTATGAATAAGTTAGTATTTAGTATATTTGTTATTTTAACAATGAATTTAACTCTTTGGGGTGCTTCAAAATTAGGTGTAGATTTTAAAATTGGTACAGGATATATGGATACTGTAAAAACAGAATATAAAGACTCTAAATATGAAACAAATTCATTAAGTACAATTGTGTTGGGTATGGGTGCTGAGTACTATGAAAATTTAAGTATTTATGTTGGTAGTGATGTAGAGTTAGCAATTGTAGATGATGAATATACAAATGCTTATGGTTCACTTACTACAGTTTTTGGAAAAGTTGGTATCCATTTAGAAAGAACTATTATAGTTTATGGTTTAGGTGGATTTGCTTATCATGACTTAACAACTCAAACTATAAATACAAATGGTGCTGGTCTTGTATATGGTGGTGGTGTTAAAATCAATCATAAACAAAATGTAGGTATGGAGATAAATTTAAAAAGGTCTCAATTAACAGATGATTTAAATAATGATTATTATGTAAATAGTGTTACTTTAAATTGTATTTTATTCTTTTAAGTAAAAAAAGGATTTTAATATATGATAAATAAAGAGAGCTATTTTATAAAACAATTTATAAAGAGTAAATATATAGGTGATGATGGTGCTGTTATAGGAAAATATGTATATAGTATGGACGCATTTTTTGAAAATGTCCATTTTAAAAGAGAGTGGATGAGCCTAAAGCAAATTGCTATAAAATCTATGCTTGTAAATATAAGTGACGCTATTGTTATGAATGCTATTCCTAAATATGCACTTCTAAGTGTAGCTATTCCAAAAGATTTTACTAAAAAAAACCTAAAAGAGCTTGCATCTGGTTTTAAAAAAATAGCTAAAAAATATAATATTGAGATAATTGGTGGAGATACAATATCTAATAATAAATTAGATATTAGTGTTACTATTATTTCAAAAATAAAAAAAAGAGCAAAAGCAACAAAAAGAGATGGGGCAAAAATAGGTGATATTGTTTGTAATACAGGAACTTTAGGAAAAGTTAAAAAAGATTTAGATTTACTTTTAAATGGTAAAAAAGTATCTAAAAACTCAAAATTTATAACTCCAAAATTAAACGATAAGTTTTTTTATAAAATTGCACCTTATATAACAACTGCTATGGATATATCAGATGGATTATTTTTTGAATTAGCTAGACTTTCAAAACAAAATAAAGTGGGATTTGATTTCAATCAAAAAATAGAAAAATCTATAGGGTGTAGTGGGGAAGAGTATGAGATACTTTTTACTTTTAATCCAAAATATAAAAATAAAATAGAAAAAATAGCAAAAAAATATAATATTGATTTAAATATGTTTGCTACTGTATCTAAAGGAAAATATAATTGCTCTTGTGTAGAGCATCACTTTAAAAAGGAAAATTAAAAATGAATTCAGAAAAAACAATAGAGTTATTAAAACAACATAATCTATTAAAAATTATAGATGATGAATTAGATATATATCTTGAAGTTCCCCATATAGCATATATTGAGGTAAAAACAGCAGATAGTAAAGCGATACTTTTTACAAATGTAGTTGATAAAAAAAACAATAAAAAATTTGATGAACCAGTTTTGATGAATGTTTTTTGTAATGCTAAAGCTGTAGAGTTATTAATAGGTGATGCTGATAAAATTGCAAAAGAGATAGAGGGTTTACTTAAGATGAAGCCACCAAGTGGATTTATGGATAAACTATCTATGTTTGGACAACTATTTAATTTAAAATCTGTATTTCCTAAAAGAACAAACTCAAAAGGGGAGTGTCAAGAGGTTATCAAAACTGGAAATCAAGCGAAGCTTAGTGAATTACCAGTTCTTACTACTTGGGAGCAAGATGGTGGCCCTTTTATCACTATGGGGCAAGTTTATACAACAAGCTTAGATGGTACAATGCATAATGTTGGTATGTATAGACTTCAAGTATTTGATGACCAAACTTTGGGAATGCATTGGCAAATACACAAAGATAGTAACCATTTTTTTCACGAATATAAAAAAGCTGGTAAAAAGATGCCTGTATCTATTGGAATAGGTGGAGACCCTATGTATATTTGGTGTGGTCAAGCTCCATTACCTATAGGTGTATTTGAATTAATGCTTTATGGTTTTGTAAAAAAAGAGAATGCAAAACTAGTTAAATCTATAACAAATGATATATATGTACCACACGACGTTGATTATGTAATAGAGGGATTTGTTGATGTTGATAATTTAAGAATTGAAGGTCCTTTTGGTGACCATACGGGATATTATACTTTAGAAGAGGATTACCCTTTTATGGAAGTTACTGCTATTACTCATAAAAAAGAACCAGTTTTTGCAGCAACTGTAGTTGGTAAACCACCTTTAGAAGATAAATATATGGGATATGCAACTGAAAGAATATTTTTGCCACTTCTTCAAACAACTGCCCCTGATTTAATTGATTATTATATGCCTGAAAATGGTGTATTTCATAATCTTATTTTAGGAAAAATAAAAACAGCCTATCCAGGTCATGCACAACAAATAATGCATGCATTTTGGGGAGTGGGACAGATGAGTTTTGTAAAACACGCACTTTTTGTTTCTCAAGATGCCCCAGAGCTTCATAGTGATGAGGTGATACCATATATACTAAATAGATTTGATACAGAAAATATTTTAATTACAAAAGGTGTAGTAGATGCACTTGACCATAGCTCTCCAAAGTTTGCAGTTGGTGGAAAATTAGGTATAGATTGTACAGGTGATGAGATAGATAGTTGTGAAGTAGATATATTAGATGATATTGTATTATTAGAAAAAATGAAAAATATATCTAATGATATTAAAGATTTAAAACAATATCATAAAGATACAAAATCTCCTATTGTTGTAATTAGTGTAGATAAAAAAAGGTCTCAAAAAGAGTTAATAGATGAGTTAAAACCTTTAAATAAACATATTAAGATATTGGCAATTGTTGATGAAAAAAATAATCATCTAAATAACCCATATATGCTTTTATGGAGAGTTGTAAATAATATAGATAGTAATAGAGATATTTATATAGATGGAAAAACTGTAGCTATTGATGCTACAAATAAAAATAGTTATGATAATTTTCAAAGAAGATGGCCAGATGATGTAACTTGTACAAAAAGTGTATTAGATGATTTAAAAAATAGAGGAATATTAGATATAAAAGATGAGTTTATAGAAAAATGGGGACTAATATAAAAAGTTTAAATAAAATTTAAAACTTAGCATTATATTTTAAATAGTGCTAGAAAATTTAGCAATACAACTTGACAAGTGCCAAAAAAAATTGTTATAATTTTATTGTTTGATTTTAACAAACTCAACTAAAAACTTTTATATAAAGGAGAAATTTATGAAAAATAAATTTTTATTATCTGGATTGGCACTTTGTGTAGCAACTTCATTAAATGCTACTTCTTTGTTTGTTAATGATGTAAATGACCATTATAAACAATTCCATAAGGAGATTGAAAACTTTTTTGGTAATGATAGTTTATTCAATTTTCCATATAAACAGTATAAAATAAAATTATCAAATATCTATCCAAAAATGAATGCTTTTGAAGAGAAAGATAAATATATCTTTGAATTTGAATTAGCTGGAATTGATAAAAAAGATATTAAAGTAACTATAAATGATGAAAATATCCTTACAATTAAAGGGGATAAAAAAGAGTTTACAAAAGAGGAAAAACAGAATATAATTAGACAAGAAAGACACTACGGTTCATTTACAAGAAGTTTATCTTTACCTGATGATATAGATAGTAATAAAATTACTATTAACTATAAAAATGGTATTTTAAAAGTTACTGTTTTAAAAGATAAGAAAAAGATAAAAAAAGGTATTAGAACTTTATCAATTGATTAATAGCTCCATTTATAAAACTATAAAATAACATTTAGATAATACATATTGATAAATTATTAGGATATAATACAAATAAAAAGGATTACAAATGTTAAAAGAGTTATTAAATACAGGAATTGGTGCAGGATTACTTTTAAAAGAGAAAGTAGAAGATGAGATGAAAAAACTTGAAGATGAAGGAAAAATAAAAACTTCAGATGCAAAAAGTTTTTTGAGGTCAATTGAAAAAAAAGGTAAAGAAGAGGATGCTAAAAATAGAGAAAAACTAAAATCTATGTTAAAAGAGGTTGTTGATGAGTTAGGAATTGCTACAAAAGATGACCTTGAGAAATTAAAACAAGAGTTACAACAAGATAAAAAATAAGAGTTACTGTGAAACTTTACTCACCATTTAGAATATATGCTGTATTTAGTTTTTTATTAACTCTTTTTTTGGTAATTAAGAAAAAAGAAAAGTTTCTTTTTTTTAAGCCATTAAGTCCTAAAAAACTAAAATATACAGTTACAATCTTAGGGGCTAGTTTTATTAAATTAGCTCAAGTTTTAGCAACTAGAGCTGATTTTTTTTCTCAAGATTATCTTGATGAATTAAAAGAGCTACACGACCAAATTCCATCTATGAAAAAAGATGAATTTGAAAAGGTATTCAATAAAAGTTTTTCACCCAATAGATTTAAAACTTTTGATAAAAATCCAATAGCATCTGCTTCTATTGGTCAAGTTCATATAGCAACACTTCAAGATGATACAAAAGTAGCTGTAAAACTTAAAAGATATGGTATAAAAAAACAGGTTTTAGCTGATATAAAAATCATTAGTTTTTTTAATACTTTATTTAAACCACTTTTTTCATTTTATACAAAAAACTCAATAGATGCTGTTATAAGCGAATTTTCAAAAATGATACAAGAGGAGGTTAATTTTACAACTGAAGTATCAAATTTAAATAAATTCTCTTCAATTTATAAAGATAGTGATATTATTTTCCCTAAAGCTTATGATGAATATTGTACAAATGATGCTATTGTTATGAGTTTTGAAGAGGGGTTTAGATTTGATGATAAAGAGAATATCTTTAAGCATAATATTGATTTTAAAGCAGTAATATCTGAACTTGTAGATTTTTATACAACACAAATGCTTATAAATGGATATTTTCACGCAGACCCACATCCAGGTAATATTCTTATTACAAAAGAATCAAAAATAGTATTTTTAGATTTTGGTATGGTAAAAACTGTTCCAAATGAATCAAGAGTTGCCATAATAGAGTTATTAAAAGCAGCAAATGAACAAAACTATGAAGCTTATATAGATGCAAATAAAAGACTAGGGACTATTAGCTATGAAGCTCCTGTTGCAGAATTAGCTCAATTTACTGCAAAAATGTTTGAGATATTTTCAAATGAAAACTTAGATAGTGAGTCTATGCAAAAGTTAGCATTTGAAGTTCTTGAAACAACTAGAGATTTCCCTTTTAAACTCCCTAGTGATGCTATTTATATACTAAGAGTTAGTGCTATTATTGAGGGTCTTGGTACTACTTATATAGAAAATTTCAATGGAATAAAAGATATTTTACCAATATTACAAAAAAATATCCCAAAAGCATTAGGAGCTAGTGATAGTATTGTAGAAACTATAATAGAGGAGATAAAAGATATCCCTTTTATAGTTAAAGATTTAAAATCTGTAATAACAAAAGCAAACAAAGGAAACTTAGAAGTTGAGATATCAAAACCTCAATTAGAATATATAACAAAAGAGTTAAAAAATTATATTAAACCAATTATAAATGGATTTGCATTTATATTAGCTGGTTTTTTTCTTTTACTTCTTGAAAATAATTATGATAACTATGCTATAATTTTATTTATTATAGGATTTATAAGAGTAGTTTACAAGTAAATAAAACAATAAAAAACAAAAAAGGATATTTATGCAATTATATATTTATGCAAAAAGTGGGCATAACTTTGGATTAGAAAATATTAGAAGAGCAAGTGCTGTATGCAACTATTTAAAAGATTTAAAACCAATCTTATGTTCAGCAGATTACAGAGCTGCTACACATGCAAAAGAGACTATGGGTGTAGTAAAAGGGGTTGGTGTTGATGTAATAGGAAATCTTCCACATATGATGGAGAGAGGTGATATGCTCATATATGATGATAGTGGAGAAGCTAGTCAAACTATGCAAGAGCATATGAAAGATTATTGTACACATCTATATAAAATGGGAATAGATATCCCTTTTGATATTGTTGATGAAAGCTATTTTGAAAAAACTCCTACAAAATATGAAAAAGCTATCTTTTTTGCAGATGATGATTATGCAAAATGGTTTTACTCTTTTTGTTTAAATAGTTCAAAACAAGATTTTCCATTACTTTTAGGTCACTATTTCTTTTTGGGTACAGAAGATGAATTAAAAAACTATTTTAGTGAGATAATTGAAGATGAAGATTATAAAGATGTTATAAAATCTACAAAATATCTTTTGACTTCATCTATTAATAGTGCTTTAGAGTCTTTGGCAAGTGGTAACTTCCCTATTTATTTTAAAAGAGAAGATAAAGAAACTATTGAAAATTTAGATTTATTAGAAAAATATAATATCCCTACAATAAAAGGGGATAATTTAGAAGAGCTTACAAAAGAGTTTGATAAAGTTATATCAAATTATCCAAAAATAAAAGAGATAGAAAAGTTTGATATATCTAAAATTTATAAAGATGTCGAAGATACTCTTAAAAAATTTGAACATATAAAACCATCTTTGGAGTTTAAAGAGTTGTAAAGTTTTTTTTATTTATATAAAATATGTTATAATTAATATAATTTATATAAAAAAGGAAAGCTTTGTTTTTTAATAGTATTAGAATTTACATTATAATGTTTAGTCTATTTTTATTAACAGGCTGTATCGGTGAAAAAAAAGAGGTTAAAAAAAATAAAATTGTAACATCTAATTGGATTGGATATGCCCCTATTTTATATGCATACGAAATAGGAGATTTAGAAAAGCTTAATATTGAACTTATAGTATCTAGCTCTTTACAATCTTCTGTTTTGATGTATAAAAAAAATAAATTAGATGGGATATGTTCTACAAAAATAGAGATAGATTATATTAATCAAAGTGAAAATAAAAGCCTTCATATAACACCAATATCTATTTTTAATAGGTCTTATGGTGGAGATGTAATATTTATAGAATCAACAAAAAATGATAAAATATTAGTATTTGATTTTTTAAGTGTTAATAACAATAGTTTTACTAAAACTCAAATAAAAAAGCTTCAAAATATAATAAACAAATCAATTAATACATTACAAAATAATCCAAAAAAAGTTTTTGAGTCTATAAAGTTTTATTATGATGATATAACTTATGAAGAGTTTAATACTTTATTAACTGAAATAAAACTATTTTCAAAAGAGAGAAAAGATATTTTTTTGAGTTTGATTAAAAAAGAAAAAATATGTAACAAACAAAATTACTTAAAAGAGCAATAATGAAAAAATTATTTATATCTATATTTATATTATATTCAATCACACTATTTGCAAAAAATTTAGATGATACACATAACATAGGTGTATTAAAAGAGTGGAAACCATATTATTCTTTGGATAAAAATGGAAAACCAAAAGGGTATGCAATAGATTTATTTGAAAAGTTAGCTTCAAATATAGGTCTTAAATATGAATATATAGTTGTAGAAAACTGGAAAGAGATGTGGAAATTTATTGAATTAGGTAAAGTTGATATTGTTCCAAATGTTGGGATAGCATTAAAAAGAGCAGAGTTTTTAAGTTTTACACAAACAACTGATGTATTTGAGATTGGACTTTATAAAAATAAAAAGTTAAAAGAGTTAAAAAAAATATCAGATATAAAAGATAAAACAGTTGGAGTTGTATTAAAAAATGTATGTACAAAACTTGTAAACGATAATATCTCTAAAAATAAAATATTATATAGTTCTTACCATAGGTCTTTAGCAGCTTTAGAAAGTAATGAGATAGATGTTTTATGTTATCCAAAAACAATTATTGAAAGTTCAATAAAAGAGCTAAATATTCCAAATATTGAAGCATTTGGAAAACCTTTAAAAGTTGTAAATAGAGCTATAGGTGTAGCAAAAACAGAAGTTTATCTTTTGGATACTTTAGATAAAGAGCTATTAAGAATTAAAGGTAATGGTGAATATCAAAAAATATATGAAAAATGGTTTGCTAACCATAAAGATATAGAAGTTAATTATGAACAATTGATTTTATTTTTATTAATTTTATTAGTTGTACTATTTTTTGCACTTTATATTATAAGAAATAATAATCTTATATTAACAAAAGAGGAGTTAAATAAGAAAATTTTAGAGGTTGAAGAGTTGAAAAATCAACAACTTTATCAACAAAAAATTGTTATGAACCAATCAAAAGTTACAGCAATTGGTGATATGTTAGGTAACATAGCCCACCAATGGAGACAACCTTTATCAATTATTACTACAAATGTTAGCTCAATGAATACCCATATTGAATTAGGTATTCCAATTACAGAAGATAAAATAAAAGAGTGTTCTAAAAGTGTTATGAAACAAGCCCTTTATTTATCAAAAACAATTGATGATTTTAAAGATTTTTTTAATAATGGTTCGGAGATATTAGAAACATATAACTTAAAAGATATTTTTAAAGAGTTAGAGAAGCAAGTTTTTAAAAGTTTTAAAAATAATAATATTATATGTGTTACAGATTTTGAAAAAGATATAGATGTTTTAGTAAATAAAAGTTTATTAATTCAATCACTTATGAATATATGTAATAACTCAAAAGATGCTATAATTGAAAATGTAGATGATATAAAATTAAGATACTTTTTTGTAGAAACTCAAGAGTTAGAAGATAAAGCTGTATTAATTTTTAAAGATAGTGGTGGTGGGATAAAAGAGGATATAATTGATAAAATTTTTGACCCTTATTTTAGTACAAAACACCCATCAATAGGAACAGGAATTAGTTTATATATGACAAATCAAATTATCACAAAATATTTTCAAGGTTCTATTGAGGTATTAAATGTAGAGTATAGTTATAATAATACTCAATTAAAAGGTGCTATGTTTAAAATTATTATACCAATAGATAAAAAATAATAAATCTATTTTAAACTTAATGCTAATTGTACACAGCTTTGAAGTGTAGTGTTTGCAGATACAATAGGTTTTATATCTTTTGGAAAATATTTTTTTGTTGTATCTCCTATACTAATAGCTCTAAAAGATTTACACCAATTTACATTTTCTAAAAAGCATTTAATTGTAGATGGGGAAGAGAATATAATAATAGAATCTTTAGGTAGGTCTATTTTCTCTTCATAATCTACACAAATAGTCTCATAAATACTAATATGGTCACAACTAATACTATTTTTATTAAGTATATCAATTAAATTTGAGACTATTTTTTTTGCTCCAATGTAAGCTACTTTTTTATTTTTTAGTTTTGGTATTAACTCTTGAGCAAACTCATCACCATGTTTTTTTTCACCTATAAATTTAATATATCCATTTTTCTGTTTTATCTCTTTTGCAGTTTGGGTAGATATTGCATAAGATGGTATTTTTTTCCAACTATTATCAATATTATCAAGATGTTTTACACCATTTTTTGAGGTAAAAATAATAGCATCATATTTTTCTAAATCTACACTTTTTAAAAGTGGAACTGTATTTATAAGAGGTATATTTTTTGCATACTTAATATATTTATCACTTAAAATATAGATATTTTTATTTTTATTTCTAATATGATAATTAAAGTTTTTTACTCTTTGTTTAAAATGTTGAATAATATTATCTTTTTTAGAGATTACTATATCTTTATTTTCATCAATAAAAAATTGAATATTATTTTTTGAGAGTTGATATGTAAGCTTTATAAATTCTAAATATATTTCATCTTTTTTATAATTTTTATCTTTAATAAACTTATTTTGATATTTATCATATTCATAATAAAATAGTTTTAAATCATTAAAAAACTTTGTTAAATCTTGCATCTGTTATATCCTATTTTTTACCAACTAAAGCACCACCAAGAACTATAAAAATAATCCCTAGCCAAGTGTAAAAATCGGGTAACTCATCACCCAACATCAATCCAAATCCAACTGCAAAAGGGATACTTGAATAACCAATAACTCCTATAATGATAGCATAACTATACTTTACCTAAGAAGCCCCTAACTTCAGCTATGGGGATATAAACGGAAAGATTAAGGTATTATTTAAATTACTAATAGTATACTACTGTTATGTTAAAAAATATTGAATATAAATCAAATAATAATATTGTTTTTTCTTGTAAAT
>Ga0193965_1000273_pt1 | contig 17720 bp, 15 predicted proteins | sample FB_8_MG_FD_140330 | JGI IMG/M metagenome (GOLD analysis project Ga0193965, IMG submission 140330) | Microbial mat bacterial communities from the Broadkill River, Lewes, Delaware, United States - FB_8_MG | ecosystem: Environmental > Aquatic > Freshwater > River > Microbial mats | place: USA... | reverse complement strand
ATATCTTCTTTCACAGCTTTTGTATCTAATGGCGTCTGAGCTTTTAACTCTGTTTTTGAACTCTCTTGTTTTAAATCTGTTTTGATATCTTCTTTAGCAGCTTTTGTATCTAATGGCGTCTGAGCTTTTAACTCTGTTTTATTCTCTGTTTTTGAACTCTCTTGTTTTAAATCTGTTTTGATATCTTCTTTAACAGCTTTTGTATCTAATGGCGTCTGAGCTTTTAACTCTGGTTTATTCTCTGTTTTTGAACTCTCTTTTACATCAGATTTTAATATTTTACCTAAAGGAGTTTCCAACTCTTTAACAGAATTTTTGCTATCCTTAGTCTGCTTCATTGCAAATATATTTGATGTGGTATCTTTTATACTTTCAAAAAACTTAGGAACTGTTGTCTCCTTTTTTGCCCCAATCTCTTCTATTTTAATCTTTTGAAGATCTATTTTAAGTTTTGATGCAAAATCTACTAAACCTTTGAGTGTCTGTGGTAGTTCTTTTACTTGTGCGAGTTTATAATCATCACTTTGCAAAATTTGAAGTTTTAAAAAATCTTTTGCGTTACTTACTAAGGCTTTAAACTCTGTCTCTTTCATCCCGTTTAGTATCTTTGGGTCTATCTCTTTAAAGTCTTGTTCGCTTATTTGGGGAGACTTTAAAAGCTGACTTAAAGTGTCGAGTTTTGAACTAGTTTTAGCTTGAGGCTTTTCTATAGTATCTTCATCCAAGGCAAGTACTAAACCTGTACTTTTTACTAATTTTGTGTCACTCTCTTGAGTATCACTATTTTTAAGTGGATCTTGCGCTTTAGAATCTGTTTTTTCTGTATCTAATTGAGTGTTTTTTAAAAGTTGAGAAAAAGATGTTGTTGGTTCCTCTTGTGAGGCTAATACGTTTAGGGATGATGATGCAGTCTTTGAAGATTCTGCTTTTAGATCTAATGTAATCATCGTATTCTCCTAGTTTTTCTCTCAAATAAAAAGAGATTTTAGGAAAATAAAGCATTTAGTATTCCAGAAATTATATCTGTTTAGCAAACCTGTCTAAGCAGTGAAGATCATCTTTAAAAAATGTACTTACACTATCTTGCATATTACCAAGAAGTTCTTCTGGAGTTTCCCCATCAGCTGGGTATGAAAGTAAAAAGGCATTTAAAAATTTACCAAAGAACTCGTCAAACATTTTTTTCACAATCTCAGCACCATATTTGTCTGTGTAAGGGAGAACAAAAAAGTAATCGCCACCATAATTGACAATTGAATCAGATGTTCGAAGAATCTCTTTTAAAGACTCATTGACAACTTCACTTTGCATCCCCTTGAAGTCACAGTACAAAAGAGTAAAACTCTCAGCACGGTTCTCATCTAATCTATCAGAAATTCCGATGTTTAAAGCAAGTAGTTGTTTAAAATCTTCAAATGTAAAATGAATTCCAGCCATTAAATACTCCTGAGTTAAATTACTCTCAGTATAGCAAAAACCTATAAAATCGTGAAAGGTTTCATAGCTTCACGAGACTCAAATGGCTTTGCTGTAACCTCATTGCCATTATATGCTACTGTATAGGTGCTGTTAGTATCTGTTTTACAGTATGTCAGTATTGCACTGCTAGCAAGATTTTTATCCTCTTCGGTAGCATTTTTACTTAAAAGAGCATGCGGACCTGGAACACCTACTGTTTTTAAATGATAATATTTTTCATTGTCAATATCTTGAAGATATTTATTTTCCTCTTGATTACGCCCAATCACAAGTTTTGCCCCATCACTTAAACGAAAATGGCGTCCAAACTTCATAACTGGTATATCTCTAACCTCAAAAGTATCATACTTTATAAAATCAACCATCTTTTTACTAAAATTCTCATCTGTTAAAAGACACCCACCGCCAGGAGATTCAAAATCTGACAAACCTATCTCTTTGGCTAACTCCAATTGTCTATCACGACTTCTTCCTGTTATACCTTCTAGTTTTTCTCTATCTACCCAGCCGTTCTCTTCAGCTATAGTTGGAGTTAAACGTAGAGCTGACATTGGACGAAGGAGTAAACCTTCACAATTTGATTCATCTAAAACGGTTTGCAGGGCATCTTTATTTTGACTCATTGGACGTTGCCCCATAACCTCACCACTTATCAAAAATGAAGCACCTTCCGCTTCCATGATTCGCTTTGCAACTGCAAACATCTTAGCATGACAATCTATACAAGGGTTGAAGTTTTTTCCATAACCATGCTTTGGATCAAAAAGTACATCTTGTAAATACTCACTTTGAATATCTACAACTTTAAGCTCAGCTCCTACTTGATCACACATACTTTGCATATGTTCTAACCTATCTTTTGTACTTCCAAAACCTGTGTTGATATTCACGGCTACTACATCGATACCTTGATCTATAATGAGTTTCATCGCTAGAGTAGAGTCTAGTCCACCCGAGAAGAGGGCTATTGCTTTCATATAATTTCCTTTGTTAAGGCACCGGAGTTATTCTACATAACTTGTTTACCTTATGTTATAACGAAATTTTATCTTAAAAAATCTATTTGTACAAATAAATGGGATCTAAATAGAAACTAACTTGCCTTGTTTAAGCTTCATTATATTGCCACGAAACTTCCGTATATAGAATGCCTTTTCCTCAAAAGAGATATTTGATTGCATATTTACTTTTTTGAGTTCTCTCTCATAGTACTTCATCAAAAAAGTAATAAGCTCAGCCTTAAGATCCTCTTCATTTTTTAAAGCTTTTATAGTATCGTCTACTAAAATTTGCATCACTTCAGGAGCTTGGCTATCTCCTTGTAAGGCTAAAGAGAATTCATGAGCATGAAACTGTAACAATGAGGGGTCAAGAACATCTAGTATCTGGTCAATAAGATTTGGATACTCTAAAACAGTTTTGACTAAAGTTAGCTCCCACATATCTTTATAGGAATTTTTTTGTAAAGGAGTCGTGTTTTGATTTTGTTTGTTAGCTTGATTTGTGATTCTGATAAATGAAGGGCTCAGACCTAATCTTGAAGCTAAATAAGACTTATACTCCTCTTGAAGCAAATTTGAGAGAGTTTTTAAATATGCAGTAGCTTCATTCATAGCTGCTTCTTTAGCTTTTGGATCTCTTAAGTCATACAATGAGAGTATCTCATCTAAAACGAACTCTATAAAGGGCTGTGTTTTGCGAAACATGTTTGAGAGTTCTTCAAGGGCGCCACTCTTTACCATATCAGCAGGATCAAGTCCCGCTCCAAAAATCACAACACCCCCATCAAAACCTGCTGCGCTTAAAAGCTTTGATGCCTTGAGTGCCGCTGCTCGACCTGCACTATCTCCATCGTAAGCCATTACAACTCGAGGTTCACCTTTTCGTAGTAGTGGTAGATGTTCAGGCGTGAGTGCAGTTCCTAAAGTAGCCACTGCATTTGTAAAACCCGCTTGATGGAGCATTACAACATCAAGATAACCCTCTGTGATAATGATCTCTTTTTGTTTATATATATCTTGGCGTGCATGATGGTAGGCATACAAAAGACGTGATTTGTTAAAGTATGGCGTCTCGGGAGAGTTAACGTATTTTGCTTGATGACCTGTTATGGTTCTCCCACCAAATCCAACTATACTTCCATTTGTTGAGTGTATGGGAAATGTTATGCGTTCAATAAATCGTGCATAAGTATTTCTTGTATCAGAGTTGTAACCAAGTACGCCCATCTCTACAGCTTCTGAGACATTAAGCATTTGAGATTTTATAAAATTTATAGTCCCATTTGAATCAGGGGCATACCCTATCCCAAACTTCTCTATACTACTCTCATATATACCACGCTCTTTAAGATACTCTGACGCCATTGCATTAGAAGTAAGTAAGTTTATATAATACTCATTTACCCTTTGCATCAATTGTGATTTTGGTTTGTTATGTTTGTTATCTGTATGATTGAGTGTGAAATTATAAGTTTGCGCTAGTTTTTCTAAGGCTTCTGGGTAATTAAGCTTTTCATATTCCATAACAAACTTAACACTATCGCCACCAGCTCCACAGCCAAAACAATGATATATCTGTTTTTGAGGACTTACTACAAAAGAGGGGGATTTTTCATCATGGAAGGGGCAAGGGGCTTTGAAGTTGCCACCCGCTTTTTTTAACTCTATATATGAGCCCACAACATCGACAATATCAAGTCGTGCTTTGAGCGCCTCTATAGAGTCTTGGGTAATCATTTTAAAACTATGATTTTAGTTAAATTGGGCGTAGCTGAGTTTAATCTCCATTTCAACTTCACAAAGCCCCTCTTTATATGTTGTTTCAACAATTTCAGCATTTCTTACCATTGCCGTAACCAATGTTCTCACCGTTGATCTTTTTAACATCATGTTTTGAACAGTATCTTTACCTTCAATGCTCACACCTTTTACTTTCTCAGCGATAAGTCTATAAGCATCAGCTATCGCTGCTCTTTTGGCTAAAGCATAAGACTGTGCAGGAGAAACAGCATAAGCGGGAGCTACACCTTGTCCTGTTACAGATACTGTAATCTCTTGGTTTTTTTGAAGATATAAATCTTGATTAGATTTTTTTTCATAAATCGTTTCATCATCTTCAAGAAACATATCATTTTCAGGGTAACCATCTCTAGATTGACCGCTACTCTCTTGTGCATTTACAAAAAAGAGATTTCCAAGTACTAACATAAATATTAAAATTTTTTTCATTCATCATCCTTCTTATGACATTATATCTAAGATTTAAAAAATATATTTAAAACTGAGTTTATTACCAGCTGTATTAAAATCTATTTTATCTGTGTGTCCATCTTTTGTTACAGTTGCTTCAAAGCCCTCATAGAGATAACTAGCACCTATATAGAGTTGATCTATCACTCTAAAATCAACCCCTATTTCATAATTTGTTGACTTTGCATCACTAAATGATAAGGTACTAATACTCGTGTAAAACCTAAGTCTATAGTAAGCATATCTAAAACCTAAATATGGCAGAGGTATTACAGAGTTGACTTCATCCCAATAATCTTCATCAGCAGCATCCCTAAGGTTAAAACGCCAATCTATAAATTTTAAATTTACACCTACATCAAACTCTATATCACCTGTATAAAAAATCTTTCCAAAGTATTTTACAAATTTACCTTTCTTTTTAAAGTCTTTATATAAAACGATATTAAAAACTTTATACTCTATATCACTATCCATCGTTGCATTGGCATCAAATTTTCCATCCGCAATTTCAGTATATTTAGTTAATGTTGTATTTTGATTTTGTTTATCATTAAAGTAGCTCATCTGTATATTTGGAGCATAAGGGTAATCAAGTCTTAAGTCAAGTGCAAAATAGGAAGATGAAGTGTCAGTATATTTAAAGTCGTCTTGAAAATTAGATGTCGAACCTGTATTTTTAGCAGTCCCGTCAAAGTCTGAAAGGTGCATTCCAATTTCTAATGTAGGATGGATATTTTCATACCACTCTTTTGCTTGCAACTCAAAAGAGATAAGCAGAAAAAAAATCAAAAAAAATCTTAACATTCAAAAAAACCTATATTTTAAGATAATGAATTCTATCATAAAATTCAATTTATATATATCATTACTCTTTATAAGCTTTAATATTATCAATTTTGTTTATCTCATTGTCACTATAAATTATATAGTTATATATATAATTGAAATCTATTTTAGAAAAATTTTCACAATTTGCCAAAGCTTTATTTGCAAACTCTATACTTTTGTGAAATTCACTTCTGGCATCATCTAATTGATTTTCAAGAAATAAATCCTGAGCATTATAATTAGACTGATACATCAAGGTTAAATTTTTTTTACATATTTCATAGTTTGTATTTGCAAAAAGTGATAATGATAAAAAAATACTAAGCAATAAACTATGTTTCATCGTACATACCCTTTTATTTAATTTTTCATTTTAATAATAACAACATAAAATGTAGTTTTAATGGGCAACTTCAGCACTTTATGTTCCTATTATTTTACTTAACTATCTTCAAGGTACTAAATGGTGGTAATTTTTTCGAAGGGAATGCCCCCAAAAAACACTCTTTTAAAAAATAATCATATACAAAAAAAATGCTATCTTCTCTCTCTTTTGCATACTTAAATTTAATACTAGGCTTCGCTGTACCGTAATGTTTTAATTCACCGCTGCTATTTTTGTTTAACTCTCTATAAATAAGTGCGACCCTAGTGTCATTATAAATATTTTTTCTAAAGTGAGATATATACCTTGATTCTATCCCTATAGTTTTTTGCTGATCAAAAACCATCTGTTTATCTTTACCAGTAGCTATTAAAGTTTTAAACCCTTTATCAAGAGCTTTTTGGCACTGCTCATTTATTTGTGTGCTTTTTATATCTATAGTTGTTTCTTGCCTTGCATACACATAAAAGCTCGTCTGAGGCTCTATATATCTTAAAAAAAGTATATTTGCAGCAAGCATTTTCTCTTGGAGTGATTTATCTGGTGAAAACCCTGCCCACTGTTTTGAGACCTCATCGTATGTATAAACAAATTCTACATATTCAGGGTTCTCAAAACTTCTTAATATATCAATTCCATTTTTTGGTGATGAAAGAAAGTTCCACCCTTTTTTAATGGTGTAACTATCTTCTTTATGTTGCTTTACACTTGAAAACTCTTTTTTAGGACTAGCTGCTAAAACATACCCTTTCTTATCTTCTAAAGAAGAAAGCTCAAGAGGCTTAGCTATCAACCATCTATTATCTTTTAAAATCCATACTATTGAATTTTTAATATCTACTTTTTTAAAACTATCGTCTGAACCTAGAATATCTAAGGAAAATCCATTCAGAGAAATCGAGATAACCATAAGAAAAAAGATATATATTTTCATTTAAAACCTTGAAGAATAACTTCACCTCTGTAAAATACAGAGATGAAATTTTTGTTATAGAGTAATTTTACTTATCTATTAATCGATATAAAGATCTTGATCAGCTCTTTTTGTTGATCTACTATCAGTGTCAAGTTCAATAGGATTTGCACTTGTTATTAAATCTGCATCAACTTTTGCTGGAAACTCTAATGAGTAAACTATTTTATCTACTTCTATATAGAATATTGTACCGATATAGATATCAGAATAAGTTAACATAGCTACAGAGTTACTTTCACCTTTTAAGTATATCGTATTAGGTGTAGCTTGGTCAGCACCATCTAATCTATTATAAACTATAGTAGCTGCACCTTCACTTGCTAAGTTTTCTAACTCTACACCGTATGTTACATCAGTTGGTTGCGTAGCCGCTTCCGCACATGTTGAATCATACACGAGACCACCTGTACTCGCTCCACCACCAGCTAAATCTGTTAGCCTAGCAGATGATTTAAGTATAGGGATATAGTTTTGACTTAACACATCTGATGCGTTACCTGTTCCAAGATCACCACTCGTTCCATCTATAGCAAATATTTTCAATGCGTATGCAGGGGAATTTGCTGCAGCTAATGCTGGATAATCAGTGTCTGCACATAGGTTATATGCTGTAGCTTCATCTGGAGTTAATGATGTACCCTCTTGAGTATTCCAATCTCTAATTTTACCTTCGTAAATATGGAATTTTGCAACATCTTCACTTGTAGATGTAATACTAATACTTGAACCATCACCTAAGTCTACAACCGGTTTTACTGGTTTTTGTAAATCTACAAATACACCTGTTGGAACTTGCAGGGCATTAGAGCCTAGACCATCTGCTAATGTTACTAAAATCTCTGTGCTAGCATTTTGCAGTGTATTTTGCATCTCAAAAGAGTTTATAGCACCACTGTAAACTGGATTACTACTTCCAGAGTTTACAAGTTCTATCTCATCAGAGTTTACAAAGGCTCTTACTATAGCTGATTTATCAAACATTGCATCACTTCCAACTACAAAACCATCAACCTCTACTTCTATATTAGTAAATAAGTTGTTATATGTAGTCCCATCTTCATTAAAGTGATTTTGATAACTTTTTGCAGATTCAGTAACATTTACTACAGATAAACCTGTTTCAGCTTTAGTTTCTAAATATGCCCAATACCCTTGTGTGTCATAAGTAGAAAAGAGGCTATAATCTTGTGAATCTAACCACTCAGATGGTACTCTTGTTAAATCTATACTCTCCCAGTTGATTGTATAACCTGTGCCTGCTTCATAAAGGTCTGTCGATCCTGTAACCATAGCTTTTAACTCAAATCCAGCATCTCTCATAGTGTAGTGAGGGCCTGTAATTTTGTAGTTTGGTACAAAAATAGGATTATATTTAAGATCAGCTATAAGTTTTTTAGTTCCCTCTAAATCAACTGCTCCAGATACTGTTGTATTAGTATCAAAAGTACGATCTGCATGAAGTACTACTGAGTCATTATTTTCCCATGTCCAGTTTATATCCATAACATCTGGACTTGTGATAGTGAAATTAACATCAGTAGTTTGATTAGTAACCTCAAACTCAGCTGTTAATTGAGCTTTCCCTAATTCAGCTTTTAAGATATTGATAAAATCAGTTGCCCACTGAGATGCAGTAGAACCATCTCTAGGAGCTGAAGTTTTCGTACCAGCTCTTATAACACCATATACAGTTTTAAAGTTTACTGTGATGTTATCATCACTACTATCTGGTATATCAGATGCATTAATATCTATAGTTGTTATATAGTTTACAGTACTAGCTGTTACATCATCTAAAGACCATACAGCTTTTACTGCTCCCCTTTCTGTGTCATACTTAACTGTAGTGAAATCTACAATTTTATCTGCACCACCAGTCATAGTACTGTCTTCTGTTACATCAAACTGATTATAATTTTTTACATTTGAAGTTATAACAATATTACCATCTTGATTTACAAATGCTGAGGCATTATTGTCATCTGTATCAATATTACCTGCAAGTGTTGCATTGCTTTCAGCATCAGCTGAAGATGTAGCAACATCATTCACATAAATATCACTTATACCACTAGGGTTATACTCAACTACTCTCGTAAATGTATGATCTCTAATATAGAAAGGATCAGTTGAAGCTACAAGAACTTTATCAGTAGTTGTAACGCCATCATAATCAGAGTCTATAACATTAGCTATAAACTTCGTAGTACTTGGTGTAAATGTAGCAGCATTAACTGCAGTTGCAACATTAGCTGAACTAGTATTAATATCAATAGGATCAAAAATATTAGTATCATCATTTAAATTAACTGATGCTTCTACACTTTGTAGGTGTAAAGATACAGCTGAACCATTACCATCAGCAGTCCCTACTCCCACAAGAGGCTCAATAACTAAAGCATACTCACCATATCTTGACATAGCTCCATTTGGTACACTACCACTTAAATCACCTATAGTAGTATCTGAAGATGTTTTTGTAATGTTTGATACATCTTCAATAAAGTAAGGGTTTTGGTTTGCAAGAGTTGTTACAGCACCAATAACTTCATCAGCGCCATCTTGAATCATAAATCTACCATTTGATATCATAACTACTTGACTAGCAGTAGCTGTAGGGAAAGCTTTAAACTCAAATGTGTGTGGAACTCTACCATCTACCACTGCCTGTTTTACGGCTTCATTCATTTTTCTACATGCCCCTGGTATATCAGTCGCATTAATATCTACTGGTATTGCATGGTTTGCAGAAGAATCAAAAATATTAAAAACTCCTGCATTTGCCAGAGTAACTTTAAGACCTGTTGCGGCGTGTCTGATTACATCACCACTACTTTGACTTGAAAATGCAGTTAAATTCCATCCATCAACAAGACCAGCTGCTTGATACTCAGCAGTTGATATACCTGCACTTCCTAAAACAAAACCAGCTTGTCTAGGTGAGTTTAGGTTCATTCTTGCCCAGTATCCCTTCCCTTTTTCTAAAGTCTCAAATGTATTTGCTGTGCCGCTATTTCTTGAATCATAAAAATCCCATTGCTGGAGTGCTGCATCATACGAATACATCTGTAAATACTCACCCGAAGCAGCTACATCTTTATCTCCAGTAGCCGAAACAAGAGCAGGATTATAATATGATGATATAGGCGGGTTATTTGATAAATTATAATCAACTATATCCTCTAGCTCTGTTAACTCTTGAATGTTAGTATCTTCTGGTATTAAAGTACCAACACCTGGGTCTCTGTATGTATTTGCTGAGTTTAATATAATCTCATGTGCATCTGTACCATCTGGATTGAAACTATACTCCATGACGTTACCTTCAAGCGTAGCTTTGTATGTTATAGCAAACTCTGGAGCTCCACCATCTTCACTTGTAACATACATAGTAAATACAGGTTCAGTCTCTTTATATTCCAAATCTGTTGTATCTACTAAAATTGTTACTTGACCTAAATTCGTATCTATAAGTTTTGCTTTACCTAAAAACTCCCCACCAGCTATTTGAAGACCCTCTGTGAATAGCTCTTCATCACCAGGAGCAGCATCATCTTCAATACGATTAGCTGTTTTATTGTCAATACGGAAGACACCTTCCATACCTCCACCACCACTTGATGTTTGAAACCCTGTAACACCAAAAAGCACCCATTTATTATCAGTATTAGCTTCAGTTCCTGTAATAGGAATATAATTCGCCATAACACTACCAGAACTGAGTGCTAAAAATGCAGCTAAACTCATTAAACCTTTTTTATACTTAACCATTTTTAATTCCTTGTTTAAATTTTATCTATAAACTTTTACTTTATTTATCCCTTCTGCGCTAGGCGAGTTTAACTCATACCTATAGCAAGAAGGTTTTCTGTATGAGACAGTAGGTACTAAAATATAAATCCTATTATCATCATTATCTATCCATATTTGATCAAAACTAAATCTATACTCATCTGCTGATGTAACATTAACCCATGTTTGCGTTTTTTCTAATGTTAAATCAGGATAATAGATTGTAATTTCATGTACATCAGGATCACTTGGTAACATCGAACTTATTTGTATCCCATTCTCATCATCACTATTGTAAATTGGGTCAAATACACTATCAACTAATTTATTGTAAGTTCCATCATCAAGGCATGCATTTGAATCTTTTTCTGCATCATTACTATCAAAATCATCAGATAAAGAATCTACAATAATTCCAGGATCCGTACCACCATCTCCTGTATCTCCCCCATCAGTGGAGTTATCATCACCATCAGTACCCGTAGATGTTCCACCACTCGCTGAATGTGAACTAGAGTCAGTGTTCACTCCACATCCAATAAGTAGAAAAACTAAAAACAAACCTAATAGATTATGCATAACTCAACCTTTACTATTTAATTATTGTGGTATTTGCGGTACTGGAGGTAAAGAGCTTAATCCTCTAATACCATCTACATTATCACCACTGAAATCTGAAACTGTATCAGTTTGAGTTACTGTATTTGTAGTACTTTCACCACTTTTAACACTACTACCTTCACTTCCACAACCACTAAACATAAGAGTCAGTGTAACAACGCTTAAAAATGAAATCATCCATTTTGACATTTCTAAATCCTTTTTTTAAAATAAGACACTATAGTGATCCATAACAAAAGTTATGCCACACTACAGTGCCTTAAAGTTATAAATATCCTTCAAAATTAAGGACACACTAAAAAACCAAACAATTTTATATGGTTCTACCCCATAATTGTATATCGGCTAATCAAAAAAAGAGTTTAAACCTTTTTTCTTTAATTAGCCCTAATTTACAATGATTATAACAATTTCTAGTGTCAACAAACTCCAAACATAGTATAAATAAAAATTATTTAACTATTAAAAATACAATTCAACTCCAATAAAAATAGAATGGATGAGTGAGTGTTCTATCCTTGCTACTACACTCTCATCCGTATCAATAATGTTGGCTACATGATCCATCATCATCCCATTATAATTTAGATTAAGTCCTATAAGCTCATTTAAATTATACACTACACCCATTTGTACACCATACATAGATGATGTACTATCGGGTGCTGAAGCATCAGTAATTGGTTTGATATCCCAGGTCAAGGAGCTATATCCAACTCCAAAACCTATGTATGGTGTAAAATCACTAGAGTTATAGTATCTGTAGTTTAATAACCCGTACACATTAGCATATGTCAAGCTATTTGTATCAGCTATCATATATGCTAAACTAACATCTACTCCATTAGAAAATGTATATCCAAGGTTAATCCCATAGGTTAGTCCACTCGTATCTGGAAGTATGTTTATCTTTGTTTCATCTCCAGTAATAGTTGATTTTGCTGAAGCATAGCCTACCGAAGCACCAATGTGTAAACCATCTTTTTGTTTTGCTACTGTTTCAATATTTGTAGATTCTTTAGACTCTCTATTTTGAGTAGCCGAAGCTTTTGAACTAAAATCTATAATCTTTGCAGAGGAAAAATACTTACTTATTTTTCTCTTCTCAATAGAAGCTTCTTTTGTGTCCTTATATGGTCCAGAATAGATTACATAAGCCTTTTTTGTTCTTTTATGTACTGGTTTTAAACCCATTGTTTTCATCTTAGCTTTAATCTTATTTAATGTTTTAACATTTTTTGTGCTTGTAACCATTATATAACTCTCAGCACCTAAAAATAAAGGTATAAATAGACTAAGTAGTAGAAAAACTCCTATTGTTTTATTCATTTTAACTCCAATATAATTTTAATTAATATCTGCTTTAACATTTATTTTTCGTATAAAATGCTATCATAGTGCATTTAATAAAACACAAAAGGAGAGCTTGTAGTGCATCATTCACACATTTTAGTACTTACTTCTCTTCTTGTTTTATTCAGCGGATGCGACAGCGAACTCGGAATGAGTACATTATCGTCTGATGATAAAACAGATACACCTATTGAAACAAACACTAGTACAGAGTCTAATGTCACTGATACAAACGAAACAGAAACACAAACCCCAATAGATACGAATACATCAGCAGAAATCGTTCCAACTACCTTTAGCGATATAGAGGGTCGTGTTGTGGATGGTTACATCCGTGGGGCTACAGTTTGTTTAGATTTTAACCAAAACAATATTTGTGACTTTAATGAGTCAATTATTCATACAGATGAAAATGGAACTTTTTCATTCTCAGATACACTTAAATATAATGTAAATCCCATAACAGTTATAGCATTTCATGGTGTAGATACTGCTACTGAGAAAGACTTTAAAGGTTTTTATAGGAGTGTTATCGATATAACCACCCTTACACAAGAGTCTCATAATCTTATAATCTCTCCTATCACTGATTTAAGTACTCTTGTCTATTTACAAAATTATGACCATACACTCGAAAATATAGATCTAGCCAAAGAGGAGATTGCTATACTATTAAATCTTACAAAAGAGCAAACTAGTCAAGATCCTATGAAAGATGTAAAGCTTTTCTGTAAAGCACAAGAAATAGAACATACTAAACAGCTTTTAAATACTGTTGCACTCAAACATAAAAATATTTCACGTTCAATGACTGAGGAAGAATTTAAGGTACAAGAGGTGATTAAAAAAGAGCTTTTAAATCTAAGTTTGAATATCGAGCAAATAGTTATTGCTATGGAGATAAAACTAGATATCAAGATACCGGAGAATGAGCAAACTTTTGTTATAGCGCAAGTGACTGAGATCAAAAGAGTGCTAAATGATGTTGCAAATAGTACAAATATCACCAATCAACTACTAGAGAGGGTACAAAGATCTTTAGATTCCGTACAGAGTGCTGTTATAGCTTATCTTGCAATTTCAGATGAAGATGTTATCTTGGATGTAGTTGAGCTTAATATAACAGAAGAGACAATTACAGAATCTGATTATGATAAAGTAGACGCCATTGAAGACCCTCAGGCTTGTATAACAGGAAATGGATATAGTAAAATCATTAACAATGCCAATCATGAGAGCATCACTACCGATACAACTAATGGCGTCTCAATAAGATCACAATATCCACAAGACGAAGATAACAGCACTTCTGAAGTAGTATTTTTCTACCCAAACCTCACAAAAAACAAAACATATGAAGAATCAATAATCTTTGGAGATAATTATTACTTTGTTTATGACACTTCATGGCCTCAAAGTCAGTTAAGAACTGTATATGTACAGACGCCATCAGATATAAATAATTCACATACTTGTTATAGATACTATCTAAACACAAATAAAATCAGTGATGTAACACCAACAAAAGTTTTTAGATATTCTGAAATTTAATAATTGAAGTTTTTTTAAATGAAAGATGGAGACTACCAAAAAGGTAGTCTCTGTCTTATGAAGAGTTACTCAGCAGTCACAGTTTTTGTAAATACTTTAGTAACTAAATGTTTCGCAGTATCGCTTGCATTTTGGTCTAAGAAACCATCACTCGCTTCTAAGAATTGACCATTCGCACCTTTTTGCATATAGTACACATCATAACGAGCGCTTACACCAGTTTTTCCGCTAATGTCGTAAGTAAGTGTATATGTCTCTGTCTCATTAGGACTTAAACGTGTATCACTCTGTACTTTATTAGAATCAAATCCTGGACGCACTACAAATGTGCTTGTTCCATCTAGATCATACATTTTACCAGTTTCATGACCATAAATTCTTGTGAATTTAGCAGATGCATTTGAATCAACTATAGCAGCATTGAAAACAGTACCAGTTGTAGTCCCGTTACTTACAGTCTGACTACCTACAGTTCCATCAGTTGCAGAGATTGTAACTTTACCTACTCCACTGTCTGAGTAAAATCTTTGTGATGTAACAGCTGAACCATCAAGATCTGCAACTTTACCTGTAAAATCAAGAAGATCGCTCTCATTGTTTTTTAAAGTAACAGTTTTATCTTGTGATTCTGCTAATGTTTTACCAGTTAGCGTAGCCAGTGTGTTAGTAATATCACCAAATGTAGAATCTCCACTCATATTTGTCGGTGTTAACATATCTCCATTCTCATCTGTAACTATTACACGAGTAAGTACACGTCTCATAGGGTGTGCACCAGGGAACATATGCGCCGTTTTATTTGTAAGTGTAGTTGTAACTTTTAATGTATTTGAAGTTACACTTGCAGCTACATCAGCATCAAAACCACTTTTAATTTTTGCAACAGCAGCTGTTGCATCACCACCTGTTTTACTAGCACCTAAGAATGCATGAGAATTTAACCAACCTGCTGCAACAGGGTTATCAACACCATAGCCATCTTCATCATTTGGATAAAAATGAGGTGTTAAAAGAGCTTTATCTGTGAAAAGTTCATCTGGTTTAGCCCATTGATGCAGCACAGTCCCCTCAATACGTTCCATATGACACTTTTGACATTTCGGTGATGAGATAGAATCATTATGGTTAGTATCATCTCCAGTTGTCACTGCATTCCATGTTGAACAAAGTTCCATAAACTCACCTGCTCCACCATCATATGCTCCAGCTGAACGTTGGTGACATGATAAACAAAGTGCTTTTCCATTTTCTGCAAAATGATTAAATCCACCCTCTGTATTAAAATGAGGATTTACTAATGCTGAACGATTTGTATCATCGTTTGCATTTTCATTTCTAATACCTGTGACGCCATAAGGTCCATAGAATGGTCCACCAGTAAAGTGAGTCTTACCATCTGTGCCGTTAATATCTCTACGAGCCATACTATAACGACCATCTGCAGCTCTATTTGTAGTATCTAGAGCATCTCCTAATTCAGCATGGTTAACAGGCTTTTCAGGTCCCCAAAGTCTAAAGAAAATGTTCATATCAGAATCAGTCGCAGCCTCATTGTATGTCAATGTACTACCAGAAGCAGCTTTAATAGGTCCGTGAGGTCCAACTCTAACATCACCTTTTAATGTGTACGAATCTTGATCATTTATACCCATAAGTCTTGGAGTCTCTATACTATGACAAAATGCACAGTTAATCCCCTCTTGATTTGCTGTATGCCCGATCTGGAAAGTTGCTTTATAAACAGCGTTTGCAGGTGCATTTGCAGCTATCACAGCAGTCTCACCATTTGGAGCATTTACTTCATGCTCTGCTTTAAGCTCAGCTAATTGTGTAGTATTCAAATCAGTTGCATCTGCAATCTTACTTACAGTAACTTTTACATCACCTGCATAATAAGCTCCCGGAGCATGACATTTTATACAAGTCTGAGCAGCACCACTAAACATATTTTTCTCACCAACAGCGTCACCGTCTATAATATCTTTTTGTTGATAAAGTACAGCACTTGTTGTCCCAATTTTTGCTAAGTGTGTACGCAAAAAGTCTTGAAATTTCGATTGGAAAATTGGATCTGTCCAAGATTTTCCATGCATAGAGCCTTCCCATGTGTCGTAAAGTTCATTATGACAATTTTGACATTTATTTTCTGCTGAATCAAAAAGAGTATTTCCATACCCTGTACCTGTATGGTACTCTGCAGCCCCAGGAGTCAATGGTGCTGTCCTTGTTTCACCTTTATAATCTATATACGAAGTAGTATTAGATTCAGTATCTGAATTATTCGAATTACTCGAATCACTACAGCCATTCATAGTACCTATAAGCAGCGCACTAAAAGTTAAAAAACCTACGAGTTTTGTAAACTTCATTCTCTCCCCTTTATAAAAAAATCTAATCTCATGATAATAAAGAGAGTGTTAATTAAACATTAATTAATTCAAAAATAGAATAATAAAAAATTATATTGTTACATTTTTGTAATATTTAAATAATTAATATATGTTCTTACTATGTAAAAGATAATTAGGTTATATAAAAAAATTTAGCTATAATTTCATTTCGACAAATTTTAAAGAAAGTGGGTGATGTGATATGCCTGGTATCGTACTACGTGCAGATGATAACTTTGATGCATCTTACCGCCGTTTCAAAAAGCAGACTGACCGTAACTTAATCGTTACTGAAGCTCGTGCTCGCCGTTTCCATGAAACGGAAACTGAAAAGCGTAAGAAATTCAAAATTGCTTCTCGTAAGAAAATGCTTAAACGTCTTTATATGATGAGACGTTACGAATCACGCCTGTAAGTCTTAGTCCTTCGGGACTATGCTTATCTTCTACAATAAAATCCTCTAGCAACTAACACTGAATCAACCTTTTTAACTATTTTAGTATTTATTAAAATTATGAGCATATTTTATATTAGTTATAAATTTCAATTTATCTTAATAGATTAATTATATTATTTGATTATTAATATAATAAGGAAATTTAATGAATAAAATAATTACGAGTGCTCTACTTTTTACAACACTTACTTTAAGTGCTCAAGGATACGATGCGACTAAAGCTGCTAATTTAGAGGGATTTTATGCGGGAATGACACAAAAAGTGTGTGCTGATTCTAAACTATTTATAACTGCTACAGATACGCTAAAACTTATAAGAGATAATAAAAAATATCTTATTTTAGATGTAAGAACTGCAGGTGAAAACTCTGTAATAAGCATCTCCGATAAAAACTCCATCCATATTGAAATCAAAGATCTGTTTAAAAAAGAGAATTTAGACAAACTTCCTACAAACCTTCCTATAATAACAATATGTCACTCAGGAACAAGAGGATTAATGGCAGCTTTAGGTTTAAAACAAATCGGATTTAAAAATGTTCAAGTACTTAAAGGCGGGTTTATAGCTTTAGCACAAGACAATACTGTTAAAAATGCCCCTATAAGATAATACGATTTAAGAAATAAATCTCTT
>Ga0193965_1000269_pt1 | contig 17880 bp, 19 predicted proteins | sample FB_8_MG_FD_140330 | JGI IMG/M metagenome (GOLD analysis project Ga0193965, IMG submission 140330) | Microbial mat bacterial communities from the Broadkill River, Lewes, Delaware, United States - FB_8_MG | ecosystem: Environmental > Aquatic > Freshwater > River > Microbial mats | place: USA... | reverse complement strand
ACCTCTCTTTAAACCAAAAACATATACACGGTCAAAAAAAGAGGAGGTTCTTTTTAATGACCTTGATATGTTTTAAAAAGAGGTAAAGTTATAGTTTGTAACTATTCTAAATTGAGTATAATCCATAAGCAACACCAAAGAGTAGGTTCTCTATCCCTACTTTTTCAAAATCATAAGCTACGCCTAAAACCCATGCTGTGCCACTTGTCTCCATAGCATCAAGAGTTTGGTCTTCCATAGAGGTAAAAAAACTCCCTCCACCTAGACTCAATGCACTCGCACCACTTTCATCATCTTCGTAATTGTATGCTAGAAGCGTAGTAAATCCAAGCTCTTTAAAGTCAAGTTCTACACTTAGACCAAAAGTATTAGAGTTTTGCTCTCCTAATAACTCTTTGCCACTTTGTGTAGAGGTATTATACTGCAATCCAAGCCCCAAAGTGAGACTCTGGTTTATATTATAATTATATCCAGCCTCTGCATAGGATACAGTTGCAATCTCATCATAATAGTAGTGCCACAAACTCAAAGATAAATTCTCTACCCCCTCATAGATACCAGCTACAAAATAAACACCATCAGTATCCTCTTCAAGACCTAAAACTTGTGATATATCTACAAACTTAGAGCTATCTATACCATTTTCCCATCCAGCCATTTTGTCTATAAGCCCTGCATGGAGTGTAAGGTTTTTAATATCATTATTATGAATACGGTAGGCATTAAAGTAGTTTGGTATCATACGAATATCATCACTATCAGCATGAGGAGAGTCTAGTATCTGTCTTCCTAGTTTTACTTTACTATTATACCACTTTGCATCAATATAGGCTTCTGCCAAAAGAGAAAAGCTCTCTTTATCTATATCAAAAAAATCTGGATTAATTTTGAGTGGGTCACTATTTTGAACTCCTAAGTCTTGAACTGTATACAGAGATGTCCCTAGTTTTATCCCTTGCCATCTTTTTGTATTAAAGTGTGCATGTCCACCAATAGAAAAAGCATTTGTATTTATCTCCTTGTTACTATCAAGAGTGATATATCCTGCACGAACTTGAAGTTTGGTATGTTTTATCTGGTCAAAATCTCCAAGTATCCCTCGCACACTCTTAATTTCATTTTGAGGTCGGTTTTTTCATAATTAAGTTCCTTTATTGAATATGATAATTATTATCATTTTTCAACTATATCACGCCAAAGTTTAAAAATAGTTGAAACAGTTAAAATAAAAGAGAACGATTTTTTCCCAAAATAAGAAAAAATTTATAAATTTTATGCTAGTATTGCGTCCCTTAAAGTATTGATAAGTGCCTTAGTCATTAAAAGGCAGTTGTCAGTACTTAACAATAATTTTAGATACACATACACAAAAGGAATAGCCATGACAATGATTAGAATGACAAGAATGGGAAGAAAAAAGAAGCCATTTTATAGAATCGTAGTAACAGATAGCAGAAAAAGAAGAGATGGTGGTTGGATTGAAGCAATTGGTCACTATAACCCTGTAAGTGCAAACAAAGAGTTAACTCTTGATGAAGAGAGAATGAACTATTGGTTAAGTGTTGGTGCACAGATGAGTCCAACAGTTAAACGAATTTCAGGTAAATAAATTTTATTATGATATTAGACTTTGTTACCTCTTATGCTAAACTTTTAGTAAAAAACCCTGACGATATTAGAGTTGAGATTGTCTCTGTAGGCGAAGGATTTGATGAGATTACTATCTATGCAAAAGATGAAGATGTAGGTAAGCTCATTGGTAAAGGGGGACAAATGATTAACTCTATTAAGACAGTTATATCTGGTTGTAAAGCCAAAGGCGGTAAAAATTATCGCGTCAATGTAAAGGCTATTTCATAACTTTATGAGAGAAAAAGAGCAATTTTTTATTGCCCAAGTGGGCAAAACAGTGGGACTTTGGGGTGACCTGAAGTTTCATCTTCATACAGATTTTCCTGAACAGTTTAAAATATCTCAAAGTTATAAGAGTGATAGAGGTATATTAGAGATACTTGATATTAATCTTACAAGAGGTATTATTAAATTTCGTGGATATGAATCACTAGAGTCAGCCAAAAAACTTACAAATGCCAAGATATATAGTAGCAAAGAAGCTACAGAAAAAAATTGTGAACTCAAAGAGGGTGAGCATTTTTGGTTTGATATTATAGGCTCTACAGTATTTGATACAAAAGAACTATTAGGTGTTGTAACTGATATACAACGAATGCTTGATGTTGATTACTTAGTTATCAAAACAGATAGTAAATTAGTCAAAGAGGGATTTTCTAGCTCTTTTTTAGTCCCATATATTCCACGCTATATTATCAAATCTGATACTACTACTCATAAGATTTTTTCACAAGATACCAAAGATATATTAGAAGCAAGTTAATGAGATTTAGTTTTGTAACTCTTTTCCCATCTATTGTAGAGGGGTACTTTAGTGATTCTATTTTAAGCAGAGCTATTAGTAGTCAAAAAATCTCTATAGATACCATAGACCCTAGAGCATTTAGCACAAATCGACACAATAAAGTAGATGCTCCTATGATAGGTGGTGGTGCTGGTATGCTTATGTCTCCTCAACCACTCTTTGATACTATCTCTCATCTCAAAGCCTCTTCTCCTGATGCACATATTATATTTTTAACCCCTGTAGGCAAAAAATTTGAGCAACAAGATGCCAAAAGATTAGCAAAAAAAGAGCATATAGTATTTGTCTCTGGTCGTTATGAGGGGATAGATGAGAGAGTTATTGAATCAGAAGCGAATGAGCTCTTCTCTATAGGTGATTTTATCCTTACAGGTGGAGAGTTAGCAAGTATGGTTCTTTGTGATGCTATTAGCCGAAATGTAGAGGGGGTGCTTGGAAATAGTGACTCCTTAGTAGTTGAGAGTTTTGAGTCATCACAATTAGAAGCTCCTTCTTTCACAAAACCAAAAAATTATGAGAATATGCCTGTTGTTTCAGAGTTTCTAAAGGGAAATCACAGTAAAATCACAGCCTTAAAAAGCAAACTATCTTTGTGTAAAACAAAGTATTTCAGACCTGATCTCTATTCAAGGGTCAAAACAAAGGGCATAATATGAGAAATAAGTATATCGAGAGTTTTGAAAAAGCTCAAACAGAAGCAAAAAATATTCCTGAATTTAGAGCTGGTGATACTCTTAGAGTAGCAGTTAGAATTAAAGAGGGTGCAAAAGAGAGAGTACAGAACTATGAGGGTGTCTGTATTGCTCTTAGAGGTGAAGGTACAGGTCGTACATTTATGGTTAGAAAAATGGGTGCTAATAGTATCGGTGTAGAGAGAATTTTCCCACTCTACTCAGAGAGTATTGAGAGTATTGAGGTACTTAGAAGAGGTAGAGTAAGAAGAGCAAAACTATTCTATCTTAGAGAACTCAAAGGGAAAGCAGCAAGAATCAAAGAGCTTAGAAGAAAATAAGCCCTTCCCCCTATATATAATCAATTGGGTCTTCTTGACCCGCTATCTCAAAACCTCTCAAACGCAAACGGCAACTATCGCAGAGACCACACGCTTTAGCAGAGGATTGGTAGCAACTCCAAGTCAGTTCCAACGGAACATCTAATGCAAGAGACTCCAAGACTATCTCACTCTTTTTCATCGCAACTAATGGCATCTTAATCGAGATTTTTGTCTCCTCTTTTGTACCAAGATTAACAGCTTTTTCCATAGCTTGAATATAGCTCTCTCTACAGTCTGGGTAGCCACTACTATCCTCTTCTACAACCCCAATATACAGAGCAGTGGCGTGATGCTTCTCGGCTATAGCAGAGGCTATTGACAAGAAGATACCATTACGAAAAGGGACATAGGTTGTAGGGACACCCTCTTCTATGCCTCCTGTTGGCACAGCAATAGAGCTATCGGTTAGTGCAGAAGCTCCTATCTGTTTGAAAAAGTCTACATCTATCTCATAAGAGTCTACCACACCTAATCGTTGCGTTACTGCACGAAATGCCTCTAGCTCTTTGGCTTGGGTTCGTTGTCCATAGTTAAAATGGAGTGCTACTATCTCATAGCCCTCCTCTTTGGCGAGGGTAGCACTCAACGCACTATCCATACCCCCTGAAATAATACATACAGCTATTTTTGACATTTTTTACCCTTACTACACTTTATGATTTTTTAGAATTATAGCGTGTAAATAGAAGATTTTGATAAGAAAATATGGTAAAATAGCCCTATCACTCTCAAAAAAAGGGATAAATATGCGACAATTTTTAGCTATAGCACTTCTTATTGGAGGGCTACAAGCAGAGAACTTCTATTATCAACATGGAAAGAAGATAGGTGTGGAGAAGATAGCCAAGAGTAGAGGTGGTGAAAGTATTACCTACTACAAAAACTCTTTAGGAAAGAAGATAGGTGTAGAGGATAAGATTATCTTTGAGTGCCTAGAACACCAAGAGGCTCTAGCACTTGTAAAGAAGTACCAACTAGAGAGTCTAGAGAGAGTATCTGAGCATCTTTATATTGTACAGATCACACGGGGTGAGAATATCTTTAGTGTAGCACAAAAGCTACATGAAGAGGAGCATGTCACCTTTGCACACCCTAGTTTTATTAAAGAACGGATAAGAAGATAGTATGCAGACATCTCTTATTATTCTAGCACTCCTTCTCTATGGATGTGGCAGTAACAGCAGTAGTAATCAACAATCCACTACAGTAGACAATACCGCCTCTTCTAGCAGTGTAGATACAAACTTAGTTATGCAAGAGGAGCCCTACTATAAGTATGAATGGCACCTCAATGCATTAGATAGCCCCCTCAATACACAAGGGTATACCATCCATCCAGAAGCAGATATTTCCATAGAACAGGCATGGAGCATTAGTAGAGGATTAGGGGTAAAAGTGGCTGTTATAGATGATGGCTTTGAGGTAGATCATGAGGATCTACAAGGTAACATTATCGCCACCTATAATGCTGATGATGAGAGTAGTGATGTAGGGTACTACGGTAGTGAAGGTGCGCATGGGAGTAGCTGTGCAGGTTTTATAGCAGCACCTCTCAATGGTATGGGGATAGTGGGTGTAGCTCCTGATGCAAAACTTATCCTTATTAAACATGAAAATGGTAGTGATGCTAGTCTCATTAGAGCTTTTGAGTATGCCAAAAATCAGGGTGCAAAAGTGATTAGTTGTAGTTGGGGTACAGAGCAGGTCTCAGAAGCTGTTGAGGCAAAGCTACAATCACTCTACAATGCTGGTATTACTGTACTCTTTGCTTCTGGGAATGATGGGAAAGATTTAGATACAGAGGGGCTTGATGATGAGTCTGAGGTAGAGTGGGTGATAGGTGTGGGTGCATCGAGTGAGAGTAATGATGTCACAAGCTACTCTAACTATGGAGCCAATATAGACCTATTAGCACCAGGTGGAGATATAGAAATATCCTCTGGCCTTCTAGCCCTAGATGATATGGGAAGAGAAGGGCTTAAGCACCAAAGAGGTCTAGTCAATGAAAACTACTCCTTTACCGAGGGTACAAGCTTCGCCTGTCCTATAGCCGCTGGTGTGGTTGCATTGCTCTATAGTAGAGAGCCAACTATAACACCTAAAGAGGTACGAGAGCGACTCATAGAGACAGCCCAAAAAGTAGGGAGTGCAACCTATAGTGAGGAGGGGTTTGATATATCTAAAAGAAGAGGCTATGGAAAGATTGATGCTGCCAAGGCAGTAGGTAGCCTCTAAACCTATATTGGCTATAATTTGGAATGTTAATTAGTATAGAAAATCAAACTACCTTTGATACTCCCCTTAGTGAGCTAGAGAAAATAGCAAGTGCGTTAACTTCCAAAGAGATAGAACTTATTATAACCGACGCACCAACTATACAAGAGATGAATGCATCTTATAGATTCAAAGATATGCCAACGGATGTTTTAAGTTTTCCCATTGAGGGTAGATTTGAGGGAGTACCCCTAGGCTCTATTGTTATCTGTGTAGATTTTATCTATGAAAAAGCGGAACTTTTAGGGCATACTCCCGAGCAGGAGTGTCAGCTTCTGTTTATCCATGGAGTTCTGCATCTTTTGGGATTTGACCATGAGAGCGATAATGGAGAGATGAGAGAAGAGGAAGAAGTATTAATAAAAAAGTTTAATCTTCCTGATAGTTTGATTGTTCGTACATATAAATAAGGAAAAAATATGAGTTTTGTTATTTTTGTTGTCTCTATGGCAACTTTGATTTGGGGAGCAGATTTGCTTATTCGAGAGAGTGAGAGAATTGCATTGAGATTTAATATCTCTGAATTTGTTATAGGTGCAACACTTATAGCTTTGGGTACAAGTCTCCCTGAGATGGCTGCGAGTATTGCAGCAAGTGCCGATGGAAAAGCAGAGATTGCTATTGCCAATGTTATAGGGAGTAATATCCTCAATATCACAATGGTACTTGGTACAATATTTCTTATAAGTAAGACTATTAGTCCTGATAGAGATTTTTTTGCCAAGGATAGCTACTGGGCATTGGTTCCTGTACTTGTTTTTATATTAATGATTATAGATGGAGTTGTCTCACGATTTGATGCACTCTTACTTTTTTTGCTTATGGGTGCATATATACTCTTTCTTCTTCGAGAAGCCAAGGGTATTATCTCTGACCAACTTGATGAACTTAGCGATGACCTAGAGGATGAGACTGTAGCTAACTTCTCTTGGTCTGTAACTATTCCACTTGTGATTGCAGGACTTTTATTGGTGATTATTGGTGCAAAGTTTACTATTGATAGTGCTTCTGATATTGCAAGGGGATTTGGTATCTCTGAGTGGGTGATTGGTATTATTATGATTAGTCTAGGAACATCTCTGCCTGAACTTGTTGTGAGTATAGCTGCTGCCACAAAAGGCAAAGTTGATATGGCTATTGGAAATATTATTGGTTCTAATATGGCAAATACCACAATAGTCTTGGGTGCAGCAGCATTGACAAACCCTATGAAGATAGATATCTCTCCTTATATATTTGATATTTCAACCATGTTAGTTGCTACACTTATATTAGTCTTTCTCACAGCCAATAAGCTCTATAGTAAACCAGCAGGGATTAGTCTATTTATTATTCTTGGACTCTTTTTAGAGCATACTCTCTCTGCTATATAATAGAGAGTCAATCTGTATGGCATCTATAGTATCTTTTAAAAGACGATTTATTACAAGAGTTCAAAACTCCAAAAAGATGACTCTTTTGAGTACTCTTATAGGAGTAGTAGTGGCTATAATTTATAGCTATTTCCAATCCCCTCTCTACACGGCAACAGCTACTATAGAGGTAGGGTTTGAACCAAATACTCTGCATCACTCCATGCTTGTTGAGACCAAAACAAATATTATAAAATCTAATTTTTTACTTCAAAGAGCCTTTGCAAAAGTAGACCTTTCGCACTACTATTATGAAGAGATAGATTATAAAAAGCAAGAGTTGTACCGTACATCACCCTTTAGTGTCTATCTTACAAAAGGGCATAACCTCTCTTTTTCTGTGCTAGCTCAAGATGATTATCGTTATCAGTTGCGTATTAAAGGGAAAGATTGGGAGTATGACTCAATACATAGGTATGGACAGAGGGTAAGTAGTGAGCATTTTAATCTTATATTGAGAGTAAAAGAGGGAAGAGAGTTAGGAAAAAATCCTTATGGTTTTGTTGTCTATAGCCAAGATATTGTACTCCAAAAAGTTCAAGAGGCATTGGGTGTAGAGCAGGTAGGAAACTCTGCTATTATTGCTCTATCTTATAGTGACTCTCTCCCATCAAGAGCCAAAGATTTTTTGGTTGCCCTTGTAGATGTTGCTCTTAAAGATAGCAAAAAGAGTACTCCTAGAGTCAAAAATAACGCTTTGAGTCTCTCTACTCTACAGTTAGGAGAGAAGTTGCCTCTTAAGAAGAGAGAAGATACTATTCAACAGCAAATAGAGCTATTTAAAGCATTATCTCAAAATATAGATACAAATAAGACGCTTACAATTTTATCTCGTGTAGATACAAAATATAGAGAGCTTTTATTGGAAGATATTGTAGAGTTTCAAAGACTCCGCATTGTAGATAGTAATGAGACAAATAGTTCTACCTTAGAACTGCGAGAAAAGATTACTACTCAAATAGCTACAATAGAGCAGAAGCTTAAAAAAGAGAAATCTCTAATGCCTCAAAAGGTTCAAAAAAATATTCCAAAAAAGCTTCAAGGAGATAGAAGTTTGGATATACTCGCCTCTATACAAAAGAGAGACCCACTCTATGGGTTATTTATACTCTTAGGGGCTATTTTTGGATTTTTATTTGCTCTCCTTTTGCTTACGATACAACTACTACTCTCATCTAAAGTTCGCTCCTTTGTAGAACTAAAAAATGTTATGGAGACAACACTTATAGGTGTCGTTCCTCATAGTAAAAAGGAGTATGATGAAGAGGGGGTTTTGATTCCTAGTTTAATGTTTACAGAATCTTTTAGAACGATCCGTAATAATCTAAGCTTTATGCCCAAAGAGTCTGCATCACAAGTGATTGCTATTACTGCCCCTAAAGATGGAGAGGGAAGAGGAACTATTATTACTAATCTAGCAGAAATTATGAGTCTCAATAATCAAAGAGTTGTTGTACTTGATATAGATATGCAACAAGCACTCTTACATAAAAAGTTTAACCTCTTTAATGATGAAGGGATGAGTAGTGTATTATCTAATAGTATGATGATTTCTCAAGTGATTCGCTCTACAGATAATCCAAACCTAGATGTTGTCACAGCTGGTCCATTTCCACCAAACTTATGGGAGTTGATTCATAGTAATCGAATGGAAGATATTGTGCAAAAGCTTAGAAATGTCTATGATGTTATTTTGATTCATAAGCCTTATATAGAGACAGATGCAAATAAGTTTTTATCATGTGTAGATACAACTCTTTATATACTTCGAGCTAAGAGAACCCATTTGAGTTTTATTCAAGAGGTTGATAGACTCAACAAAGAGACAAAGGGATTTGCTGTTATTTTAAATGATGTAAAGAGGTAGAATTATAGATGTATTTTTGATGCACTTTTCCTGTAAATATTAATAATTCTACTGATTTACTATAAATCTTGTTCTATCTTAATATATATTGATTTATAATTAGTCATTGTATTTCTTAAATATTGTAGGAATCAAATCTAAATTTTAGAAGGATAGTTATGACAACGAGGAGACAAATCAAACGAAAAGTAGGCTTGGCTATAGTGGCAATAGCAATATTCTCATTTCCACAATCAATTGTGGCTGAAAAGCAATCAAATGCATTAGAGTTAATAAACTTAGCAGGAGAACAAAGAATGTTATCCCAGCGTATCTCCAAAGATTATCTCTATAAAGGTGGAGAGATAGCTGTGAGCAAAGCTGATAGACAGCTCAATAAAACACTCAAAGAGTCTCTACAAGCACATAATAAACTCAAAGAGTCTATTACTGATCCAAAGATTCTTAACCTTTTGGGATTTGTTGAGATGAATAACCAAGATATTGTGCTTAAGACAAAAGAGAGTTTTACTATAGATAATGCCCAGTATGTTCTAGACCTTAGTGAGTCTATGCTAGAAGGAAATGAGTTTGTTATGAGTTCACTCAAGAAATCTTCTGGTTTGGATGCTTCTAAGTTGATTGATATGTCCGCAAGACAAGCTATGTTGTCTCAGCGTATTGCAAAATATTATATTGCCTATCAACTTGGTATTAAAGATAAAAATACTATCAATCAGATGAATAAAGCAGTAAAACTATTTGCAGATTCACATAAAGCACTTTTGGCTAACCAAACAAATACTCCAGAGATAAATGGTAAACTTAAAAAAATAGATAGATTATGGGGTGTTGTCTATAAGTTCTATCTTGATATTGAGACAGGAGGGCTTCCATTGATTGTATTTAATACAACAGATGATATTACAAAAAAGATGGATGAAGTTACAGCTCTTTATGTCAAAATCAAGTAATAAAAATAAAAACTTAGGAGAAAAGTGTTATGAAATTATATAAAAAAATGAATCTTTTGATACTTGTTGTTTTATTAAGTCTTACGATGGCTAATTCAGCAGAGATGAACAAAGGTCTAACGGCAATATTAGATTTGGGAAAACAGATGTCAAATATGAGAAATATGCTAGAGACCTACTCTTTGATTGCCACAAAAGTGAGTTATAAAGCACCTGATGAGAGACTCAAAAAAGGTATAACTGAGTATGAGGGAGTGATAGCTTCTATTGAAAAAAACTTTAAAGATGCCGAAATAAAAAAGAGTATTGAAGTGGGTAAAAAGGCATGGGAGCCTGTAAAAAAGGCACTCCTTACAGCTCTTGAAGATAATGACCCAAAACGAATGATGGATGAGGGACTCTTTATTCATGGAAATATTCGGTCTGTTATTAAAGAGTTAGCAAGTATGAAAAAGTATCTATTAACTAAAGAGAATATCAAAAGTAGTGAAGAGTTAAATGCTGCTATAGAGATAGCTGCATCATCTCAAAGACTCTCTGCACACTATATGATGAAAATGTGGGGATTACCTGACCCAACTATCCAAGAGCATTGGGATAATGGTGTTAGAATCTATACAGATTCTATTAAAATACTTAAAGGGTCTTCATATTACAAAGATGCTGTCTTCAAAAAAGAGCTTGATGCTACAGAGAAACATCTTAGCTACTTTACTACAGTGATTATGTTTGATGATAAATTTGTGCCTGTATTAGTACATGAGAAAGCAGAAATTGCATATAAAAGTGCAAATCAAATGAGTAAGATAATTTTGAAACATATTGCAAAATAAAATTGGAGGCTTAAGCCTCCAATTCTAGGATAAAAGCTCTTTGACGATACTATTTATTCGTCCACCATCCGCACGACTTCCAATAACCTCTTTAGCACTACTCATAACTCTACCCATATCTTTCATACCTGTGGCATCCAAAGAGCTTATAAGAGAGGCAAGAGTAGCCTTTAGCTCTGTATCATCCATAGGTTCAGGAAGATAGGCTCTTACAATAGCAAGTTCTTCTTGATCTTTAGCTACTAAATCATCCCTAGAGGCTTCTTTGAATTGAACTATAGCATCTTCTCTCTGTTTTACATACTTTAGAAGTATTCTTTCTATATCACTATTTGTTACTTCCCTTCTCTCATCAACTTCTATCTGTTTAACAAGAGCTTGGATGTTTCTAAGTGTATCTCGTTTGATAATCTCTTTTGCCCTCATGGCATTTTTTATATCTGCTTTAATCTGTTGGTTTAGATTCATAGAGTCTATCCTTTTGTTTTTTATGACTACTTTGCATTATGAAGTGTCTTTTGTATTACATCTAACTCTGCACCTCTTGCTAATACCTCTGCACAGAACTCATCAGTTGGTTTTGTATCAACAAATATAATAGGGATTGCTCCTGAATCACGAATAATATCAACAATCATACATGGTACCCCTTCAAAACAGTGAGAGTCATAAAGAGCATACTGATAAGGGGTATTTTCTATACTATCCAAGAAACTATCATCATCTTTTACAATTTCTACCTCATAACCTAATCCTGTAAGAACAGAACGATAGACCTGAGATTGTAGTACCATTTTGTTATAGAGAATAATTTTATTCGTATCGTTGTGTTTATACTCTTTTTTAGAAGGAGTTTTTATTTCCTCTTCAAGCTCTTCCTCTTCAAGCTCTTTCTCTTCAAGCTCTTCCTCTTCAAACTCTTCCTCTTCAAACTCTTCATCTTCAAGCTCTTCCTCTTCAAACTCTTCCTCTTCAAACTCTTCTTCTTCAAACTCTTCATCTTCAAGCTCTTCCTCTTCAAACTCTTCGTCTTCAAGCTCTTCGTTTTCAAGTTTTTCATCTTCAAGCTCTTCGTCTTCAAGCTCTTCGTCTTCAGGTTCTATTTTTTCATCTTCTGGAAAATAATCTCCAATAATCTTTTTTAATTCAATAAGATTAAGAGGTTTGGAGGCATAATTATCCATTCCTGCTTTGATATACTTCTCTTTATCACCCTTAAGAGCATTTGCTGTAAGTGCAATGATAGGAATATGTTTAAGATTCTCTTTTGCCTCATAGTCCAAGATAGCCTGTGTTGCTTCCATACCATTCATAATAGGCATTTGAATATCCATAAAGATAATATCATATTCTGATTTCATACGATGGTCTAGTGCCTCTTTACCATTAGATGCAAGAGTAACCTCTAAACCAAAGTTTTCAAGTGTTACAAGAATTAATTTTTGGTTAATTAAGTTATCTTCTGCAACTAAAGCATGGATATGGTTAAACTGGTCTGTTTTTAAACTATTGTCTTCATTTGAAGCCAAGACCTCTTCACCAAGTGTATACCCCTCTAGCATACGAATGGTTTTTCCAATAGTTATAGGTTTGTGTACCATTTTGATAAAGTTATGGCTATGCGAATCTACTATACGCTTGAGTGAACCTGTAGTCATCAATACAATAAATGTATCTAGCTTAGAAAATCTCTCAACGAGTTCAGGCTTTTTGGCATAGTGGTGATCTACAAAGAGAACATCAGGTAATCCTATGGTATCACTATGCCCAAATATCTCATCATAGGAGTAGATACGAAGCGTTGTTCCTAAATGTTTGATATAGGCCTCTAGGTTATGATCGATTTGCCTCTCAACACTTGTATCAGGAACTGCTAATCCAACTGTTAAGTTGTCAAAAGTAGGATAGATTGTATCTTTGATACTACTATCTCTTTGAAGTGAAATTGTAAAGAAGAACTCTGCTCCCTCATTAGGAGTACTTGTAACATCAAGGTCACCACCCATATAGTTAATAATGGTACGAGAGATAGTAAGTCCTAGTCCTGTACCACCAAACTCTCTACTTGTACTTGAATCAGCTTGTGTAAAGGCTTGGAATATTTTTATTTTTTGTTCTTGAGTAATACCTATTCCTGAATCTTGAACTCCAAATCGAATAGATACTGTAGAATCATCACTAGCAATCTCTTTTACAAATATATCAATAGTTCCATCAGTAGGTGTAAATTTAATTGCATTACTAATAAGATTAATTAAAACCTGAGATAATTTTGTTGGGTCTCCAATAAAATATTTTGGCAAAGAGGGTTCAATAAAGACACCTAACTCTATCCGTTTTTCATCAGCTTTCGCTACAAAAGTCTCAACAGCTGATTCAACTTTTTCAAAGATATCAAAGCCAATATCTTCAAGTTCCATCTTATTAGCACTAATCTTAGAGAGGTCAAGAATATCACTTACAATAGCGAGGAGATTATCTGAACTATTTTCTATAATAGAGATAAACTCTTGTTGGTCTGGTGTTAGAGGAGACTCTTTGAGAAGTTGGGTAAAACCAACAATACCATTGAGTGGTGTCCGAATTTCATGAGACATATTTGCAAGGAAAAGGTCTTTTGCTGTATTTGCCTCTTCTGCTTGTAGCTCTTTTTGGTGGAGAAGTTTTAGAATAGAACTAATATAAGCATAAATTTGCTTTTTATCAGAAAAATCACTCAAAATATTGTCAGAAGAGGTAAGTTCACTTCTTCCATCTGCATTGAGATTATCAATCTCCTGCATCATTTTTTTGAGTGCCTCTTCTTCTTCATTATATCTACGAAAAAATCTTTTGATTGTATAGATAAATAGAATGAGTGATAGAAAGATAACCGCTATACTACTTAAAAATAGGATTTGATGTCTATTAATAGTCCTAGAAACTTTTTCAGATAAGTACCCTAGAGTATTTTTTATAGCAACACTAAAGAGATTTTGTTTTTTATGGTTTAATTCTATCCAATTTTCTATATCACTCTCATACTCTCCTGTACTATGACTTAAGAGAATATCAATACGAATACTATCAATATTATCTATAATTTTCATTGTATCTTCTGATGAAAAAAGTTCTAATAAATCATTTCTGAGTGAAGGTACAGTACTATATATACTCTCTTCAGGTAAAGTTGAGAGGGTGATATATTTATCCCATTTAGCTAAATCACCAGAATTAAAAATCTTTTTATTTGCAATAAAATAGGTACCAAAGATAGCCTCTGTAGCAGAATAAGTATAGTATTTATTCAAATCTAAAATAAGTTTTAGGGAGTCTTTGTTTCCTATATCAGCAAACTTCTCAACATTATCCCAATACTTTTGAATAGGGTTAATAATTTTTTTATAATACTCTCCTTGGAGTATCATAGCAATTTTTAACTCTTCAGCAGTATCGAGACCATAGCGTATATTGTTCAATAAGTTTTTAGGATTCTTCTCATCAAAAAGGATATTTTCAGATAAGTTTGATTCGTTTGAACTCCCAAGTATAGAGAAGAACTCTTCTAAAAGGGTATTTTTATCAGATCCTTCTATGAATTTTGACATAGCAAGGTCAGTAGTATCTCTTGCATCTTGACACTCATCTTTAAGACTCTCTGGAGAAGCACTCATTTTACTTGTACATATAGCTTCTTGTGTTACTGCTTGTTCTAGAGATTGTAATACATCTATTTTATTAATATACTGTTTAAGTTCTAATTCACCACTATATTTTCCCCATGTAACAAAAGCAAAATAGCCTCCTATCGCAAAAAGAGTAATAAGTGGTATAATCACCACAAGTAAATTTATCCGTATTCTACTAATTGCCATAGAGGACTCCTTATTGCTTAATTATTTTATCTTTTTTTGGTGGTAATCAATTAATCTATTGATTGATCTATCCATATGTTTTGTAGAGATAAAAATAATTGTTGGTAACTCACTCTTTTTTATACCTCGATAGAAACTTTTACTTGATGGCCAGTATCTTGAAAGCTTTGTAATAACTTTTTTGGAAATATTTTCAGGATATTGATATGCTTCAATTTTCTTTAGAAGTGTACCAAACTCATCTACAGCAATATTTGCAGCAGAAACATTTACAGCATCTGTAAAACCAGCACTAAAGGCTATATAGTATTTGGCCGCACGAGCAAGAAGATATTTCATATCAACTACCATTAAAAGCATTTTTGTATCTTCATCAATCTTTTTAGGAAGATTATATTTTAAGATAGTATCCGAACTCTCTAGGAGTGATTCTGTATAGTCAAGCACCAAACCACCATTTTCAGGAGTATATGGCTCCTTTAAAACCTCTTTGAGTTCCTGAGAACTAAAAAAAGCAAACTCAATAAGATCTTTAGCATCTTGTGTAGTAGCTAGAGATTGAATCTGTGTAATACTCTTGTCCATATTGGCAATATCATTGCGTAAACCTCTTTTTGCAGAAGATACCTGTATCCCTTGGTGGATATAGAAATAGTTTTTAGCAAGACTTTGAGAGATAATTTTTATCTTCTCAGCATTACTAATAATTGTATGTGACTTATCTTCAGCCTGAAGTGAAGTAAATCCAAAAATTCCAAAAAGTATTATTGTAGATAGTAGCTTTATAGCTTTTAATCGTTTCATCTATTTTCCTTCTAATATTTTTGAGGTAAGAGCATTGATATTAAATGCTTTTTTAGCTGCAAGTGTGGGCATATATCTACCAGAATCACTTGTTGTCATAAACTTAAATGTTACAAATAGTTTATTAATCTCTTCTAACTCTACTTTTGTAGTTTTAGAGATCTCTTTTGTAGCTATAAGTTGTTCATAAAGGGTTTGATATGATGCAAGAATTTTCTCTACCTCTTTGGCATAGAGTTTTTCGTCAATTACATTCCAAGATCTAATAAAATAGAGTGAAGTAAGCTCTTGAACATAAAAATTAAGTTTTGATACTCTATTTTTGACAGCATCCTTTTGATCTTTTGCCACTTCATCAGCTATTGCAAGACAAGTATCACCAAAAGATGCAAACTCCAAATAGAGTTTTTCAGCCATCTTTTTATCTAACTTCTTAGCTAATTTTTTCTCTGTTGAAGACCAAGATTTTTTCAGTGTAACAATTTTTTTATGAAGTTTTTTACTAACTTTCTCTTTATTAAGAGTAGTTAATTTTTCATTAATCTCTTTTGTTGCATTTTCCTTCTCTTCTTCGGGGTTGCTGTATGTTATATCCATACCTGTTAGGATATGATCTTTAAAGATATTTTGTGAAAGTGTACAGACACCAATGGCTTTATAACTACTCTTATCTACTTTTTTTGATGCATAGAGCATATTTGAAAGTAGTAAAAAACCAAGTGCTATAAGTAGCACCTTTGATCTACTATGATGATTGAAATCAGACTTCATTTTTCTTCCTAATTTTTTGACTAATTATTATAGTTGGCTTTATACAAAGCACTCTAAGCGATTACACTTTTAAGTAAGCACTAATTTTATGGAAGCTTAGGTGCTTTAGTATTAGGCTTTCTTCCCTCAAGACTCTTAAGAAATGTTTCAATTTTCTTTGCATCTGCATCTGATATATCTACAAGAAGTTGTACTTTTCCCATAGTTTTGATTGCTTCTAAGAGGGTTGGAACTGTTCCATTATGAAAATATGGAGCTGTTTGAGAGACATTTCGTAGTGATGGTGCTTTAATCATACCATCTTTATCTCCTTTGAAGTCTCCTACATCATTGTGTTCAAACGCAGAACTTAAATCAAATGGTTGCATTTGACCACCAATAGCGATACCAATATGACATGCTGAACAACCTGTCTCTATAAAGAGAGCAAGTCCCTCTTGTTCTGCTAGAGTGAGAGCTTTTGTATCACCATGAAGAAAATCATCATATCGTGAAGGTGTAACAAGGGTTCTTTCATAAATCCCAATAGTTGAAGCAATTTTTTCAAAATCAATTTTGACATCTTTACCATAGGCTTTTTTGAAAGATTCTACATACTCTGGAATATCTGTAATTCTTTTGACTGCAACATCTTTGGTAATAGCCATCTCAGCTTTATCTTGCATAGGACCTTGTGCTTGGTCTTCAAGGTCTGGACTTCTCCCATCCCAAAATTGTCTATCAAAGAAGACAGCGTTATAGACTGTTGGTGCATTAATATGGTGAGGATTTGGTGTACCTTTATGTCCTATAGATGTAGGGATTCCATCTACTCCACCAGCATTTAAGAGATGGCAAGTGTGGCAACTTATTTTACCATCCAAAGAGAGTCTAGGATCAAAATAGAGTTGCTTTCCTAAAGATACTCGTTGCGGTGTGATAGTCCCTTTTGGATCTGTGAGTTTGAGTAGTTCACTCTCTTTTTGAGGAATGGGTATGAGTCCATTGTGTTTGGCTTTCTCTATGAGAGCATCTCCTTGAATGGGACTACTTGATAAGAGGATAGCTGTTGAAGCTATTGTAACTGCCAAGATTTTTGATACTTGCATTATCTTCTCCGTATTACATTATTTTAGATAATATTACAATAAATTTCCTTTCATTCTCTCAAAAAGGGATATTATTACAGTTACATACTCTATCTGATAATATTTTTACTCTCCTCTTTAGGTGTTGTTTCTATATGTAATGATTGCTAATTTTAGAGGATATGTTATTATAATCTTGGGTTATCAAAGTTTTATATGATAAAATTGTATCTTAATTAAGTTTTGATACTATGATTATTGTATGATATTTATAAAGGATCAATATGAAGATAGACAATGATCGCAATAATGAACTTTATAATGACCCTTATATGCGAGAGGCTATTATTATAATCAATGAAAAGAGGGCAGAGAAAAAAAAGAGTAAGCCAAAGGAGCAGGGAACAAATAAAGAATTTTTGCTCAAAAGACGCACACTTAGTGATTTTTTACCCGCAGGAAATGAGGATATATCACTTATCATAATCTTTACGCTTGTACCTTATAGTGTAGGTATGATTTTTGTTTTTTTTGTTGTAGCACATGCGAGTTTT